>ERZ780198.1496-NODE-1496-length-21058-cov-4.216017_pt1 | contig 21058 bp, 21 predicted proteins | sample MGYA00510979_ERZ780198 | MGnify/ENA primary metagenome ERZ780198 (study PRJEB29588, sample SAMEA2158039) | human gut metagenome | biome: human gut; feature: human-associated habitat; material: faeces | place: Denmark | collected 2008/2010 ...
TTGCAGTTGTGTTATCAAGACCAACATATCAGGAACTTACAAGATGTGAAGATTATAATGAGATGAATACAGTTACTTCACTGCTTACAGATAATGGGTATACATATCAAATTGATAATATGGCAGTTAAGGTAAAGGAACAGGATCTTACTAATGCTAAGATGCTTATTGCTTCTAATGATATTAAACCTTCGGGATATTCATTAGATGATGCTCTTAATAGCAGTCTTACAACAACAGAGTCTGATAAGAATAAGAAGTATGCCAAATATCTTGAAACTAAGTTTGAAAATGATATTACTTCTTTAGACGGAATCAAATCTGCATCTGTTACAGTACATTTGTCAGATGATACGAATTCATTCTATTCTACAAAGAAAGATACAACTGTAGCCGTTACGATTGATACTAATAAGACAGTTGGAGAAGACACAGCGGAAAGTATAGCAGTTCTTCTTGCAACAGCAGTAGGAAGCAGCAATACTAATGGTATTACAATTATTGATACATCAGGAAAGACATTGTTTAATGGAGCTGATAATTCGGGTTCAGTTTCTAATATTGCTTATTCAAGCAAGTTAAAGTATAAGTCACAGATTGAATCAACGGTAGCAGCAAGTGTTAAGAATACAGCACTTTCAACATCACTGTTTAATGATGCAACAGTTGCTATTAATCTTGATCTTGACTGGGATACTGTGAATAAGATTGCTACTGAGTATACAGCACAGGAAGGCAGAGAAGAAGGTCTGTATGATACTTCTTATGAACTTGAATCGAATGGAACAAATGGTGCAGGTGGAACACCAGGAACTACGAGTAATGGAGAAACAGGAACAACCTACGATCTTACAGATGGTACATCAAGTTCATCAACATATACTGTAAAACAGTATCAGTATCTTCCTAACCAGCTTGTTACTACAACTAATAGTGATCCTGGAAAGATAGTATATGGTACTTCTACAATGGCTGTAACGCTTATAAAGAATGTTATTTATAATGAAGAAGATTGTAAGAATCTTGGATATCTTGATAATATGACATGGGATGAATTCAAGGCTCAGAACGCAAATCCTGTTCAGGTTAATGTTGATAATGACTGGATGAATATGTTTTCAAGTGCTACAGGAATCTCAACTAATAACATTACTGTTTTAGCATATAATGTACCTTATTTCTATGATGCACCGAAGACTAGCGTATTAAGCCGTGCTTCATTCTGGATTCAGATTGGACTGGCTGTTGCTATACTTGGTATTCTTGTGTTTATAGTTTTGAGAAGCGCAAGACCACTTACAGTAGAAGAGAAGGAACCGGAACTTTCTGTAGAAGAAATGCTTGCTTCAACTAAAGAAAACCAGCCTTCTGTTGATGATATTGATCTTCAGGAGAAGTCGGAGACGAGAAAAGCTATTGAGAAGTTTGTTGATGAGAATCCTGAAGCAGTTGCATTACTGCTTAGAAACTGGCTTAATGATGACTGGTGATTATTATGATGGATAGGACCTGAAAGGTCAATTGATTACATATGATTGGAGATGGAAACATATGCCAAAGACATCAGCTAATGCTGAAAGAGGAATGGATGGTGTAGAAAAGGCTGCTATATTGCTTATTGCACTTGGACCAGAGAAATCAGCACAGATTTTTAAACATTTGAAAGAAGAAGAAATAGAACAGCTGACACTTGAGATTGCAAACACAAGCAGTGTCTCACCTCAGACAAAAGAACAGGTGCTTAATGAGTTCTATGAGGTATGTCTTGCACAGCAGTATATTGCTGAGGGTGGTATCACATATGCCAAAGAGCTTCTTGAAAAAGCACTTGGAGAAGATAAGGCAAGAGATGTTATTGGAAAGCTTACAGCGAGTCTGCAGGTTCGTCCATTTGAGTTTATCAGAAAAACAGATTCTACACAGCTTCTTAACTTTATACAGGATGAGCATCCTCAGACTATAGCCCTGATTCTTTCATATCTTCCTGCAGCACAGGCTTCGAGTGTTGTTTCAGCACTGCCACCTGAAAAACAGGCGGATGTAGCCAAGAGAATTGCCATGATGGACAGAACATCGCCTGATGTTATCAAGCAGGTTGAGAAGGTACTTGAAAGGAAGCTTGCCTCACTTGTTAATCAGGATTACACAATTGTTGGTGGTGTTGATGCCATTGTTGAGATTCTTAATTCTGTTGACAGAGGAACAGAGAAGCATATTATGGAAACTCTTGAGGTTGAAGAGCCAGAGCTTGCTGATGAAATCCGTAAGAAGATGTTCGTATTTGAAGATATTCTTTCTCTTGATAACAGAGCTATTCAGAGAGTACTCAGGGATGTTGATAATCATGATCTTGCTCTTGCACTTAAGGGGGCTACAGAGGAAGTTCAGAATGTTATTCTTAATAACCTTTCAACACGTCTTGCTTCTATGATTAAGGAAGATATGGAATATATGGGACCTGTACGTATGAAAGATGTTGAAGATGCTCAGCAGAAGATTGTTAATATTATCAGAAAGCTTGAAGATTCAGCAGAGATTGTAATATCACGTGGTGGAGGTGACGAGATAATTGTCTAATCTGTTAAAACGTGTATACACGGTGAATAAGGACGAAAGAGTAATTGATTATAATGATCTGATTAAGAAAAAGCTAGAGGCAATCATGGAGTCTAAACATGCAGCAGTTGATACAGATGGATTTGTTAGCGGACTCAATGCGGACGTTGTTGAAGAACTTATATCAGATGATAGTTCGGAAGAACTAATACAGGATAGCGGAGCTGATTCTGACCAGTCTGCGGCTGCATTGGAAAATGCTAATGCTGAAGCAGCAAGAATTATAGAAGATGCCAGACTTCAGGCTGAACAGATTGTTTCAGAAGCAAATAGAAATGCTGATACTGCATTTGAAGAAGCCAAACAGAATGGCTATTATGAAGGCTGTTCTAAGGCAGATGCGGAAATTGAAAAGAAGCAGCAGGAGCTTGAGACGGAGTACAATAAGAAAAAATCAGAACTTGAAAATGAATATAACGAGCTAAAGGACTCTATAGAACCTGAACTTGTGGAAGTTATTACAGATGTATTCAGAAAAGTCACAGGTGTTGTAACGGAGGATAATCATGATATTATCCTGCATCTCATTAACGATGTCATGCATAACGCAGATGCAAGCAGAGATTTTGTTATAAAAGTATCGCCTGATGATTATAGTTTTCTTATTAATAATCAGGGCAAGATATATTGTGCAATGTCAAGAGAGGTCAATATAGATATTGTGGAAGATGTTACGCTTGAACGGAATCAGTGCATGATAGAGACGAATACAGGTATATTTAACTGTAGCCTTGATATTGAACTTAATAAGCTTATTAATAATATTAAACTTTTAAGCTGCACAGGCTGATGTTACAAGTATGATCAGAACTAATTGTATTGTTAAGGAGGATGATATGTCATCAATTAATAAAAACAAATATTTATCGCTGACAGAAAAATCCTTCTATAAGAAACTTGGGAAAGTGACTAAGATTGTTGGTCTTACTATTGAATCGGTAGGACCGGATGCCAAGCTTAATGATTTGTGCAGAATTTATTCTGCGGATAACAGTCAGGAATTATATGCAGAGGTAGTTGGATTTAATGATTCAAATGTGCTTCTTATGCCATATGATGTTGTGGATGGGATAGGTCCGGGAAGTGTTGTTGAGAATATGGAACGACCTTTGTCGGTAAAGGTTGGTGATGGCATACTAGGACATACACTTGATGGACTTGGGAATCCTACGGATGGTTCTGAATTAGAATATACAGATGAATATCCGGTTGAGGCAGCACCGCCAGATCCTATGGACAGGGAGATAATAAGCAAGGTGCTTCCTCTTGGCGTAAAGGCTGTAGACGGATTACTTACTGTTGGCAAGGGACAGCGAATAGGCATATTTGCCGGAAGTGGCGTAGGAAAAAGTACACTTCTTGGTATGTTTGCAAGAAATACTAAAGCCGATATTAATGTTATTGCTCTTATAGGAGAGCGAGGCAGGGAAGTAAGAGAATTCGTTGAGCGGGATTTAGGCCCGGAAGGTATGGCACGAAGTGTCCTTGTTGTTGCAACATCGGATAAGCCTGCTCTCATACGAAATAAGGCTGCGAAGACTGCAACAGCAATAGCAGAATATTTCAGGGATCAGGGCAAGGATGTGCTTCTTATGATGGATTCACTCACACGTTTTTCTATGGCACAGCGGGAGATTGGACTTGCGTCAGGTGAACCGCCAGTGACAAGAGGCTATCCACCGAGTGTATACAGTGAAATGCCAAAGCTTCTTGAGAGGGCGGGGATGTCGGACAAAGGTTCTATTACAGGGCTGTATACTGTTTTGGTTGATGGTGATGATTTTAATGAACCTATAACAGATACTGCACGAAGTATTCTTGATGGACATATTGTGTTGTCAAGAAAGTTAGGACAGAAAAATCATTATCCTGCAATTGATGTTTTACAGAGCATATCAAGATGTATGAGTCAGATTGTAGACAAGAAGCATAAACAGATGGCTGGCAGAATGAAAAATGTAATGGCGACTTATAATGAAGCAGAAGATCTTATTAATATTGGTGCGTATAAGAGCGGCTCTAACCGTAATATTGATTATGCTATATATAAGATTGATGCAGTTAATAAGTTCCTTATGCAGCAGACGGATGAAAAGTTTGATTTTGAAGATGAAGTCACACAACTGTCAGATATATTTGCGGATTATGAAGCATTTGAAAATGGCTCACTTCAGTTAAAGAAATAGTGGAGGCATGAATGGCAAAATTTTTATACAGCATGCAGAATGTTCTTGATATTAAAGAACGCCTGGAAACACAGGCTAAAACTGAATATGCTGAGATGAATAACAGGCTTTTCATTGAAGAGGAAACTATGAAAAGACTCGGAAAAAGGCTTGATTCATATGAAAATCTTGCGAGAAGCTCTGCATCAGAAAGACTTGATATTATGGAAATGCGCAGATGTAATGAGGCAATTGATATTATCAAGAACCAGATGACACAGCAGGCGGTCAGAATAAGGATTGCACAGCGCAATGTTGATAATGCAATGAAGAAACTGACTGAGGCAGTGCAGGACAGGAAAATTCATGAAAAACTGAAAGAGAAAGCATTTGAACAGTTTAAACTTGATATTAATGCTCAGGAAATGAAAGAGATAGATGAAACGGTGAGCTTTAAATATAATAACAAAGATGAGTAATTGTTTTTGGGAGAAAGATTGATATGGCTAAGAAAAAAGATGTTAATATTGATGAACTTGATGATGAATCAGGAAAGAGTGGAAAGCTGGTAAGCATACTGGTTGCAATGCTTATTATTGTAATATGGCTTGTTATATTTGCACTTCTTATTAAGATGAATGTCGGCGGTATTGGAAGTAGTTTACGGCCATATCTTAAAAATGTTCCGGTAGTGAATAAGATTCTTCCAGCAGCTACAGATGAAGAAATTCAGGAAGAAACAGGGGGAAAGTACAAGAGCCTTTCTGAAGCAGTTGACAGAATTAAAGAACTTGAAGCACAGCTTGATGAGAACAATAATAATGGGAATGCATCAGCCCAGACAATTGCTGAGCTTCAGGCTGAGATTGCCAGACTCAAAGTGTTTGAAGAGAATGCACAGCATTATCAGGAACTTAAAGATAAGTTCGATACAGATGTTGTATATACAGATAATGCTCCAGATATAAGTGAATACAAATCGTGGTATGAAAGTATTGATTCAGAAAATGCAGCAAAGCTTTACGAACAGGTTGTAAAGGATTTACAGTACTCACAGCAGGTTAAGGACTGGGCAGAAACATATTCTAAGATGGATGCGAAAAATGCGGCAGCTATTCTTGAAGAGATGACTGGAGATACAGATCTTGTTTCTGATATACTTCTTTGCATGACGTCTAAACAGAGAGCAGCAATTCTTGCAGAGATGGATCCTGTATATGCTGCAAAACTTACAGTTATTATGTATCCAGCTAAAGGTTAAGTCTGTAGCACAGACTACCGATATATAATATGGATTAGGTCTATCCTGATTCTAATATGAAGAAAGGAGGAGGATAATATGGTAAGTTCAGCTGTTACAGGAATGGTTCAGCCGGTTACTAAGGTGGCAGGAAGTGTTGGAAGCCAGTCTGGTCAGGATAATTCCGGGAATGTTGATTTTGCAAGGATAATGAATAGTTCTGTAAGAAACGATGTGACTGGGAATTCATCAAAGCAGACTAATACATATTCAGCAGCTCCATCAGATTCACTTGTAAGCATGGGTGCTAATAACTCTAACAAGAATGCAGATATTGTTACCACTAATTCAACTGTAAAAAATGTAAAAACAGATAATGCGGTTAAAGAAAACAGTAACAAAATGACTCAGGATGTGCAGAATGCAGTGTCGGACATTAAAGAAAAGATTAAGAAAACAATGAATGTATCTGATGAAGATATAGAGAGTGCTATGGAGCAGCTTGGAATTATAGCAGAGGATTTGCTTGACATGCAGAAGCTTACGGATCTTGTAGTTGCTCTTAGCGGAAACACTGATTCACTTGAGTTTTTGACAGATGCAGATTCAGTATCTATGCTCAATGATATACTGGAATATGCAAAGTCTGTGACAGATAATCTGGAAGATGTGTATAATATGGACATTGATTCAATTAAAGAAATGCTTGTTTCTGCGAAGGATGATGTTAAACAGTCTGTTAAACAGTCTGTGGTAAAAGAAGATGCACAGCCAGAAGAACGGCCGGAAGCAACATCACAGTATGAGTTAAGCAATGTAATTGCACAGAAGACTAAAGTACAGGCTGATAATGACAATAATGCGGATGATAAGCAGCAGACTCATATGTCTGATAAAGCATCTGTGGAAAATGAAAACTTTACCGGGAATATGGCACAGAATATCCAGAATGCTTTCAGCGAGATTATTGATGAAGTTTCTAATGTTAATGAAGCTGATATTGTAAGACAGGTTGTAGAACAGATTAAGGTTACAACAGGACAGCAGCTTTCAAGTATTGAAATTATGCTTAATCCTGAGAATCTTGGAAAAGTACATATAGCTGTCACAGCAAGACAGGGAGTAATTACAGCACAGCTTACAGCACAGAATGAACAGGTAAAAGCTGCTCTTGAAAATCAGATGACAGCTTTGAAAGAACATTTTAACAATCAGGGTGTGAAGGTTGAATCTGTAGAGATTACTGTACAGAGTCATGGCTTTGAATCACAGCAGAATCTCGAAGGTAATAATTCAGAACAGGCTGGTCAGGAAAAGAAGACTCATAGAAAGCTTGACCTTAGCAGTCTTGAAGAACTGGAAGAATCTGATATGACTGATGAAGAAATCAGGGCAAAAGATGCTATTGTTAATGGCGACAGCAGTGTTGAATATTCAGCATAGAATAAGATGAGAAAGGAGATAATATATGGCTAGTACGATAGGTGCATGGTCTTATGTGAAGAATGATGGTTCATTAAGTACAAAGGACGATGTTAACAGCAACTTAAGTTCAACAGGAAAGAATAAGAGTACTACTAATAAGACAACGCTTGATGTTGAACAGTTTTTACAGCTTATGGTAGCTGAGATGCAGAACCAGGATCCGCTAGAACCTACAGATAATTCGGATTATATGGCACAGCTTGCTACATTTACACAGGTTGAAGCTACTAAAGAAATGAATGATAATACATTACAGGATATGGCATCTAACCTTGTTGGTAAGCAGGTTATAATGACTACAACACAGAACAGCAATGGTTATATAGGCGGAACTGTTGATTATTGGGAAACAATAAATGGAACTGTTTATCTTGGAATTGGTGGAAAGCTTTATGATATTGCAGATCTTGATACTGTAATGGATAAGGACTATTTTGACAAATGGAAAGGAAATGGTTCTACAACAGATACTAAGACAGAGGATACAAAACCTGGGGAGTGACCGTTATGATGAATAATATGATAGGTAATAATATTGCTTCTATCGAAAAGATGACGGACATTATAGGAAAGAAGAATTCTGATAATGTTGATAAAATGTATAATGGCAAAACATTTGCTGATATATATAATCAGAAGCGTTCGATTGAAGAGGTTATTTCCGACAGCGATATTAAATCGTCAAAAGGGTTGAAGTTCTCTAAACATGCTGGTGAAAGGCTTGAACAGAGAGATATCCGGTTATCAGACGAACAGATGACAAGGCTTGAGGAAGGAACCGAAAAAGCAATTTTGAAAGGAATCAAAGAATCGCTCGTTATAGTTGATGATCTGTCTTTTATAGTTAATACAAGAAACAGAACAGTGATTACGGCGATGGATCAGAATAACAATGAAGACAATATCTATACTAATATTGATGGAGCAGTAATTATTTAGCTGGACCGCAAGGAGGCGAATGTCCCTGAATGCCAGAAGGGACGATGCTTTATTGATGAATGCATCAGATATATGTCTTTACATATTTATGGAGGAACAAATATTATGATGAGATCAATGTATTCTGCTGTGTCAGGTCTTAAGGCACATCAGACAAGAATGGACGTTATTGGTAATAATATTGCCAATGTTAATACTGTGGCATATAAGTCACAGTCTATGACTTTTTCAGAAGTTTTTTATCAGACAACTCAGATTGCGTCAGGACCTAATGCAGAAACAGGAAAGGGAGGAACTAATGCTATGCAGATTGGTCTTGGATCATCTGTTGGTTCTATCTCCACAGCAATTTCTTCAGAAGGTGGTTCTGAGAGAACGGATAATGCATTTGACTTAAAGATTGGTGGAAGTTCTTTCTTTATAGTTAACAGTGCGGGTAATACATTCTTCACAAGAGCTGGTAATTTTAAGGTTGATGAGTCAGGTGCTCTTGTAACAACAGGTGGCGCTAATGTAATGGGCTGGCAGGTTGATGAATCTGGTAATGCAAAAAGAGACCTTGTATCAAAGCTGTATGTTAACAGTCCGGATGTTGCATATACTTCACCAGAAAGAACTTCATCTGTTACGGTAACAGGTAACCTTAATGCAGGTTCTAAGGATACAAGTACTACAACTATTAATTTTTATGACAGCCTTGGTAATTCTTATCAGGCAACAGTTAATCTTGTGTATGCAGGCGTTCAGGGAGATAATACACAGTATACAATTGAGCCTGTTTCGGTTTCAAAGAATGGTAAGCCGACAGACCTTACATTTACTGCGTCAGCACCATTATCATTTAATACACTTACAGGTCTTGCCGATGCATCAAATTCAGATATTAAGCTTACATTTTCTAATAACGGGACTGCATCAGATGCTATTGAAGGCGTTGATTTGAGAGTTATCGGTGAAAGTGAGACAAGTCCTGTACTTACGATGGATGCATCTGGAATTACAATGTTTTCAGAAAAGACTAATCTTAATTCAGAGCTTGGCATTAATGGACTTGGAAAAGGCAAGGCAGTAGGTAAGATGAAATCGGTTGGTGTTGATTCATCAGGATATATTGTGGCAAGCTATAGCAATGGTGTTACTAAGAATATTGGACAGATAGCAGTTGCTTCTTTCTCCAACCCTGAAGGTCTTCAGAAAGAAGGCGATAATCTTTATTCAGCAACACTTAATTCTGGAACTTTTGATGGAATTGGTCAGGATGTTACAGAAGGTGATGGAAGTATTTCATCAGGAGTACTTGAGATGTCTAATGTGGATCTCTCTTCAGAATTTACGAATCTGATTACAACTCAGAGAGGATATCAGGCTAATTCGAGAATTATTACTGTATCAGATACATTACTTGAAGAACTTATTAATCTTAAGAGATAATTGACATGAAAAGATATTTATGGCGAATTATTACAAGTATTCCTTGCAATAATTCGCCATAAGTGTTTTAATATATATAGTTGATTTTAATAGAGGTACTATACCTTATGTGGTATCGGGAGGAATTATGATTGATGTAACACGGTTTAATGGAAAAAGCTTTGTGCTTAACGCAGAACTGATTGAAGTTATGGAGGAAACACCTGATACTGTTATAACCCTGACAACAGGACATAAATACGTTGTCAAGGAAAGCGTAGAAGAGGTATATAGCAAGGTTATTACTTATAAGAGAAATATAATTGGTAATCTGTATGCGTCTGGTACAGATACTAAGTGATAATATATATAGAATACTAGAGACTTGGAAGGGGCAATTATGGATTTAGCTACACTGTTGGGAATTATTATTGGGTTTGTCATGGTCGTTATCGGAATTATAACAAGTACGACTAATCCTACACTAAAGGGAATTATGGACACATTTGTTGACATACCGTCAATCGCCGTTACTATTGGTGGTTCAATGGCTGGTATGCTCACATCTTATACATTTAAGACATTCTTAGGACATCTTAAGGGATTTGGCATTGCTATGAAAGATCCTAAGCTTGATAATGGACAGGTTATTTCTAAGATTATTGAGCTTTCTAACACAGCCAGAAAAGAAGGCCTTCTTGCACTTGAAGAAGTGGCACAGGGACTTGATGATGAGTTTATGAAGAAGGGTATTCTTCTCATTGTTGATGGTACTGAGCCGGAGCTTGTGAGAGGCATTCTTGAAACAGAACTGGTTAATCTTGATACAAGACATAAGAGTACAATTGGCTTTTTTGATAATTGGGCAGCTCTTGCTCCTGCATGGGGAATGATTGGTACTCTTCTCGGACTTGTTAATATGTTAAAGAACTTATCTGATACAGCATCTATCGGACCTAATATGGCTGTAGCACTTCTTACTACACTTTATGGTTCTTTGATTGCTAACTGGATATGTGTTCCTATATCTAATAAGCTCAAGCTTCAGAATAATGATGAATATCAGCTTAGAGAGATTATTATTGAAGGTCTTCTTTCTATTCAGGCAGGAGAGAACCCAAGAGTTATTGAAGAAAAGCTTAAGTCTTTCCTTTCACCATCTGCCAGAACAGCATTATCTGAACAAGGAGGAGGTGAAGGCTGATGGCTAAACAGCGTACAGAGAATGTACCACCAGCGGCACTTTGGAAAGATACGTTTTCAGATCTTATGAATCTTCTGCTGTGCTTTTTCGTTTTGATGTTTGCTATGTCTAATATTGATTCTCAGAAGTTTGAAGAGATTGCAGCTTCACTTTCATCAAGCTTTAGTGTACTTCCTCAAGGCGGTTCTGCACTGTCAAAGGAAGGAATTCTTGTAAGCAGTGGGGCGAGTCAGCTGAATGAATTGAGCAATTACTATAACAATATGGGCCTTAACAATGATGGCGATATGTCACAGGATGTACAGAATGCTTATGAAGAGATTGAAAAAGAAGGTCTTGAGCAGTCTGAAAATATGGCTGAGGAGATTGTTGATAAACTTACAGCCAGTGGAGTTGCAGATTATGTTGATGTTACTGCTTATAGTAAATATGTAATGCTTAATGTAAGTGGTGGAATTCTGTTTAATTCGGGAAAGTCGGAGCTTACATCAGAGGCACGCAGTCTTCTTGACAAGGTTGCTGATGCACTTATTGAATATGATGATAATGTTATTACCATAGAAGGTCACACTGATAGTGTTCCTATCAATACATCACTGTTTCCTAATAATATGATGCTTTCTCTTTACAGGGCATACAGTGTGTTTGATTTCTTTGTGTCTGAGAAAGGCTTTTCAGATCAGACAATGAGTTCATCCGGAAGAGGAGATGCAGTGCCTATTGCAACTAATGATACTCCAGAAGGAAGAGCTCAGAACAGAAGAGTTGAGATTAAGGTGTATAATTCAATTAACAGCTAAGGAGGATTACTCATGAAAAAGAGTATGCTTAATGTGATTATTTTGGCACTTGTACTTGTGAATCTGGTACTTACAGTGATTCTTACATTTTCACTTGTATCAACAAATAAGAAGACAAATTCTCTTATTAATAAAGTGGCACAGATTATTGACCTGGATGTTGCAGGCGGAGTTTCTAATAATAATTCATCTACAGGTTCAGGAATTGAAAATGTAAGTTATATTGATATTAAGAACAATGACAGCACGGATATAATTGTTTCATATGTTGATAATGGAAAAACAAGATATGCCGTACTTTCAGTATCTGTCGGACTTAATTCAAAAGCTAAGGATTATAGTACTGTATCGACTTCAGTTGATAATGGGATGAAGGTCCTTGTTAATAAGATAACCAATGAAGCTAATAAGTATACTTACAGCACAATAAGTGCTAATAAATCAACCATGGAAACAGACCTTTTAAAGGAATTCCAGGAATTATTCAAGACTGAGACGATACAAAGTGTACTGATTAATATTGTTGTCCAGTAAACATTAAAGAATATGATAAGGAGGTGAGGAAGATGGGAGAGGTACTTTCACAGAGTGAAATAGATAACCTCTTAAAAGCTTTAAGCAGTGGAGAATTAGATGTAGATGAGATGAAGAATACAGAAGAAAAGCAAGTCAAGAATTATGACTTTGCAAGACCTTCTAAGTTTTCTAAAGAACATCTAAGAACACTGGAGATAATATTTGAGCATTTTGGAAGACTGCTGAGTACCAATCTTCCGGCATATCTTAGAAAGACAGTCAATGTTGAGGTTGTTAATTCAGAAGTAGTTATTTATTCAGAATTTTCTAATGCCCTTTCTAATCCGGTTCTTTTAGGTGTTGTTGGAATGCAACCATTAAGTGGTAACATAATTATGGAGATGGCATCCAATCTGGGGTTTGCAATTGTTGACAGACTTCTTGGAGGTGCAGGTAATGCTTTGGATAAAGAGAGAGATTTTTCAGAAATTGAACTTACAATTCTGGAACGTATCTTTACAGTGTGTGTTAATCAGTTGCAGGAACCATGGGAAAATGTTGTAAAGGTTAATCCAAGACTTGAAAGAATAGAGACTAATTCGCAGTTTGCACAGATTATATCACCGAGTGAAACAATCGCAATTGTAACTATTAATATTAAGATTGGTGATGTGGAGGGACTTATGAATATATGTCTTCCATATGCAACTCTTGAACCGGTTATGGATAAGCTTAATACCAAGTATTGGTTTTCTAATATGCAGGAAAAAGATTCCAATACATATGAGGATGCTATTGAAACAGTTATTGATAAAGCAATGATACCAATAAAGGCAGTGCTTGGTACATCTAAGATTAGTGTTTCGGATTTTGTTAATCTGCAGGTTGGAGACGTAATAAAAATTGATAAAAAGGTTGACCAGGAATTAGAGGTATATGTAGGTAATATTAAGAAGTTTACAGCTTTACCTGGTTATTTTGAGAATAAATACGCAGTAAGAGTTACTAATGTAATTAGAGAGGAGAGTGAAGAATAATGGATGGAATGTTATCCCAGGACGAGATTAATGCACTTCTGAGTGGCATGAATACAGGAGGAGATGACACATCTGATTCATCAACAGCAACAACAACTATACCAGAGGATAATGCTAATGATAATACAGATGGCGGCTTTACACTTACTGAGTCAGAAAAAGATGCTGTCGGTGAGATATCTAATATTAGCATGGGAACAGCTGCTACAACACTTAGTTCTCTTCTTTCACAGAAAGTTAATATTACAACACCAAAAGTAGAAGTTGCTACATGGGATGATTTATCAAGTAAATATGACAGACCATGTGTTATGTTGCAGATTTCTTACAAAGAAGGTCTTGCAGGCAATAATGTTTTAATATTAAGAGAGAATGATGTTAAGATAATTACAGACCTTATGATGGGAGGACCAGGTGATGTTGATCCAGACGAACCATTGACAGAACTTCATCTTAGTGCAATCGGAGAGGCTATGAATCAGATGATGGGTTCAGCAGCTACATCTTTATCATCAATGTTTAATAGAAAAATTGATATCAGTCCACCAATAGCTAACTTAGTGGAGACATACAATGAATTAGATGATAACCTGCCAGGATTCCTTAAAAACCATTTTGTAATGGTGGCTTTTAAGATGCAGATTGGCGAACTTATAGATAGTGAGATTATGCAGTTATATCCTAAGGAATTTGCACAGGAACTTCTTAACATGTTTATGCCGTCAGCAGAACCTGAACAGCCACAGGTAAGTCAGGAAGATACAGCTAATCATCAGGAAGAGCAGGTGCAGCAGGCTCCGGCACAGAATATGACACAGACAATGCCACAGCAGGATGTACCGGTGCAGAATACTACAGCACAGACAGCACCACAACAGGGAATGCCGATGCAGAATATGGGAATGCCTTATGGTTATGGAATGCCGATGCAAGGTATGCCTATGCAAGGTATGCCTATGCAAGGTATGCCTATGCAGGGTATGCCAATGGCAGGGTATGCACCAGCACAGGATGTTAATGTATCTCCAGCAGCATTTCAGCCATTTTCAACAGATGTCAATCCTTTGACACAGAAGGAAAATATTGAACTTATTAAGGATGTTCCACTTGAAGTAACAGTAGAACTTGGCAGAACAACAAAATCTATAAAAGATATACTTGAATTTGCTCCTGGAACAATTGTAGAACTTAATAAAATTGCAGGCGAATCTGTTGATGTTCTTGTTAATGGCAAATATGTTGCAAAGGGTGAAGTTGTTGTTATTGAAGAAAGTTTTGGTGTACGTATAACAGAGATTATCAAGTAATTGTTATGATTTTCTAAAAAATCAAAAAAAGAGTAGGAAATTGATAGTATTTGTTGTATAATACATTCGAATGATTTTTGTGAATAATTTGTTTTTGAATAGGAGAAAGTTTATGGCAAAGAATATTTTGATTTGTGATGATGCTGCATTCATGAGAATGATGATTAAGGATATTCTCACAAAGAATGGATACAATATAGCAGGTGAGGCAGAGAATGGACAGAAGGCAGTAGAAAAGTATGCTGAGTTAAAGCCAGATCTTGTGCTTATGGATATAACAATGCCTGAGATGGATGGAATTGAAGCTCTTAAGAGAATTAAGGCTGCAGATCCTTCAGCATCTGTTATTATGTGTTCTGCAATGGGACAGCAGGCTATGGTTATTGAATCTATACAGTCAGGAGCTAAGGACTTTATTGTTAAACCATTCCAGGCAGACAGAGTAATTGAAGCTGTTCAGAAGGTTGTTGGATAATAATGGTTGCATTAGCTGGGTTGAATAGTAGATGGGAAGCGTTTGCACAGTTGCTTACGCTTCTCGTTGTTTTTATATTTGTTTTGGCACTTACATATTTTGCTACAAGATGGGCTGGTAATATGCAGAAAACCAAAATGGCTGGGCGCAATATCCAGATACTTGAAACAATGAGAGTGTCTAATACTAAGTATATTCAGATTATTAAGATTGGCAGTAAATGTTTTGCAGTAGCAGTCTGCAAAGATACTATCACTTATTTGAGTGAGATTAACGAGCAGGAACTGACTTATTCGTCAGAGTCAAAGACAATCAATACTGATGGATTTAAAGCTATACTTGAAAAGTTTAAGAAAGACAAACCAGATAATTAATTAGGCAGGAACGAGAGAGTTATGTTACAGTGGATTAGAAAGCATAGAAAGGCATTAGCAGGAATATCGGTTGGGGCAGGAGCTTTTTTTGCAGCCATTTCATTTATTACATATAAGGTAATGGCTGCTGAGGAAACAACAGCATCAGGAAATAATCTTATTAATATAGGTATTTCTACGAGTGATGGTAATGATATGGCTAGTGTTTTGCAGATGCTTCTTGTACTTACAGTAATTTCACTGGCACCTTCTATTCTGATTATGCTGACATCATTTACAAGAATTGTAATTGTGTTGCATTTTACGAGGGCTGCGCTTGGAACACAGACAGTACCACCTAATCAGGTTATTATAGGTTTGTCTTTATTTTTGACCTTTTTTGTTATGTCGCCTGTTTTTACGGAAGTTTATGACAGTGCACTAAAACCACTATCCAATAATGAGATATCGGTCGAGGAAGCGTATGAAACAGGAGTAAAGCCATTGAAAAGCTTTATGTTGAAACAGACTTCTACAAAGGATCTTGATACATTTTTTAAGATTGCAGGATATGAGGAAGGCTCTGTTACATCGGAAGATGATATTTCTATGACAGTACTTGTACCATCGTTTATTATAAGTGAATTAAGAATTGCGTTTATTATAGGATTCTTAATATACATACCTTTTATTATTATTGATATGGTTGTATCGTCAACTCTTATGTCGATGGGTATGATGATGCTTCCACCAACCACCATATCTGCTCCATTTAAGATTTTACTTTTTGTAATGGCAGATGGCTGGAATCTGATAATTGGAAATCTTGTAGCAACATTTAAGTAAGGCAGGAGGTAAAGAATATGGATGCTGGACAGGTTGTAACAGTAGCAAGACAGACTATATGGGTTATAGTGAAGACTTCTGTGCCACTTTTACTTGTTTCAATGATTGTCGGACTTATTATAAGTCTTTTTCAGACACTTACATCTATTCAGGAACAGACACTTACATTTGTTCCTAAAATGCTTTCTATATTTATAACTCTCATGATACTGGGTTCTTGGATGATTAACAGAATTGTAGAATTCATAACGCAGTTGTGGGGGAATTTTGGACAGTATATTCATTAGGGAATAAAACATGATTAATTATAGCGTTGCATTACAGGAGTTTGAATTATTTATATTGATTTTGGTGCGTATTTCAACCTTTGTCTATGCAGCGCCATTTTTTAATACGGCGAATACACCTAACAGAGTGAAAATCGGTTTTTCATTTGCACTGGCAATATTGGTATATACTCTGGATCTGGGTATTACATATACATATAGCGGAATGCTGGATTATGCTGCAATAGTACTTAGTGAGGCTGCTGTTGGGCTTCTGCTTGGATATGCGGCTAATGCGTGTGTTCAGATTATTATGTTTTCAGGACATATTATTGATGTTGACATGGGTATCTCGATGGCAACTATATTTGACCCGACAACGAAAACACAGGTAGGTATAATGAGTAATCTTTATTATTATCTGCTGTCTCTTCTTCTTATTGTATCGGGGCTTTACAGATATCTTGTATCTGCAATTGTTGATACATATAAGGTTATTCCGATTGGCCAGGCAGCATTTAGACCATCGCTGTATACAACTATTGTTGATTTTATCGGAGACTACTTTGTCATAGGATTCAGGATAGCTCTTCCGATGTTTGCATGTATGATGCTTCTTAACTGCATTCTTGGTGTGCTTGCACGTATAGCACCTCAGATGAACATGTTTGTAATGGGTATGCAGCTTAAGATTTTTGTTGGTATCATTGTTGTTACATTTACTTTAGTTATGCTGCCGTCGGTATCTAATTATATTTTTCAGGAGATACGGACTATTATGGTGCAGATTGTTAATTCCATGACGCCGGTATAGAGGTAATTAAGTTGAATGATTTGGATGGGGAAGTAAGGCTGCGGCTTGAATATGACCTCCAGTTCTTTGCAAAGGATGGTCCTGGCGGAGAAAAGACGGAGGTACCTACAGCTAAAAAATTAAATGACGCACGTAAGGAAGGACAGGTTGCGAAGAGTAAGGAGATTATAACTGCTCTTATGCTGCTGGCCCTTTTTGTGGTTATTAAATTTTATATTGGCAATTTGGGTCAGCAGATGATAGAATGTTTTAGTGAGTTCTATGATCTGTTTGGAAAGATAATCAGTAACAGCGAATATGGAATGAGAATGGTTGATGCTACCGGTGTCGTAAGTCTTGGACTTACAACGGTTCTTAACATGATTGTGCCGTTTATTGTGTTGGCAGTAGTTATAGCGATTCTTGGTAATGCCTTGCAGCAGAAGTGGATGGTAACCACCAAACCGCTTCAGCCGAAGCTCAGCAAGATAAGTCCTATATCAGGTCTTAAGAGAATGTTTAATGTGAAGCAGCTTTTTGAGGTTGGCAAGTCTGTTGCGATGATTGCGGTCATGAGCTATGTGATATATACAACAGTTAAAGATAAGCTTGGAGTTTTGTATACATTTTATAATATATCTCTGTATGAGGCACTTGAGATTGTCGGGGATATAATTGTTGACCTTGGAATTAAGATAAGCGCGGTGTTTCTTGTGATTGGCTTTGTTGATCTTATATATCAGAGACATAAGTTTAAGGAAGATATGAAGATGACAAAGCAGGAGGTAAAAGACGAATTTAAGAACACTGAAGGTGATCCGCAGGTCAAAGGGCAGATACGGCGCAGAATGCAGCAGGTTTCAAGACGAAGGATGATGGAAGCTCTGCCGCAGGCTGATGTTGTTATTACGAACCCTACACATTTTGCGGTCGCATTGAAGTATGAGGCCAATAAGGGGCAGGCTCCCGTAGTAATAGCCAAAGGTGCTGACTACCTTGCTTTTGACATAAAGGCCAAAGCCAAAGAATATGGCATAGAGATAGTTGAGAATAAGCCTCTGGCCAGAATATTGTACAATAATGTTGAGATTGGAGCACAGATTCCTCCTGAGCTTTATCAGGCGGTAGCAGAAGTGCTGGCATTCGTATATTCGCTTAAGAATAATTATAATATGGACGAAGGGAGAAGATAAACGGTGAATATCAGGAAGACAGATTTATTTATCGGCATATATATACTTGCAGCAGTTATATTCATGATTGTCTCGATTCCGAGCTGGTTATTGGATATTCTGGTTGCGCTTAATATATCAGTAGCGATGATTATTCTTTTTAACGCACTTTTTGCAAAGGAAGTTCTGGATATGTCGGCGTTCCCGACAATGATTCTGTTTACAACAATATTCAGAATCTCACTTAATATTTCATCAACAAAGCTTCTTCTTAAAACGGGTAATCCGGGTAAGGTCATCAGCACATTCGGTTCATTTGTCGGAGGTGGTGATATAATTATCGGCGCAATCGTATTCATTCTTATTACGGTTGTGCAGTTTGTTGTAATTAACAAAGGTTCTGAACGAGTATCAGAGGTAACTGCGAGATTTACACTTGATGCCATGCCGGGTAAGCAGATGGCTATTGATTCAGACCTTAATGCAGGAGCAATCACAGATAAGGAAGCAGCTGTAAGACGTAAGAAACTGCAGCAGGAGAATGCATTCTTTGGATCTATGGATGGTGCCAATAAGTATGTTAAGGGTGATGCAACTGCAGGTCTTATAATCACAGGTGTCAACCTTGTGGGTGGTATCCTTATGGCAGTTCTCCGTCAGGGCATGGATATTAACGAAGCACTTAATACTTATACAATACTTACAATCGGTGACGGACTCTGCAGCCAGATTCCATCACTGCTGATATCATTATCCAATGGTATTATTGTTACAAAAGCATCTTCTGAGGAAGGGCTTTCAGATACGCTTGTCCAGGAGCTGTTTTCACTTGACAAGGTGTTGCTTATGGTTGGTGCGGCCATGGTGTTTATTGGCGTGTTTACGCCGCTTCCTATATATATTTTCGTCCCGATTGGTATTGTACTTATAATCGTGAGCAGGAATGTAGGCAAGACAGCAGGTGAACAGGCAATAGAGGAGGAAGTGCAGTCGGAGGAAGATGCGGCACAGGAGATACGAAGACCGGAGAATGTTGTATCGCTCCTTAACGTTGACCCTATAGAGCTTGAGTTTGGTTATGGCATTATTCCGCTGGCTGATGTTAATCAGGGCGGAGACCTCCTTGACAGAGTTGTAATGATAAGACGCCAGATAGCGCTCGAGCTGGGTGCGGTTGTTCCTATAATACGTCTGAGAGATAATATTCAGCTTAATCCTAATCAGTATATAATTAAGATTAAGGGTATACAGGTAAGCGAAGGTGAGATTCTTTTTGACCATTATATGGCAATGAACCCGGGATATGTAGAGGAAGAGATAACAGGTATTCCTACATTTGAACCGTCGTTCCATCTTCCGGCAATATGGATAACAGAGAGCCAGAGAGAGAGAGCTGAGTCACTTGGATATACTGTAGTTGACCCACCTTCTATTATTGCAACACACCTTACGGAAGTTATAAGACAGCATATTGCTGAACTTCTTACAAGACAGGATGTGCAGAATCTTATTAATAATATTAAAGAGAATAATTCTACGCTTATTGATGAGCTTATTCCAAAGCTTCTTGGAATCGGTGATATACAGAAGGTGCTTCAGAATCTTCTTGAAGAAGGAATATCAATACGTGATATGGTTACAATTCTTGAAACACTTGCCGACCATGCAGGCGTAACAAGAGATACGGATATCCTGACAGAGTACGTAAGACAGAGCCTTAAGAGAGCAATATCGATGAAGTATTTCCCTGCTAATGAGACTACACAGGTAATTACACTTGATCCGAAGATTGAACAGGAGATTATGGGTTCGGTTAAGCAGACAGAGCAGGGTGCATATCTTACACTTGATCCGGAGAGAACTAAGCTTATCATGAATTCACTTGGAATTGAACTTAAAAAACTTGAAGATATCGGTAAGAATCCTATTGTTGTTACATCACCGATTGTCAGAATGTATTTTAAGAAGCTTGCAAGTGACTATTACAAAGACATAATAGTTGTTTCATATAATGAAGTTGAATCAGATGTTGAATTACAGTCAGTGGGGATGGTGACGGCATAGTATGATAGTTAAAAAATTTCAGGCGCCAACGGAGACGGAGGCGATACTTAAAGCTAAGGATGAACTTGGAAGTAATGCAGTAGTTCTTAATGTAAAGACGCTTAAGCAAAGAGGCATTTTCAGGCTGTTCAGAAAAGATGTTGTCGAGGTGACGGCAGCACTTGAAGAAAATGAATTTATAAGCAACATGAATGCTGCAAAACACCAGCCTGCATCACCAAAAGCAGGCAGTACATTTACGGCGGTTGTTGATGAAAAGCTGGATGTAATGAATGATTCGGCAGTTATTGAGGAGAAACTTGATTCGCTGCATAACATGTTGAGTCAGCAGATGAACAAGGGAGGGGCACCTTCACCTGCCGTTGCGAGG
>ERZ780198.1499-NODE-1499-length-21015-cov-8.354771_pt1 | contig 21015 bp, 18 predicted proteins | sample MGYA00510979_ERZ780198 | MGnify/ENA primary metagenome ERZ780198 (study PRJEB29588, sample SAMEA2158039) | human gut metagenome | biome: human gut; feature: human-associated habitat; material: faeces | place: Denmark | collected 2008/2010 ...
ATTTGTTTACAAAAAAATATCCGCAGTCCGAGATTTTTTCCTCATGGATAAAGTAGTAATCGGAAAGAATAGTGAGTACAGACTGTCGAAAAAGCCAAGCATTTCTGCTTGGCTTTTTCGACAGTCTGCAATTACTATTTATCTTGATTTATTATTGAAAGAATAATCTCAGTGAGTTTCTGAGGATTGGTTTCGTGACCTAATACACTAATCTTTTTGGACAAGTAATAAAACTCATTGATCTTTCCTTTAACTTCGTCCCAAATAATTTTTGCCTCATAACCAGTACTCCCTACGGGAATTACTCTAAGTCCTAACTCTTGAGCAATGCAAAATTCTTGATAAACTTCTCTGCTGGAGTGCATTGAGTCCTTTTCGTGTTCACTTTGACCAAACAAAAAAATTGCATGGCTGCAATCATGTTACATAAGTTTGCGATATACCACTTTATCCTCATCTGTTAAATCAAGATGAAAGGGAAAAGGTCGCATTGAAAGATACCTATGTGTGTTCCGAATGGATTTTTCCGCCAGATACTGATGTGCATACCCGGTTATATATGTACCTAATTTTCTCCCTACTCCGGTTGATATACGTTTACCATCTTCCAAAAGGCGAATTGCAAGAGTTTTGGAGAGTATATCAGCAATAGCAGATTCAAATGTGTAGCCCATAGATCTCATTGAATTCATCAGTATGTCAGCTTCGGGTTTATTCTGACGGTAACTTGGCATTGCTATTCTCCTTTTCAAAATCCAGATAAAATGAATGATAAATCAACACGCACAAATTCACTATTTGATTATATCACATATTTTGTCATATTTCAACATTAAATGTGAATAATACGCGGTTGAATTCAATAATAAACAATAGTTCAGGCGAGCACAGTCGTAATACAACGTACTCCTTTGAATTATCTACATGTTCGATCTCCTGCACTCGTTTTTGAAATTCTTATGTCACTTAGACAATTCATAATTCAACTGTTTATATTATATCACCACATCTGTCCCATAAACAGTGCAACTGCGTCACCATGTCGCACTTCTTAAACATCAAAGAAAGGTCAGTACGTTTACTCAACAATTCTCACCCATCATAATCTTTGCCAAGCAGAGCAGTCCTGCAATCACAGAAAAGAAAAACTGAGCCACAATGTCGCACCTATACAAAAACACCTTGCCACGGTATAATTCTGTAGCAAGGTGTGATTTTGCGGATAGTGTTTAATATCCGTAATATACCTAAATATTTTTAAATATATGACTGGTTATGCAAATTGAGAAAGTTATATTTTTCTATTTGAGGCGTAATTCTCCTTTTTTCTTGTTTGCAATATTATTATGTGTTTATAGCTGTAAAGATTATCCACAGTATGGACTTGATATATGAAAAACACATTTGTGAATTTCTTAAATAGTCTCTTTGCCAAAAAAGCTTATTTTTAATTGAATGTGATTTTTTTGCAACTGATGTGTCTTGATCCAACGGATATAGTAATATCATTAAATTGAAATTTAGATTTTAATGGGAATTTATCAACTGCGATTGCTATACTGAAACGTGGACGAGTAACAGCAATATAATATTTTTCAGGACTCCCAAAAGCCTTACCTTTCTGAATATACTCCAAGAATGGTTTATTCGGGAATATTAAAATCCAATCGAAAGTCAAGCCTTTGCACTCTCCAAAATTCATAGAGGACAATCCCAAAGTATCTGTTTTTTTATCGTACCGAAGAACTTGCGGAGAATAATGATTGTAGTAATCAGGAATATCAAATTTAAGAATAAGAAATACGCCATCATGCGGTGTAATTGAGGTCATAGATGTTGACATTTCATTACTGCTCGGATAAACATCATTAGCAAATCTACAAATAACCTCATTAAAACGTCTACTAACAGTATTATACGATATCTGCGCAGAGTGACTCTTTTCAAGATCTTTGAAAAACAATTCCATGCTCGATCCAGAAATGTTTTTATTTTTCTGACCATTGTTAGTTTTGACCGTAGCTTGCTTAGGATCTCCAACACATACCAAGTCAATTGATGAGGCAGCAATAAGCCTTATGATTTCAAGGTCGTATCCAGATAAATCCTGAACTTCATCAAAGAAAACCGTAGCATAGATTTTCTCAAGTCGCTTGATCACCTGCCCATTACTACGAGTGTTTAATTGAACTACCAATTCCGCTGCTTCATTTGCAGTGATATTTCGCCCAGAAGTCATGTATCTTGCCTTTTGCCCGATACGATGCTTATTGATAAATCCATACATTCTTGAAAAATCAAGGCTTATTATTTCATTGATTCCGAAAATGTATGATTGATATGGTTTTATCAATTCTCGTAGCAAAAAAGAATATAAAGATTCAACTGTGATACGACTATGCATTATGCCATTATTTTGCTTTTTAATTTCAGATTGTACAGCTTGAACGCCACGATTGGTGTAGGAAATGATTGCCACACGTTTATCAACATATGAAGATACAATAGACAAGGCAGTATGACAAATGCTCCATGTTTTGCCTGAACCAGCGCATTCTATTTTAATCAAATTCATTGATGACATTTTGTATATACTCCGGATATATTATTCTTTGCTCACTATCAAAAACTCGCAATGCCCATTCTGCCTTATTCTTGGTCATAAATTCGATTACTTCATCTTTGCTCTTAGTCATCATGGAATTTCTTTTAGACAATATTGTTCTAAATGTCTGTTCATGTGATTCAGTATTAAAATTTACTTCCGCAACACTCGGCTCTATGGTATGTAATCGCTCATCACTTTCATATACAAAAATAAGATTGGGCTTATCGGTATAGCCAGCATATTTATTGATAATGTTATTTTGAATATTTCCATCATTATCTGTAACTATAACAGTTTTCTTATTCAATAGAATGGTAATATCACAATACCGTTTAAACGCAAGTGAGTCAACCACAATAACGTCAATGCCGTTTTCGATAGGAAGAACACCATACTTGTCCAAATAAGCGCGCTGAATAATCAGTTCATCAGTAGGTCCTTCAACTAAAATGATTTTCTCTGCCAACACAACTCGTAAAGTATCGTATCCTGGGAGCTTTTTGAAATAAGACAATGTATCTTCCGGTAACCCATTAAAACGAGTTGGCGCACCTTTCCTAATCAAGAAAAGATTCTGCAAATCCAGTTTGTTAGCAATATAGCTGCTGTGAGTAGAAATAAAGACTTGCTTTCCTTCGGACTTTTCCACTTTGCTTACTAAACGTGCCATATTTGTATATGAAAGGTTGTTCTCGGGTTCTTCCATAATAATGACATTGACTTGCTCATCAGCGTTTTTTAGTACCATACCCATTTTAATTGTATTTTGAGTACCAAAGCCGACATTCTCAAAAGGGCAGGAATCTACAACAACTGACATTTGTGATTTCCATGAATCAACATCCTCTTCTTTCAGGTCTATTGTTAATTCACGTCCATCAAGATCGGTATTCTTACGGACATCCTCATTAAGCTGCTTTACAATCTCGCTATTACTGAAATCATGTCGGCTTTTTCGATATGCGGTAGTAAGATCCGTTTGATTTTGAGGCGTTAAGAAATTGGTAATATTGTCCGCAACGAATTTATCTACTACATAAGCATAGTTCTTTCTTGTAGTATCAATGAACGCTGCTTTTATCGGAGAAAAACGCTGAAGGACAGGAGCGCCATTAAAATACCTTATCTCCACCGAATAGAATTCGACAGGTATGTCATATATCTCTTTTGATGATAATAGGCTGTTATATAAATCCGCATACTCCTCATTGAAGTGTATCCGAACTCTAATTCCGCAAGCATCTTCTAATAAAGAATTGTTCGTTCCTGAAAACTGAGGATCAGCATCTTGTAGAATGGCTTCAATAATAATTTCGGGCGGAGATACCGGCATCCCTGTTGCAAGCGAGTTAATATACTCTTTTCTTGCTTCATCATTAAACATATTTGCCTTTATCTGCCTTTCAAAAGCATATCCATTCAGTTTTCCTGATGTTATGATTGATAGCACTTCAAGTATTGTGCTTTTTCCAGAATCATTTTCGCCAACGAATATATTGATCCTTTCGTTTAAATCAAGGTTTACATCTTTCAGGAGCTTATAGTTTTTTACAACAAGTTTGCTGATGTACATTTTGTTCACCGCCTTATATCAAAGTTATGACTGATATAATTATAGCATAGTTTTGGATATTTCTCAAGTTGCATAAATCATTCTTTACTAAAGAAAAAAGAGACATAGATTGTTCAGAAAATATTCCTGAATACTTTATTCTGCATTGATTGTTGAACGCTAATTGAGCTTGTGTACGAGCTAAATGAAAGTTTACGCTCTTTACTAATAAAAATATGTTTATTCCTGGAAAACAGTCTTGAAGCTTGTGAAAACAATGTAATTATCTGTAGCCATTTTGCGTCATTCATAGATATTGCATATTTTTATAAACACAAGATAGAGCAGAGCACTCTCACAATCACTGAAAAGAAAACTGCGCCACAATGTCGCACCCATACAGAAACACCTTGCCGCAGTATAATTCTGTAGCAAGGTGTAAGTTATTCGCAATTCAAAATTGCACGATATTAACTTATGTCGCACCATTTTGCACAATTTAGGAACGAAAATTACTGTAATTTTCACCAATTGTTTTTTACCGTTTCCGCATTGACAAAACAGACTTCATAAGCTATAATTGAAAAAGGAGTTAAATAAAAACACTCCCGCAGGAGCAGGGCTTTACCAGAGCCTTACTCTTATCCTCAGACGATGGTGCAACATCAATCTGATTCGCAGAAGTGCTTTGTACTGTGCTTATTATAGCACAGCTTACATACATTTGCAAGGGTTTTCAGATGCTTTTCCACGCACGTCTGAAAGCTCTTGTTTTTTATGATATACAAGGCGTAAATCCGCAGTGTATATCCCCACCTGCCCAACCAACAAAGGCAGTACAAATTGAATACCGGTTTTGCCATAACAAGACTTTGCGAAGAGCCGTTCCGACGGCAAGCGAAGAAAGGGCGGATACCGAACGTAGCTGTATTGCTGTAATTCGTTTCGGGTGCGTCAAAGTCAAAAGTAACAAAGTACCGTTCAAAATGTAATCAGCACGGCGGAGTAGTTACCGCTACTTCGCTGTGTTATTATATTTATACCTTTAAGGACACTACAAATGCAGTATCCTTAATGGTGTAAATATATTCTGGAGCTAATACCCGGATTCGAACCGGGGACCTCATCCTTACCAAGGATGTGCTCTGCCGACTGAGCCATATTAGCAAACTCCTGACGGTTATTAATTATATCATACCATATCGACTTTGTCAAGGAAAATTTTCGAATTTTTAACTTCGATATACCGTAGCGGTATTATCAACGGTCAATATGCCGTAAAAATCAAACAAACCGCATTGTTGTGCGGTTTGTAGTTGGTACGGGTAACAGGACTTGAACCTGCACGCTTTCGCACCAGAACCTAAATCTGGCGTGTCTGCCAATTCCACCATACCCGTATATAAAAACGACGCTGAAAAACTCAGCGTCGTGTGGCGGAAAGAGAGGGATTCGAACCCTCGAACGGGTATTAGCCGTTACACGATTTCCAATCGTGCGCCTTAGACCAGCTCAGCCATCTTTCCACGACTTTAATATTTTATCATATCCCAGAAGAATTGTCAAGAACTTTTTTCAAATGTTTTCTTATTCCTTTACGCATTGGTACTAATTTTGAAAAAATTGTGTCCAATCCTCTTGACAAACACAATATGTTGTGGTACAATTGAGAAAACAACGAAATGTACTTACTGCTTTTATATACAGTAAATTGAAAGGAAGATTGTTATGGTAAAAGTAAATGTAAAAAACGGCACACTCGATCAGAAAGAGATTGACGCTTACGTTCAGTATGCTATCGAAGCTAACCCCGGAAAACTGGTCACCGAGCTTGATATAGACATTGACGGAGATTTTGCCAATCTCACATATCATTTCGGCGAGATACCCTTTGACCGCATACGCCGTATCACAGGTTACCTTGTAGGTACGCTTGACAGATTCAATAATGCGAAAAAGGCTGAGGTTGAAGACAGAGTAAAGCACAGCATAGCGCCCGATGTCGAAGACGATATTTATGTTACGGCATAATTTGTGATTGCCTGTAATCCGACAGAATAAAAAACGTTATTCCGTCCATACTTTTATTGGAAAATGAAAGTATGGGCGGTGTTTTTTTGTATTACAATAAGGTTGAAATAAGCGGTGTCAATACAGCAAAGCTGAAGGTCCTCAAGGAGTCGGAAAAAACCGAATTGCTAAGGCAAATGCGCAGCGGCGACCCGACAGCCAGAGAGAAGCTGATAAACGGCAATCTGCGTCTTGTTCTCAGCGTGATACAGCGTTTTTCGGGCAGAGGAGAAAACCCCGACGATCTTTTTCAGGTCGGATGTATCGGCCTGATGAAAGCTATCGACAATTTTTCAACTGATTTTAACGTCAGATTCAGCACTTATGCCGTGCCAATAGCGTATGGAGGGTGAAAAGGCACTGTTACTGCGAAATGACAAGATACGAAGCGATTGAAAGAGCAATAGAAATTATAAGCGAAAAAGAAGGCGTTGAAACTAAAGCCGAAATATTGAAAAATTTGGAAAAAGTGAAAATGCTCCTAAAGAACGAATGGACTAAGGATGGTATATTTAACAAAATTAACCAGTGGGTAAACGAACACGGTAGAAACCCATGTTATTGCGATTTGTTACAATATGATGATATGCCCAATCCTATAGCTATTAAAAGGAATTTTGATATGTCCGCAAGAGCTTTTCTCAATTTATACTATCCATATACAAAAAAGAAAATCGTTACCCGCATCAGTTTAATGACAAAAGAAGAATTGGCTAATTTATTCATAACTCAATTTAACAAACACAAGGTACATAGTTCCAAAGAATATAATGAATTTAGAGATGAAGGAACTCCTACTTGGATAACGATAGCGAGGAATCTTGGGTTTACACGGTGGTGTGAACTTATAGAATATACAGATGTTAAAATTAGGAGAAGAGAACCAATAGAAGTACATCGCATAATTACAGTAAGGCATTCTGTTCCACTTTATGAAAAATTGGAGCAACTATTAAAAGAACGAAAGTAAAAAAATGGGGCAAGAGAAACAAAATCTCTTACCCCTTATTTATTAGCCCCAAATTGTAGGACTAATTTCTCTAAGAACAAAACCTATTACACCACCTGTAACCGCAGCAAGTATAATTTGGACAATTGCATCAACCCATTTGGAACGTCTCTTCATAGGTTCAGCTTTAACCACGGCAATTTCTTTTTTGACGGTCTTAATATCTTCTGTATTTTCATCAAGTTTCTTGTTCGTATAACTCATACTTGTACAGATTTTTTCAATATTGGCATTAATCTGATATATTGCCTTATTACTTTCCTGAAGTTCTTTTACATCCGTTTCAAGATTATCTATTCTATGGGAACTTGATTTCTCTCTCTGCTCAACTTCAGTTACTTTAAGCACCAAATCTTCATGTGTCATTTTAATACCTCCTTTAATTTTTTATGAAGGTATTAAATTTTTCAAAGGCTGATTTGCCATATGTGACTATTGATACAACTAAAATGGTTGTACAAATCGCAACTACATTTATAACATTGAGAGTCTGATTTACTGTTTCATCGGTGACTATTCCACAGTAATTGATTATAGGTATAACCATAGACAATCCCGTTACTAATGTAGCCAATCCAACAACGGCACATAAAGTATAAAATATCCCCAACAAGAATTTCTTCCAGTTAAAAGATATTTTTTTCTTTTTGGCAAGTGCAACGCCAAACAAAATATCAGATACTCTAAACAAAACTAAAAGCATTAGACATAGCCCCACTGTTTCTAAGTTCTGAATGACCGTTTGAAGAATTACATTTAACTCCATACCTTTCCCTCCATTTCTTTATAAAATAAAGGCTGCGGACTTACCACAGCCTTATTTCTAACTTTTACTTATACAAAATTTCGTTTACTTTTGCTTGCACTTTGCTATAATCATAGCCTTCAGCGGTAAGTTTTTTCTTACGTTCTTCACCACAACCATAGTCACCACGAATTACCTTTAACGCAACCTGCTCTGTTGTGAGTTTTTTTGTTGTAGGTTTAGGCTTGACCGTTGATGAATGATTATTTTTGTTACCCGTAGAAGTAGGGGCATTACTAACTTTGCAATCTGATGTCTTAACCCACCCAGTGCAAATAGAATTTCCTTTAGGAGTAGTTATACGAATACGGTTGTTTATAATTCCATTAGAATGGATATAATAAGTTCCCGTGATTGTATTAGCTTTAATATTCGTAGTAGCAGAACCATACAGAGAAGCCTTGTTTAAAACAACTTTAGTTCCTGTAGTTAAAGTTTTTGTTGTTGAATTGGTTTTGTTTGGCTTAGTTTTGTAAAAACTTTTTTCCCCTAAAAGATAGGGGAGAGGATCAACATAATTCTTTCCGTCATTCACATCAAAATGCAAATGAATACCAAAACTATACCCCGTTTCTCCTTCGTGTCCAAGTACCGTACCCGCTTTAACTTTCTGCCCGATTTTGACTTTAATACTGCCATTAACCATGTGTAAATATCTTGAATACATACCGTTTTCGTGTCTGATTCTTACAAAGTTCCCGGCAGTATAGACACGTTCATCGTGACCGGGAACACCATCCTGTACATATACAACTTCCCCATCAGCAACGGCTATTACATCACAAGTACCCCCGGCATTGTTTATTAAATCTATACCGTGATGATCTGCGTAATCAGGTTCTCTTGTACCATAATCCCAAGTGCAATATTCCTGCTTAGAAGCAAGAACATGATTTTTTACGTTTTTAAGTAAGTATGACATAAAAAACACCTCCTATTACATTTCAACAAACTCTTCAATTTTCATCATATCAGCAGGCGAAATCTTTATGTCTTCGTTTGCAAGATTGACTTTTTCTGCTGTAATATCAACATCGAGAGAAAGTAATTCAGTTATATCTTTGTTCCACGAATCCTTGTTTTCGTCAAGAATTGTGTAACTGTCATCGTCATTTTTCTTACCGTATTTTTTAAGTAACTTTTCCTTTTCCTTTTCGAAGATTTCAAGTTCTACGTTAATCTCTTTTATAAGTTTAACGAGTCTAAACGAAACAACAGGAGAAAGTTCCTTGTTTGTTATTTTGCTGAATACGGGAGTAGCGTTAATTAACGTTGCAATTGTTACGTTCATATTTTTAAAATCCTTTCATTCTTAATTCTCACGAATTATTACTTTGCGTCCTGTGCTTCATACACTTCTGTTTGAAAAGCTGTGTAATCAGATCTTACAGCAGCCTTATTTGCTTCATACAGCTCAGCATTGGATATACTCATATTTATCTGCGCTGTATCATCAGCACGAATAGTAGCGTTAAAGTACGCTACTATCTGTTCTGTTCCGTCCTCCCCGACAACATAGCTTGTGCCATCGAAAGATATTGTTTTGTTATTTTTCAACATTGTTATTCTCCTTTCAGTTCTTTGACTTGATTCCTCAGTCTTTTTATCTCATTCCACATCAGCGGAATAAACTGCTCATACGCAAGTGCGTATTGACTGCCATCGCCGTGTATATCACAAAATCCTGCAAAATCATCTGTTGTAAGCCCACATTTTTGTAAAGCGGATAAAACATCTTGTGCGATAAAGCCGTAATTCTTAGCGGTTGAGGGATCACCATTGTAGAAGAACGACTTTCCGTCAAGATAATCAAACAGGGTTTCAGATCCGCTCGGCAAGTCGGCTATGTGGTTTTTCATACGGGCATCAGACACGACCGTTATGCTTCTTGATGCATTAATAGGAGTGCCACTTAGGTAAAGTGTTTTTCCCGAATTTCCTATATAGAACACTCCATCCGGGGATACCGAGACGTATGAAGTTCTTCTATTGTTATCGGAATCCGATGCTGTTTGGAAGTATATGCTGTTACCTTTAACAGATTCGCTATCCGGATACATGAAAGTAATACCATATGGGTCAATTTTTACCGCTTGATTTATCAGCACTCCGTTTGCGGAATCTATAAACATTCCTCCGATATTTCGATGAATAGCTCCGCAGTAAATACTTCCCGTTGCGGAATATACATTTGGCGACGATGCATTCTTACAGGTCATTGAAAATACCCCGGAATTAATAGTTATATTCTGAGAATAGCTACCATCGGTCAACGAACTTGTCAGACCTTTTCCCGACCCGTTAATTGTGATACTGTCACACTTTGCACTGCCATCTGGAAGCAACTGAAACGGATAACTCCATGACGTATCGGAAGCCTTCGCCTTTTTTCCAACATAAAGCCACGGGACGCCCGAAATATTTATCGGTCTTATAGTTACTGCCATAAGGTTATCGGAAGATGTTGAAGTGATGCCCTCTTCTATATTCCAGCCACCTATCGTTCCGCCAGTAGCTGTAATATCACCAGCATTGCTTATTTTGAAATTTTTGCTATCCAAAGTACCGTCATTAAGTGATATTTTCATACCTTTATCATCTTTTCTGTAGTGAGTGCTTTGAATTACTCCCGCATTAACAGTTCCTAAATTTGCTGATATTGATTCCAGTGTGTCAGTAGATATTTTATCTGCTGCTATGCTGCCAGTATATATTTTTGCACCGTCTATGTACGTCTTATTATTGTTGTAACACCAATTTGCAATCGAATTATCTAAAATCTGATTGGTAGTATCTTCAGGAGCTGGTGTCCAATCCGTTGCAACTGTACCCTTTTCGAATTTTATTCCGCAAATTTCTACGGATGTCCCTACATTAGCAGGGCGTAAAACTATTAACGGGACAGTGAAGTTGTTGTCAGACAATGGCTTGTTGTTTGCCACTTTGACTATCCTTGTCCACTCAGAAGCAACAGTGAACAAAGATGTAGTATCGGCATCTCCACTTCTGCTATAGCATTGCGTTGCTATAACACATGAGTCTCCGCTAACACATCTTGCCCAAAACGAAACAACATATTGAGTCCCTTTCTTTAAAGGAACATTGTCTTGAACAACTCCAACTTGTGACGATGCGTTGGTTATTGAAAGTTTGACTCCATTAAATATCCCAGAGAAATCAGTTATATTGGTTGATTCTAAATCACCTGTGCTAAACTTTCGCCACTGAGACTTAGCATATCCCCCTGTACCTATTGTCATAATACTCGTTCCAAGCGATATGTTCCTTCCACCAACAGACAAATTGTTTATGCTGTCTATTGATGATTTCAAGCCACTGTCTAATGAACCTATAGTGATTGCACCTGTTGCAATTTTATCGGATGTTATTGAATTTGCTTGAATCTTGTCTGCTGTTATACTACCGGTGTAGATTTTTGCACCGTCAAAAAGCGTTACATCGTTGACAGAACACCAATCAGCCATCTTTGACAAACTTCTTTCAATGGTTACGTTGCTCCAAGCAAACGTCAGGTTTGAATATTTTATCTGTGTACAAGTATAAACGTATGGGTATGATTTATTTATTTCGGGTTGTACCTTAGTCCATATCCCATATGAAGAACTCGTTGTAGTTATTTCCGAAATAGGAGCTGGGGGAGTAGAAACAGAATCGCTTGCATAATACAACGGAGTAGCACTTGATATGGAAATACCAATATCACCTTTGTCACCATACACACCACTTATAATTGGGTCTGTATTTGTCAAATTCCCATTTGCTGTAGTCATCGTCTGGTATGTCCATAAATATTTTTTTTGGCTTGTTATCGTTTGAGGTTCAGTAGTCCATCCACTCGTACTTACCGTTACTCCCTCGCTTGATGACGTAGCAAGATAATGAGTTACCATCTCTTTTAGAGATTGGTTTGCTTTGTTTAAAGCGTCTTGAGCATTTTTGTTTGCACCTACGATAAGTTGATTACTAACAAAAGCATCACTTGCAAATAACCCGTCAGTGTCTATTTTGTTAACAGTTACAGTTCCATCTATTAATAAATTCCCATCAACTTTTACATTTGTCTTAATGTCAAATGCAAAATTTCCATCAGGGGTTTTAACAAATTTTATATATTCGTCATCGTTACCGAGAACAAATTGTCCGTTTGAATCCATATAAACACCGGGAACATGGCTGTCAACACTTGTTTTTAAGATATTATGGAAGCTGCCACCTACCACATTTCCGTTAGTATCTAACAAATCCTCAATTTTAAATGAGGCAATCGTAGCTTTAAATGCTGTCAAGTCGCTTACGGCTATTTTATTTGCGGTTATAGATTCCGCAATTATATTTTCTCCGTGTATTCCGTTTTTAAGTTTTTCTTGTTCGTCAGCGGGCAGTTCTTCAACGACCGCTTCCCCTAATGCCGTAACATTGAGTTTATAATATAGACTATTATTTCCTTTTATGAGTAACCTGTCGGTCATTAGTGTTCCTGTTTTTATATTGCCGGCATCTATCTCTACGGCGCATAATTTGCCTGTTATCTTGCCGTCCTTAACGGTGAGATCGGTTATCAAGCCAGTATTTGCATACAAATTTTTGATTTGGGCGTCTGTAAAGTCAGCAAAGTCTGATTTAATAAAATCCGCTGTTAATTTAACTATAGTAGCCTCGTTAGCTGATATGTTTTTATAATTAAGTTCATCGAATTTACCTTTGAAAACGGTAGAGTTTGAGATTAAATTCAATAGCTCAACCGACAGTTCAAGGTCGTCCTTTGATTTGTTGTTGCTAAGAGTTATGCTGTTTTTGGATGCACTTATAGCCTTATCAAAAATATAACTGAAGTCGTTTCTTCCGTCTTTCCCTGTTGCCATATTACTAAACTCAACAGACAAATCGTTTGTTTTTATAAACGGATTGTAGGTGATACTAATTAATCTTAATCTTGTGAACACATCTTCACTAACTTCCAGCGTAATAAAGTTGCCTATTTTAAAATCGTTGTGCCAACGACTAAATTCATCCATAGCTAAAAGATTGTCCAAAGTGCAACTGAATGTATACTGAGGAACTGCCAATTCTGACAATTCATCTTCGGCATCTTTATACAACTCTTTCTCAATATTTAATCTTTCTGAGAAACTATTGAGTTTCGTTACGAGTATGTTTTCGTTGGTGTAATCGGTATCGTGAAATAATAAATTAACCGTTTGTAATTGGCTGTCTGTAAACCATTTGACAAAAACCCCATTAACATTTCTTCCACCTGTTATACTCATATTATTGCGAATTGTTGCAAGACTTTTACTTAAGGTGTCACGGTTGTCTACAAGATTATCTTTCTGCGTTTGAAGTTCAGCAGCTTTGCTTTTAATGGCTTTTATATATCCGTCTAACTTTTTGTATTCGTTATGATACTGGTTATAAGCAATCTCATTATCGCCATGAGATGCCTTTTCTTCTTTTGTTAACTCACTCCAGTCCTTTTGATAGGCTTTAAGTGTAGAGATTTGATCCTCGTAAGACGACTGTTTTGCTTTAAGTTCTACAAGACCATACAAATCCCAGTCCGTTAGATAGTCTTCAAAGTAGTCTTTTTTCTCATCCTTTGTTAAGTCAAAGTTTTCGATTGCTATCTCAATATTTGGAATAACATAAGTAATTATCTCACGATAGGTTTCCTTTCCTTGCCCATCCAAATCGTTCATATAAGCATCGTGGTCTACCGTTCCGTCAGCCTTTAGACGTGAAGGAATATAGTCATCGAGATTGCCAGTATATTCGGTCTCTCCTGCTTTAGGATGAGTATTCTGTGCAACAATTTGAAATTCCTTAATAAGAGAGTTGTAATATGTCAAATTCTTGTTTAACTCGTCAATGGACATATTGTCCCAATTATTTAACACTCCGTTTGTAGGAACTTTGTTATCAATCTCGGAAATTTGCTCGATATAGCCCTGATATGTTGTTACATCACTGATATAACTATCTCTGTTATCATTACGAGCCTTTTGCCACGTTTTAAGAGCGTCTATCAAATCCTGATTCATATAACTCAGATTTGAATAATAATCAAGGTTAAAAATATGCGTATCACCATAGTTAATATCAGCGAAATTAAGAGAATCTTTACCCTGTACGTTTATGCGAGTATAAATATTGTCGCTATCACACTGCACGTTAACGCTATTTAGCAAGTTTCTTTCGGCAATCACTATTCCCGTATCATTCCCTATATGATTTTCAGAGTACGCAGACACAGTTTTGTTGATTGTGTCAAACGTAAAAATACATCTTGCCGTTGAAGATAAAGTTTTTGTCAAGAATGAGAATATGTTTTCATTAATATTATCAAACGAATAACGCTGATTTTTTAAAAAGTCGTCTATTGTTCCTACACTCCAACCCACTGCTTTTTCAAGCACCAAATCCAGTAGTGAGAGTTGTTTGTTTGTGGGGTTATAGAAAGTGATATATTCGTTAGGATACCCTAAACTATTTATGTTGTTATCGGCTAACATTTCAAGAGAAGCTGTGGTAGATGTATTAACAGTAAACCCTACAAGATCTTTCTGCAATAGTTCTGTTGCTATTGAAACTCCTGTTACAGTCTTTGTTTCTTTGTTAATTTCGTTAGATATTTCAGGCCCTCTAATCTGAAAATACCCAATATCTTCGATATACACTTCCATAAATGCGTGAATGTTGTCGTACCCATTACTCTTAACACTCTCTCCGTCTCTCAATGTTATATATTTATCAACAGTAAAAGTAATCTCATCTAAATCGTTAAACTTAGTTGTATAGTTTATCGTGTTATAGTCAACCCCATTAAGCTGACACACTGGTACTTTTCCCGGCTTGCATAATATAATATTTTTCAGATTTCTCACCTCATTCCCATCTTAACGCTCTTTTTTGCGGAATTATATAATCTGCTTTAATTCCGTATCTTGTAGCTCGGCTACCATCCTTATAACATTCAAACTGGTTGGTCTTATATAACTCTGTTTTAATTTCAAACCAGTCCAAATCTTTTGCGTTGTCTATTCCGAGTGATTCAAAACTACAAAGGACGATCTCTCCGTTTGTGTTTATTCTGTAAATCATACAATTTTTGCAGTCAATGTAAACAGGGTCATCTATAACTCTAATAGTCATTGTTTTAGTGGTTGCTCTTTTTATTGGGAGACTTTCAAGAGGATAACACCATTCCGTAGCCATCTTGCCCTTTTCTAACTTAATATTTGCAACTTCCATATAATCTCCAGCATTTTGAAAATTACGGAAGTAAACACAAGAAGCAGAGTAATAATTGTCTGAAGATGTCTTTTTGTCAGAAGTGTATGAAATATACTGCCACTCTGTTGTTAAGTCAAATTCCCCATACCCACTATTCTCCCCATTCAAAATTGTAAACGGAGCAAGTCTGCACTTAGCGCCATTAGCATTTGATCTTACCCAGCATGACAGCGTGTAATATTCTCCACCATCAAGCCTACATCCAGATTGGTAACAGGCTGATTGGACTTCAGTTATATCATTTTGTTGAATCTTTAACCCATTACCAGAACCATATACATCAATTCCAGTACCGCTCATATCTTCAACAGTCAATGTTGCTCCGTCACCATATAGTTTCCAGTTGCCATTTAACCATCCGTTGTCGCCAACAATAACGTTATCAGAACCAGTAGCTATATTTCTGTGTTCAAAGCATATTTTATCACCGTCCACATCGTTAATTGTTTCTTTGAGACATATCTTTTCTCCTGTCGCACCCGTAACTCTAATCAACGGATAAATAGTTTCATCACTATCACAGCTAATTGCGATAGTTTCCATATCATATAATGTTTTATCCTTTATGATGTTATAGTCGTAAGGACTATCATTTTCAAAATGAACTTGAAATCCTTTAAGTCCACTGAAAATTTTGTATGTAACTTGAGTGAACAAACCTCTGTAATTTGCTATCAAGTTATCGTTACAATCATAGCTTGAAAACCATTTCGGGGTTCTTGCGTTTGTTAAAAGCTTAGTTAATTTTCTCTGCTCGTCAGTTGTGAAATCGCTTTCATCTATCTTATAAATAAACAAATCAAAATTTACAACCTCATTAAACAGGGAAGTGATATAATTTGGAGAGTATCTTTCAGAATTCGCTTCCCCCTTAATTATCTCTCTACCTAAATTGCCGTCAATCTCATCGAAACTGTCTAACACTCCGATTGTCAGTTCACTTCCGGGTAATAGTGTTTTGATTGATGTTCCGTCATAAACAAAATAACTCATAAGAAGCCTCCTTTCATTAAAAATTGTATACAATATATAGTGTTAAATCGTACAAGGCACACTATATGTAGATGTATTTTGCCGATAGAATTATAGTTTTATAATAATAAATCGTAGCCCCGATTTCTCAGAGCTACGACCGTATCATTATTATCTTTTATAACCTACTTTTCGCAAATCCTTCGTGATGTTTGTGATGACCGAATCTGTAATCTGTTTTTGATATTTCTTCAAGTCGTCCATTACGTTCCTATCCACATTGCCTTGTACTATTAATTGCACATCGCCTATAGAAACTGCCTTATCATAATTACTTGCAGACTTAACTATTGTTGACATTTTATCTGCCAAATTATCAATGGTAGGTAAAGCATACTTGAACGCTTTAAAGGCTTGTTCATTAAGAACAAATTCCCCAGCTTTAAGCCAAGCAACTCCGTCATCTCTACCTTTGCCTTTGGCAGAAATGACTTTGCCACCATCAGCAAAATGGGCTAAAGTATTGTTGTTATCAACATAGTTCAAATCATAGCCTCTTGCTTTTGCAATATCATCCAACAACTTACGAACAGATTCAATGCTGTTTTGCGAAAGAGCAGTAGCGTTACTTATAATTGTTCCCTCCGCATCCAAACACTTGTTGAGTGAATCTACAAACTTATCGTAAATATCTTGCAGGATTTCTTTCTGCTCATTCAATCCGTCAATCTGGACTTGATAGATGTGATCCGCCTGCGTATCAGCCAGATCCTCTTCTAAATCAGACAATTGTTCTTCCAGCAAAGCCTTTTGTGCTTTTGCTTCTGCCGTGGAAACACCGTTGAGTGCTTCTATTTGCATCTGCATCGCAGTTATATCTTTTGTCTTGCTCTTGATTGTCTTATCGTAATCATAATACTCTTTTTTCTTCTGTAACGCTTCCGACCGTGTGTCTATGAGTTCATTCAAGGCGTTTAATTCTTCTTGTGCCTGATTCTTGTATAAATCTTTAATGGCTTCAGTATAGTTATTAACTTCCGATGTAGCATTTTGATAGCCATCTGTAAGTTCTCTCAGCTTCTCGGCATACTCATAGTAATCTTCACTATCTTTAACTTTTGTGTTAAGATATGAAAGATAATTATTGAGTTCAGTATCAGTCAACTGTATTTTTTCTGCGATATTTTCCCTATATGCAATGGTGTCATTGTCATATTGCTTTTGAACATCCTTCAGTAAGTCAGAAGCAGAAGTCAATCCCATCATATAGTCAGCCACAGCATTTTCTAATTCCGGATAACTCGAAGAAATCTTCTCTAAGGTTTCAAGAGAAATTGTACCGCTACTTGATATTTCATCCTTAACAGTGTCAAGCAAATCTTTTGCGTCAGATAGTTTAGAGATAACATCAGATAAAGAAAGAGCTTGCTTATCTATAGGATTACTCATTTCATTTAAGATAACCTTTAATACAGATGCAAGTTGCCCACTTTCTTCAATTTTGCCATTAGCTAAATCAATGTTTGTTTCTATTTCCTTGATCTTCTTAGCAATTTCTTCTTCTTGTTGTGGATAACTATCTATATTTTTTTTTATTTCATCAACATTTAAGGCTTTATTGCTACTGAAATTAGACAATTGCCCCTTGAGCATATCTTGACTAATTATTCTTGCTTTCCCAACTTCTGCTAATTGACCTTCATATCTTTTTTTCTCTTCCTGAAGTTTCTTAATTTCATCTTTCTTGCAATATCTGAGTTAGTATTTTCAAGTTCTGTTTGTACAGACTTTTTACTTTCTTCAGTATATTTTTTCCTTGCTTCAGTTAAATCTTCAACGGCAATTTTGTAACCCTGTGTAGTCTGAGTGAATTTATCTGCTAACGAAGGGTCAATCTCCAATAAATCAGATACATCATCAAAAGACAAATAATCTTTGCTTTGCATTGTAGAAATAGCATTCTGAATTTTACTTATGTTCTTGATAGAAGTAGAATTGTCCTTGTTTATTTCAGCTATTCTATCAGCCAAAGTTTTTATTTGGTTGCCAGTATCACCGGCAGCAACGCCTAAGTCATTAACTCTTGCTATTATAGATGTTATAACATCGGCAAAAGTCTGTCCTTCTGTAAGAGTTTCGCCAATAGCTTCCTTGAATTTGTCAATGCCATCAACGCTATTAAAAGTATCTTCAGTAAGTTTCCCTGCTTTAGCGAGTTCTTCAAGTTTCTTAGTAACATCAGAGAACTCAGCAGAGTTATAAACTTCTGCAAAAGTCTTATTGCCAGACATCTTATTTACAATTGCATCATATCTTGCAATTGCTTCTTCAAGCTCTTTGATTCTTTCCGTATTCGTTAAATCGTCAGGATTAAGTGAATTAAGTTCAATCTGCCAATCAGTATATCTTGCCGAAAGATTAGCCAAATATCCATTGTTGAACTCGTTTTCAAATTGGTTCTTGTCTGCTAAAAGTTTATTGTATTCTTCGCCTACTGGATCGTGAGTAGCAATAAATTTTTCAAATTCTTCTACAGACTTCTTATATCTTTCCTGTGCTTGCTCAGTCTGAGAAAGATAATCCATTTGCTGATCCCAAGTGTTGCCTTGAATCGCATTTGTAGCATTTTTGGCAAAAATAGAACCCCAAAAATAAGGGGTTGAAAGAAAAGGAATAACCCAATCATACCATTGTGCGTTTGCATTATCTCCAAAATATTTGTTTAATGGGTTGAAATCAACTTGTGAATTAGCATAAGTCCACTTTGCTGTTTTGTCAGCACTTTTAGCATCAACTTCAAGTTGAGCTTTGTTCAGCCTTAGCTTTCTTTCAAGCTCATCGTTATAATCCTTTAATCTCTGTAATTCTGCTTCGTCAAACAGGTTTAGTTTAGTAGGGTTAATACTCTCAATAGCAGCTATTTTTTCTTTTGTGTCTTTAAGTTCCTTGTTTAAACTTTCTGTTTCACTCTTTAAGGACGAAATGTTGCTTTGGTAATTGCTCATTTCCTCCATACTTTTTTTATAAGCATTGACAAGATTATCAAATGCTGTTATAATAGTATTAATGGCAAATTGGATTGCAGCACCTACAACCATACCAGCAGCCATATTGCCTATGGTTGAAGTTATATTAAGGAATGCGTTTTTTACACCGTTGCCTACCTTTGGCACTTCTTTAAGTCCGGCAGACATTTGATCTGTTGACTTCTTTGCATCTCTTGCTTCATTAATATATTCTTGTGCTGCTACAGAACAACTAGATAGATTGGTTTTAAAAGCGTCAGCATGTCTTGCCCCTTCATCCATTGCTTTTATATAGTTCTGAATACCAAGGATGTCTTTCTCGTTCAGCGTGTTCCCTTGAAAAATCGAATAGAAAACCCCTTGCCCATTTGATAGGTTTTTTTTCATATCTTTTATAGAGCTATTAAAGATGGATATGCCCTTTGCCGCTCCTGTTAAATTATCTTTTGTGGTTTTGAATATCGTACTCGCCTTTGTGGAAAGGTAAATAATTTGAAACTAAGAGCTAAAAGCGGTTTAATTGCAAAATAAATAAAAAGAAGAAGGGAAAGTATTTTTGAATGATTTGGCTATGCCTTATTTTATTTTTAGCTTTTGATCTAGTACATACAATAGGTACTCTAGTATCTCTTGGAATACTTAGTATGGTAGCATTCATAGTGTTTGGATTAAACGTAATAAGCATTAACGTATCACCATTAAATGAATTACTTTTTTTAAGTGACGTAGAAGTTGAATCAACTCCCATAATAAGTAAAGTAAAAGGTTCGTTTAACGTTTTATTTGATTCTGACGTCTTTTTAATTACCTTCTTATTTTTTTCATATATTACCTTTGTATCATTTCCTATGTTTTCATATCCATCTAAACTAGCAAACATAGATACGTAAGATGAACTAACAAACATAGCATCTATTTTTTTGTTATATAAGTCTTTAAGCATTGAAGTGAAATCGTCGTAGCTTACAATACTTTTTTTATCTATTTTTTTACTTTTTACGATTTCCATAGGAAGTTTATAACCTTCAACATTGTTTGTATCACTTATCATACCAATTAAGTTTTCATCATCTAAATCATTTATTTTATTAATTTTAGAAGAACTTAAAGTAACTAAACTAGTTGAGTATCCAGCTTCTTTATTAGTTATTTTAGATAAAGAATTAGATATTTTACTTATGTTTATGCTTGCGAATAATTCAAATATAATAAACAGTATAATAAATATAAAATACCAAACATAACTTTTAGTTTTATTTTTCTTTATGCATTTAAAACCTCTTATAGTAAATATAACCATAAATAATGCTGTTAATATGATAGATGCATAAACAACGTAGGTCATAAAACTTTTTGACGAATTATAATAATATATTTCTTTTACGAAGTATATGCTAGATAAATAATAGATTATTAATAAAGGAAATAGTAGTAATACTGCCTTTTTAAATTTCTTTTTTTTCTTTTCCAAAATATCACCTCTAGTACTTTATAAGTATACAATAAAATTAGACAAAAAACAACTTTGCTAGAATACCAAAATCATTCATATTAATAGGATGCTTTTAAAATAAAAGATTATTCGAAAATGACTTTACAATATTTGACAATTACGTATTTATTTAGACTAAATATTTATATTTAGATGCTTCATTCATGATA
>ERZ780198.1505-NODE-1505-length-20905-cov-3.910216_pt1 | contig 20905 bp, 18 predicted proteins | sample MGYA00510979_ERZ780198 | MGnify/ENA primary metagenome ERZ780198 (study PRJEB29588, sample SAMEA2158039) | human gut metagenome | biome: human gut; feature: human-associated habitat; material: faeces | place: Denmark | collected 2008/2010 ...
GCTGTCCGCAGCCGCCATTCTCGCTGTGATTTCAATGTTTTTTGTGCAGCCGGACAAGGCTTATGCCGGCTATATCGACTATAGGGTAATATCGTTGCTGTTCTGTCTGATGCTTGTGGTTGCAGGCTTACAGAGCGTTGGGCTTTTCAGGGCGCTAGGGTCAATGCTTCTTAGACGTGCAGGAGGCACACGGCAGCTTATCTTTATACTTGTATTTTTATGCTTTTTCTGCTCAATGTTCATAACAAATGATGTGTCATTGATAACCTTTGTACCATTTGCTGTCATGCTTTTAACCGCCTCAGGCATGACAGAACTGCTCATTCCCGTGATAGCATTGCAGACAATAGCCGCCAATCTCGGAAGCATGTTAACTCCTATAGGCAATCCGCAGAACCTTTATCTGTACTCGGGTTTTCATATACCTATACAGGAATTTTTATTACTCATGCTTCCGCTCACGATTATATCCGCACTACTGCTCGTGGCGGCAATTATGCTCCTGAAAAATAAGCCTATAGACACTGATACCTCCGTACCGGACAGCCATCTGGACGGGCACGCCCATTTAATAGCTTATCTGATACTTTTTCTGGTATGTATTGCCTGTGTTATACATATAATCGAATATCCCATTATGCTTATTATAACGACTGTGGTCATCTTCCTCTGCGACAGGAAGCTGTTCACGAAGGTGGACTACTTTCTGCTTCTGACCTTTGTATGCTTTTTCATTTTTATCGGAAATATGGAAAGAATACCCGCTGTTTCCTCTCTGATGAGTCGTCTTATCACCGGGCACGAAGCCTTCGCAGGAATCGTTCTCTCACAGGTCATAAGCAATGTTCCCGCAGCAATACTCTTATCAGGCTTCACCGGCAATTATTCCGCTCTGCTGTACGGTGTCAATATAGGAGGCCTCGGAACCCTTATCGCCTCGCTCGCAAGTATAATATCATACCGCGGTTACTGCACCGAACCGAACGCACGCAAGGGAAAGTATATTCTTGTCTTTACAATATACAACCTTATATTCCTCGCTATATTGTCCGGCGCAGCCTTCCTGTTGCTGTAGGTGCAGACAAAAATTGGGACAGGGTGTCTGACCCCTGTCCCAAGCCCAGAGCTTGCTATTCGTAGCAGTCTTCGCCTCTGCTGTTAGTCCTGTTCTGACTCTTGTTCTCGGACTTGTTCTGTTTCTTGTTCTCAGTCTTATTCTCAGACTTGTTCTGATTCTTGTCAGCAGACCTGTTCTGCTCCTTGCCATAGTTATAGGACTTGCTCTGTTCACTGTAATTTTCGCTCATAATTGACCTCATTTCCACATTTTATTGATGACAGCTTTTGTTCAACATAACCTGTTTTCTGCCACGTCAATAGTATGTGCGATATCAAATCAATCATTCATTAATTACACACATATTTTTTTATTCATATTTCGGGCGGGCTCTGTCTGCTCCATGGAGTACAGACAACCCTCTTCATCCTCCCAATAAGTGACTATCGACACACTCTTTACCAGCTTTTCATCTGCAACCGCATACTCATCAAATGCCTGCCCCGGCTTTAACATCCGGCACTCCAGCCGGCTCCTCAAAACACATATTCTATGTCCCTTAGGTATGTAAAAATTAACATTATATGCCGGCTGTGTGCCACTGTTCCAGATTCTGAGATAAATTTTTTTATCCTCCTTGCGGATTATCTTTGCCTGGACACAGGCTCCGCTTATGCTTTCGTGCTCTCTTTTTTCTGAATTATAAAGCATCCTGATAACCCTCCATTTTCTTTTTGCTTCCCAATCACAGACAACAATACCTACCAATGCTTGTGTCCTGCTTCCGTTACAACTAAATTTTAACAGATGATTATCATAGATAGCTTATAAAGTATTCGACAAAAAAAGCCATCCGCCGACATCATACGCGGATGACTTTTTATCAGGCTCTAATGCTCCTCTATATATCTTACGCAGTAATCTGCAACCTGCTTCACGGTATTGAATGCATTTATCTCATCAGCATTCCACACATGCGGCTTCCGGTAAAACTCAAATGATACTATGACCCTAACCCCATCAGTACATTCAAAGCCTGCCTGCGCAAAGCTTCTGACAGAGCTCAGTCCAACCATTCTGCCATATTCACTGCTGTCCGGGTAAGAGTAGACATCATTTACAATATATGGCTCCCAGAAGTTAATCTTGCTTTCAATCATCTTCTGATTTCCCTCTATATTAAGCAGACAGCCCTCCGGAATGTCTGAAAGCTGAGCACCGCTCCACTGCGCATATCTTTCATATCCGCCATCGGTACATATACTCATTGAAACTCTGTCAAACCCATACCTGATGGCAACCTTTTCAAGAAGAATATGTATGCATGCCTTAACCTCGTCTTTATCAGGTATCTCATCCGGCTCCTCATCCTCAAGAAGCTCTATGATATACTCAGCAATCATATCTTCCTGTTCCGAGCTTGCAGCCTCATAACCGGTGACATCTTCATCCGGTTTCTTATAAAATGAGATTTTTCCTGTCTTTTCCCTCTGCATATTCTCCAGTGCTGCTGTCGCTCTCTCGTATATAACATTTTCTATGCCATCATGGTTACTTTCAAAATCTATTCCGGCATATACATCGAGCGGACGGTCAGAAAGCTGCTCTTCATACTGCCGACCAAGCGCAGCTATCCCTTTCATGCTTCCTGTAACAGACTCTAAAAGCTCATTAGCTCCTGCAAATCCACCCGAAAACAGAGCAAATCTATGTACACCAACCTTACATACGAATGTACCATGTGGGAAGCAGCTCTTAATCCGTCTTAAAAGGCTGATAAAAAGCTCCTCCGATTTAGTTCTGTTAAGCTCACACACAATATTATCATATTCAGGAATATCTAACAGTATACACGCAAGCATAGTATCTGTCCTGTGTTTTTTTACAAAGCGCACAATATCATTTTTGACATGTGCCGGCTCCGAAAAGCCCATCACGTCTATCTTATGTCCCATGATTTCGTATGTATGGCGTTTTTCCTCTGCCTTAATCATATAATCGTGTATATCAGTAACGCGCCCTAATACCTCAACAGCTCCCGTACTATCGTACTTCGTCCTTGCAACCAGTCTATACCAGCGGTAGTCCGAGCTTACATGCAGCCTCATTCTGAATATTCCCTCAATAGTTCCCTCATCACCTCTTTTTATCTCTGCAGTAAGCTTGAAAAAGTCATCTATATCCTCCTGATAAATCATATTAGCATTAACCATTGCAAAATCAAAATCCTGAAGCCATGAGCCGTACTTTGACAGCTCACTTTTATCCGAATACTGCATAAACTTCTTCGTCTTTAAATCGTATCTGAAAACTATATCTCCCGCAGCCTGTGCCACTTCCCTGAAAATATCTCCCGCTTCTTTCATACCTGTCTCTCCTCCCGAAAATACCCTCTCTGTAAATAAATTCCATAGATCTTTATTCCGTAGTATAGCACAAACAGCGCCACATTAAAAGCTTAATGTGACGCTGTTTTAACAGGTTATACCTTACTCAGCTATAACCATCTTGTTATTCTCTTTAAGGTAATCACTTATAATATCGAATATGAAGCTCTCCCTTACATATTCTTCGCCATACTGCTCAATAAAGGCGGCCGCTGAATCGAAGCCGTTCGTTTCGGCAACCTCCTGAGCCCTTGTATTGTACTCCTCATCTGATAATGTCATACCAAGATCCTTAAAAATCTCACATGACATCATAATGTACTTAACCTCATTCTCAGCCATTGAACGGCACTCTGTTCTAAGGTCATCGTCTGTCATATTGTACATATCTGAAAGGAATGATGCCATATCCATGCCGTAAAGTGAAGCATAATATGTGAAATACTGTACATAGTAGCTATAATAGTCGTCTGCTATTGTGGTAACCTTCTCCTCCGGAAGTGACTCGAACGTGCTGTTTTCCATAACCTTAGACCATACTCCGTTGGTATAGTTGGTAAGCTGCTCCTCCTGAGCAGAGGCAATCATCTCATCTGTGAAGCTCTTCTCGTAGTCATCGGCAGATGTGTACTCTCCATTGGTAAAAGCATTTACAAGCTCATCACCCCACTCAAGCTCATCCTTATCGCCTTCAATCCAGTTGACAGTAACTACGAAGGTTACTTCCTTGCCTGCAAGCTCTGTATTGACAGTGTAATCCTCAGGGAATGTACACTTAAGCTCATACTCCTTGCCAACCTCAAGACCTGCAAGCTGCTTATCAAGATCCGGTATAAACTTTCCCGAACCGACAGTATACTTCTGTGAAGTAGCTGTACCGCCATCAAATGCAGTACCATCAAGAAGTCCGCTGTAGTCAAGATTGATTACATCACCATCGGCTGTTGTGCCCTCTGTGATATGCTCTCCCTCAAGTACATTGGTGTTATAATAGGTAACTATCTGATCCTTCCTGCTCTGTATCTGCGTATCAGTAACAACCGCTGCATCAACCTCTATCTCCAAATCCCTGTATGCACCTATCTTTACATATCCGCTGTAGTCTGTAAGCGGTGTTGTCTGTGTAACCGGCTGTGCCTCTGTAGTCTCTCCTGTTGTAGTCTCTCCTGTTGTAGTTTCTCCTGAAACAGTTGTTGTCTCTGTGTCTGTTCCATTGCCGCCGTTATTACTTCCACCCTTATTACATGCTGTAAGTCCGAAGACCATTGTTCCGGCAAGTACAAGTGCCAATACTCTCTTTTTCACTATATTCCTCCAATTCTTCCCCTTATCAGGAAATAAAAAAACTAAATAGCTGTCACTCTCGGACAGCTATTTAGTTATAACACATCTCATATATAAAAGTAAAGCAAATACACAAAATTCACAATTTTTTCATCAATTTCTAGCTCACACTCACAAAATTCTCCAAATCATCCGCCTCGATGGTAAGAAGCATCTGCTCGTCAATCGAATTGATATTCTTTACAAGCCTTGTCGCCTGCTTAGACACAGCCTTTTCAAAATAATTTCTTACCTCTCTGGCGTTGGCAAAATTCTCTGTTTTATTGGCACATGCCTGCTCGAAATACTCCTTAGCCTTAACCTTGGCAGCCTCGGACAGAACATAATCCTGCTTCTTAGCCATTCCTAAGAGTATCTGAAACAGCTCGTCCGGCTTATAGTCATCAAAAAATATGAACTTGTTAAATCTTGAGCGGAGTCCCGGATTGGAATTAAGGAATTCATCCATAAGGTCAGGATATCCTGCTACAATCACAACAAGATTATCCCTGTTGTCCTCCATAGCCTTTAAAAGGGTATCGACTGCCTCCTGTCCGAAATCTCCCTCACCCTTTTTCGCTGTCAGCGTATATGCCTCATCAATAAAGAGGATTCCTCCAAGGGCCTGCTCTACAACACCGTTAACCTTCGTCGCCGTCTGTCCGATATACCCGCTCACAAGCCCTGAGCGGTCAACCTCGACAAGCTGCCCTCCCGAAAGGATTCCGAGTGAATTATAAATATCAGCAAGCATACGCGCAATCGTTGTCTTTCCTGTTCCCGGATTTCCTGAAAATACCAGATGCTTTGACACATTCGGCTGCTTCATCCCCTTTTCCTCGCGAAGCTTCTGGATACGGAGCAGATTGACCAGACTATTGACCTCCTGCTTCACACCGTCAAGTCCCACAAGCTGGTTTAATTCCTCGAGAACCTCGTCGACCGAACGTTTTTCCGCCTTCCTGGCTTTTACGGACAGCTTGCTGTCATAAAGACCATATTCCTTAAGAAACTTCTCCATCACTGCAAGATAGTCTGTGAGCATATTGACCTCGCGCTCACTGGTCACATCATTGCAAGCGACAAATTCCTGACCGAGGGCGCGGAATGTATTGACCAGATTGTTGGCCCGCTTCTTATCATCATTGAGCTTTCTTCCTGCATCACACAGCACAAATCCCTTCAGGGCAAATGGAACCTTCCTGGTATATGAATCATCATGAAGCTTGTCATAGAACATTATAGACTTTATCTGTCCCTCAGTCATGCGGTATCCAAGCGTACTGTTGATAAATGCTATCTCCTTCTCGTCAACATAGCCGTCTCCGTCGCTGAGATATACTAAAAACTTGAGGAATTCATATCTTAAATTCTCACGGAACGTAGTATTCAGCTTGTCCTTTATCACTCCGGCGCGCTCAATCTCCTCCGCCTGCTTAAGGCATTCTTCAACCTGTGATTTGATATCTGACATTACAATCCTCCCCACTCATGATAAACCCTACTGTTCTTCTATACCTGCCCTAATCTTAGCAGCCATATCCGCATACTCTGCATCTGTAAGATACTTCTTATCTGGGTTCATAAGGAATACGCCACCCCATTCGAACTCGTCCTTATACTTAGGGCAGAGATGAAAATGAAGGTGATGACCTGTATCACCATATGCACCATAGTTAACCTTATCTGGGTGGAAAGCAGCCATGATAGCTCTTGCTACTCTTGCAACATCCTCAAAGTAAGCAGCTCTCTCTTCTGCAGTTAACTCGTTCATATCACCAACATGCTTCTTATGTGCTACGATACATCTTCCAGGATGACTCTGCTCCTTGAACAGATATACCTTTGATGTCTCAAGCTCACATATCTTAATACCAAACTTAGCTACGAGGTCACCCTCTACACAATATGCACAATTCTGATCTACCATAATCGTATCCTCTTTTCTATAACCAAATATAACTCATGCTTCTATATTGCCGGGTTTGAACAGATACAATCTGTTCAAACCCGTATTTAATTAATATGCTCTCATATTAATTAAATTGCATCCTTGATAGAGAAGCTGATTCTTCCCATCTTATCCTTACCCATACACTTGCACTTTACATGATCGCCAAGTGTAAGAACATCTTCAACATGGTTGATTCTCTCATTAGAAATCTTAGAAATGTGAACCATTCCTTCCTTGCCAGGAGCAAACTCTACGAATGCACCGAATTCCTTAATGCTTACAACCTTACCTTCATATATCTTGCCTTCTTCGAAGTCTTCTACAATAGTCTTGATATACTTCATAGCCTTATCCATTCCTGCCTGCTCAACACCACATACAGAAACGAATCCATCATCAGTAATATCAATCTTGACACCGCACTCATCAATGATTGCGTTGATTGTCTTACCACGCTGTCCAACTACTTCGCCAATCTTAGCAGGGTCAATAGATGTCTGGATAATCTTAGGTGCATACTCACCAACAGTCTTTCTAGGCTCAGCAATAGCAGGCTTCATACATGTATCCATGATGAAAAGTCTTGCTTCTCTTGTTCTTCTTATAGCCTCTTCAACGATTGGTCTTGTAAGACCGTGAATCTTAATATCCATCTGGATAGCAGTAATACCTTCTGTTGTACCTGTTACCTTGAAATCCATATCTCCAAAGAAATCTTCAAGTCCCTGGATATCAGTAAGTACAATATAATCATCATCTGTCTCGCCTGTAACAAGACCACATGAAATACCGGCTACCATTCTCTTAATAGGAACACCTGCTGCCATAAGTGACATACAAGATGCACATGTTGAAGCCATTGATGTAGAACCATTAGATTCAAATGTCTCAGAAACGGCACGGATTGCATATGGGAACTCTTCCTCTGATGGAAGAACAGGAACAAGTGCCTTCTCAGCTAATGCTCCATGTCCGATTTCACGACGTCCTGGTCCTCTTGATGGCTTAGTCTCACCTACAGAGTATGAAGGGAAATTATAGTGATGTATGTATCTCTTAGTAGTTACATTCTCATCAAGACCATCAACCTTCTGTGCCTCTGATAAAGGTGCAAGAGTAACAACATCACAGATCTGTGTCTGTCCTCTTGTAAACATTGCAGAACCATGAACTCTAGGAATGATATCAACCTCAGCTGCAAGTGGTCTGATCTGGTTAATGGCTCTTCCGTCCGGTCTCTTGTGATCCTTTAAGATCATCTTACGAACAGTCTTCTTCTGGTACTGGTAAACAGCTTCTCCAAGAACTGCAAGCCATTCCTCATTATCTGCAAATGCTTCCTTCATCTTCTCAGTTACAGCATCAATATTCTTCTCTCTTGTCTGCTTGTCATCTGTGAATACAGCAACTTCCATCTCTTCTGGAGATACAACCTGCTTCATAGCCTCAAACATCTCTGCAGGAACAGCACAGCTTACATAAGAATGCTTTTCCTTGCCAACCTCAGCAACAATCTTATCAATAAATGCAATGATTGTCTGGTTGATATCATGAGCCTTATATATAGCCTCAATCATCTTGTCTTCTGGAATCTCATTAGCTCCTGCTTCAATCATGATAACCTTCTGCTTAGTTGAAGCAACTGTAAGCTGAAGATCTCCATCCTGCCACTGTGCCTGAGATGGGTTAACGATAAATTCTCCATCAATCATACCAATCTGTGTTGTAGCACATGGACCGTCAAATGGAATATCAGAAATAGATGTTGCAATAGCAGAACCAATCATAGCAAGTAATTCTGGTCTGCAATTCTCATCAACTGACATAACCATGTTATTAAGAGTAACATCGTTACGATAGTCCTTAGGGAATAATGGTCTCATAGGTCTGTCGATAACTCTTGATGTAAGGATAGCATTCTCAGATGCCTTACCCTCTCTCTTGTTAAATCCACCAGGAATCTTTCCTGCGGCATACATCTTCTCTTCATATTCAACGCTTAATGGGAAGAAATCAATTCCTTCTCTTGGTTCTTTAGATGCTGTTGCTGTTGAAAGAACAACAGTATCACCATAATGCATAAATGCAGCACTATTAGCCTGTGCACACACTCTGCCGATATCAACTCTTAAAGTTCTTCCGGCGAGTTCCATTTCATACTGTTTAAACATATGAACTCCTTCCATAAAAAATATATATTTAACAGAAGGTCCGAAACAACTGAAAAACACACCATAGACTACCACCATGATATACATTTCAGTGGTCTCGGGGTATCCCTTCTGCCATTAACAACGCAATAGGGCGGAGTTATACACTCCGCCCTGATTAATTACTTTCTTAAGCCTAAACGCTCAATAAGATTTCTGTAAGATTCAATATCTGTATCCTTAAGATATGCAAGTAAAGCTCTTCTCTTACCAACCATCTTAAGAAGACCTCTTCTTGAGTGGTGATCCTTCTGGTTAACCTTAAGATGTTCTGTTAACTCAGCGATTCTTTCTGTTAAAATAGCTACCTGAACTTCTGGAGAACCTGTGTCTCCTGGCTTTCTTCCATAAGTAGCAATGATTTCTGCTTTCTTTTCCTTAGATATCATGTCTAAATCCTCCTAAATATTAATCTCCTGCCACTAAGCTTCAGGTCGGAGTGTCCTACAGCTGGGTGACGGCTCATACTCGATTATTGTAACACAGGCATTAAACCTTTGCAAGTATTAATTATCCAATAAGAAACATATTTCTTGCAAAATCCGAATCTGCCGCAATCTGTCTCTTCAACCCTTCTACATCTTCAAACTTCATCTCTGGTCTTATAAAATGTATGAATTCAACATCAACCTTCTTGCCATACACATCCTTGTCAAAATCAAAAAGAAATGTCTCAACACTTATCTCCGGTGCATCACTTACTGTAGGCTTAGTTCCTAAGTTAGTAACCCCGTAGAATTTTTCACCATCAATAGTCGTCTGGGTAGCATATACTCCATTAGGTGGCAGGAGCTTATACTCCGTCGGATATATGTTAATAGTAGGGAAATCAAGCTTCCGTCCAAGCTGGTTTCCTATCGAAACCACACCTGTAACATTAAACGGTCTGTTAAGAAGAACATTTACCGTTTCCATATGGCCAACCTTTAATTCTTCTCTTATATATGTACTGCTGATTTCCTTATCCTGATATTTTTCCTTTTCAACAATAATAGTTGTAAATCCAAGTTCTTCTCCTGCTTCCACAAGCATTGCTGCATCACCTGCCCTGTCTTTTCCAAAACGGTAATCAGTACCTACAACAACATACTTTGCATGCAGTTTATCAATAAGAATCCTGCATATAAAATCTTCAGGCTCCATATTCATGAATTCTTCCGTAAACGGATATTCAATCTCAACATCTATGCCAAAATTCTCACACAGTCTGCGTCTTTCACTGCTTGTAGATATAAAATGCTGATACTTCTGTGGACATATTGAAAGCGGCAGGCTGTCAAAAGTAAACAAAACCGCAAGCAGATTCTCCTCATCTGCTTTCTGCCTTACAATCTCAATAAGCTTCTGATGTCCTGTATGAATTCCATCGAATTTTCCTAATGTAACTGCACTTTTCTTATTTAATTGAAAATCATCTGTTCCATGAATATATTCCAAAGATGATCACGCCCCTTTACTTGTTGTCTTCGTAAAATATCTTAACCGGATAAAGCACTTCATCTCGAAATTCATATACACCGATAAAGCATTTATCAGAATCGTACACTCTGTATTTCTCATCATCACTGATTGCAGCATCTGCAGGTATCTGTTCTCTTGACAGCTTATTGCCATTGTGAAGATACCGGCTGTATTCTTCTGCAAATGTTATCTCCTGATAATCACTGAATATCTTATCTATGCCAGTTATCCTGTCTTCTATTTCACCCTTTAACACAAGAGCCGATATCTGGTTAAGTGTAAGTGTATCATCAAGCATGAATTCACCTACACGCGTTCTTGTAAGCTTCATCATACATGCGCCACACCCAAGCTTCTTACCTATATCATCACATAATGACCTGATATAAGTTCCCTTTGAGCAGTCAACAGTAATAGTAACTGTTTTCTGTTTATCTGAAAGATTGATATCATTCACCCTTAATGTATTAATATGGACAGTTCTTGGTTTTCTTTCAATCTCAATACCTTTTCTTGCAAGCTCGTAAAGCTTCTGTCCATTATGCTTTAAAGCTGAATACATAGGCGGTATCTGTTCATACTCACCTATAAATTCATTACATGCTTTAAGGACATCCACTTCACTCACATTAACCTCTGACTGGGCAACAATTTTCCCTGATATATCAAGAGTATCTGTCGTTGTACCAAGAAGCATTACAGCCTCATAAGTCTTTCCCCAGTCAGTTATAAGGTCACACAGCTTTGTAGCCTTACCGATACACACAGGAAGCACCCCGACCGCATCAGGGTCAAGTGTGCCTGTGTGACCAATTTTTTTAGTTTTAAGTATTCCCCGAAGCTTTGCAACTACATCATGAGATGTGAATCCCTGCTCCTTATATACATTTAAAACACCATTCATGCATTATCCTCATTATACTGCTGCTCAATCATTTCGCCAATCTTATTAACGATACTGTGGACATTGCCCTTAGCAGAGAATCCTGCTGCCCTCACATGTCCTCCACCGCCAAATGCTGTGGCGATTCTTGCAACATCAATCATTTTCTTTGAACGAAGACTTACTTTGTATTCGTCCTTATCTGTTTCATAAAGGAATATAGCCACTTCAACTCCGTCTGTTAAGCGTAACTGCTCAATAATTCCACCAAGTTCTTTGCCAGTGACACCATAGAAATTCATTTCTTCAATAGATACACTTGAAAATATACATCTGCCATCATAAAACAACACACTTTCAAGCAAAGCTCTTCCAAGAATCTGGTTCTGGATATAACTCTTCTTGTAAAAGCTGTTATCGATAATGTCAGAATAATCAATTCCCATCTCCATCATCTTTCCAGCTATATCCATTGTCCTTCTTGATGTACAGCTGTACTTAAACACACCTGTATCATGGATTATTCCTGTATATATGCACTCTGCAACATTTTTATCGACCTTATCCTCGTCAAATGTTGTATAGAGAACTTCACATGCCGAACTTGACTGTGGCTCTACATAATTAACATCAGCAAATGAATTATTGCTTATATGATGATCTATGCAGATAGTCTTATCAGCGTTTTCAAAGCAGCTCATAAATGGTTCAATTCTATCCATTGAACTGCAGTCAAGTACTACGAATAAATCAAAATGCTTATCCTCGGCCTCATGCTTAATATCATTAATACCAGATAGATAATTAAATTCATCTGACGGCTTTTCAAGATAAACAGTAACCTCGCACTCAGGAAGATTCTTCCTGATATAATTATATAAACCTAATGTTGAACCAACACAGTCACCATCAGGACGGATATGTCCTGTGATACCTATAACCTTTGCATGTCCGATTTCTTCAATAATATTCATGACTAACCTCTTTATTCTGTCTCGTCTTCAACCTCAACGTGCATCTTATTATCATGTTCTGTAACTTCATCAATAAGCTTAGACATATTAATACCATACTCAATTGACTGATCAAGAATGAATCTTATTTCAGGAGTATTTCTTAAATTGACAGTTCTTGCAAGCTGTCTTCTTATATATCCTTCTGCACTCTTAAGACCTGTAATCGTATCCTTCTGTGACTTTTCATCACCAAGAACACTTATATATGCCTTACATGTCTTAAGGTCAGGAGCGACCTCAACCGCTACAACCGAAGTCATAGGGTTGATTCTAGGGTCTTTAATCTCACTTCTGATTATATTACTTAATTCTTTCAATACCTCGCCGTTAATACGGGTATTCTTTACACTATTTTTACGCATATATTCTCCAAATAAAAACTAAATCCTATCTTGGCACTTCAACCATGATATGTGCTTCAATCATATCCTCTGGCTGGATATCATTGAACTTTTCAAATACCATACCACACTCAGTACCTGCCTTGATTTCCTTAACCTCATCCTTGAAGTGCTTAAGAGATGCGATAGGTCCTTCATAAACCTTCTCACTTCCTCTTGTTATACGGACAACAGAATCTCTTGTAATTCTTCCCTCTTCAACGATACAGCCGGCAATATTACCAACTCCTGAAGCCTTGAATATCTGCATGATTCTTGCATGACCGATAATCTTTTCTTCATAGATAGGCTCAAGCATACCCTTAAGGGCTGCCTCAACATCTTCAATAGCATTGTAGATAACGCTGTAAAGTCTTAAATCTACCTTTTCTCTCTCTGCAACAATTCTTGCCTGATTATCAGGCTTAACGTTAAATGCAATGATGATAGCATTAGAAGCTGATGCAAGTACTACATCGGATTCATTAACATTACCAACACCACCATGAATTACCTTAACAACAACCTCATCATTAGAAAGTCTTACAAGACTTGACTTAACAGCCTCAACAGAACCCTGTACATCAGCCTTGATGATAATATTAAGTTCCTTCATATTACCAGCCTGAATCTGCTCAAAGAGTGCATCAAGAGATACCTTATGCTTAGTATCATCAAGAAGCTTCTTTCTTCCCTCGCTGATAAATGTCTCTGCTGTACTTCTTGCTTCCTTCTCTGAATCAGCAGCCATAATGATTTCACCTGCATTAGGAACATCATTAAGACCAAGAATCTCAACCGGAGTAGATGGTCCGGCAACCTTTACTCTGTTACCCTTATCATCAATCATGGCTCTTATCTTACCATAGCAAGAACCTGCTGATACAGCATCCCCCACATGAAGAGTACCCTTCTGTACAAGGATAGATGCTACAGGACCACGTCCCTTATCAAGCTCAGCCTCAATAACAATACCTCTTGCCTTTCTGTCAGGGTTAGCCTTAAGTTCATTAACCTCTGCTGTAAGAAGAATCATATCAAGAAGCTCATCAATACCCTGCTTAGTATGTGCTGATACTGGAACAAATGTAGTAGAACCGCCCCAGTCTTCTGCAATAAGACCATACTCAGTAAGCTCCTGCTTAACCTTCTCGATATTAGCATTAGGCTTATCAATCTTATTGACAGCAACAATAATCTCAACACCTGCTGCCTTTGCATGGTTAATAGCTTCAATTGTCTGTGGCATTACACCATCATCTGCAGCTACAACAAGAATAGCAATATCTGTAGCCTGAGCACCACGCATTCTCATAGCTGTAAATGCTTCATGACCCGGAGTATCAAGGAATGTAATAAGATTACCATTTACATTTACCTGGTAAGCACCTATCTTCTGTGTGATTCCGCCTGACTCCTTAGCTGTCACATGAGTTTCTCTGATTGCATCAAGTAATGAAGTCTTACCATGATCAACGTGTCCCATAACGCAGACAACTGGTGGTCTTGGAACAAGCTTATCCTCTGGTTCTTCATCTTCCTTAAGAAGTTCTGCAATAACATCAACCTTCTCTTCATGCTCACATATGCAGTTGAACTCGAGAGCAATCTCTTCTGCTGCATCGTAATCTATCTCTTCGTTAATAGTAACAACCTTACCCTGTAAGAACAGCTTCTTAACAAGTGCTGCAGGAGCTACCTTCATCTTATCTGCAAGTTCCTTGATAGTAAGAGTATCTGGAAGAACAAGCTGCTTGATTGTCTCTTCTTCCTTTTCCTTCTTCTCAGGCTTTGTCATAGGCTTCTTATCAAATCTGCTGTTAGCGAACTTAAGATTTTCCTTAGCCTCATTATCTCTCTTTCTGTCATTCTTCTTGCTGTCTATTCTTGAATCATGTCTTCTTGAATCTGGCTTAGCTGAAAAATCAAACTCTTCCTTAGGTGCAGAATCTCTTCTGTCATTATTTCTTCTCTGACCTCCGTTAAATCCTCCACGGTTCTGGTCATTATCCTTTCTGAAGCCGCCATTTCCAGACTGTCCGTTTCTGTCATTTCTGAAACCGCCGTTATTGTTGCGGTCATTGTTTCTATAACCGCCATTATTACGGTCATTATTTCTGTAGCCGCCGTTGTTATCGCGCTGTCCGTCTCTGTTATTATTATCTCTTCTAGGATTCTTATCCCTTGAACTGTTCTGTGGGAAATATACCTGTGAGATATGCTTCTTATCATCAGCATTACCAGACTTATTCTGTGTTCCCTGCTGTGACTGCTTTGGAGTCTGATTCTGCTGTCTGTTGTCCCTGTTATCATTCTTTACAGGCTGTGACTGCTTTGCTGGCTGTGCTGCCGGCTTATTCTCAACCTTAGGTGCAGGAGCAAACTTCTTTCTCACACTTGAAATTTCTGCATCTGTAAGTCCGCTTACAGACTTATAAGTCTTCTCGCTGTTGCTAAGCATATCAGTAATATCCTTAGATGTTATATTTAATTCTTTTGCCAATTCATGTACTCTCATATTTGCCATTTAACCTCTTTTCCAAATAACAGCACTGCTGTTATTCTAAACCCTGTTCAAAATATTTTTCTATGGTCTTTGCAAACCCTTCATCAAGGACTGCCAGTGATGCGCGGAATTCCTTTCCTATCGCGTGGCCAACACTCACCTTGTCACTAAAAAAATGTATCGGAACCTTGTAATAAGTACACATATTTGTAAACATTTTCTTAGTATTATCTGAAGAATCATCTGCAACAATAACTGTGTATGCCTTTCCGGTTTTAACAGCCTTCTCTGTTGAAAACTCTCCGCTTGCAACCTTTCCGGCTTTCTGCGCAAGTCCAATCATATTAAGGATTTTCTGTTTATTTTCCAATATTATTCAGCTCCTTTGCTAACTCATCATAGACAGCAGAATCTACTGCCATCTTAAATGACCTTTCAAGTCCCTTATTCTTAAATGCTTTAGACAGGCAGTCTTCATTCGCACATATATAAGCCCCTCTGCCATTCTTCCTGCCTGTAGCATCTATAACAATTGATTCATCCTGTGTCTTCAGAATACGGATTAAGTCCTTCTTATCCTTCATCTGACCGCAGCCAATACACTGTCTTTGTGGAATCTTCTTTACTGTAGCCACTATGCATCACTCCTAATAATTATTCTTCATCAAGGCTTATTTCAGATGGTTCAACATACTCTTCTTCTAAGTTTTCTTCTTCTGTATGTTCTTCAGGTTCAGCCTCGCTCTTAATATCAATTCCATATCCTGTAAGCTTTGCAGCAAGTCTTACATTCTGTCCCTGCTTACCGATTGCTAAAGAAAGCTGCTGCTCAGAAACAACAATCTTAGCCTTCTTCTCTTCATCATCAGCTACTGCTGAAACAACCTTTGCAGGGCTTAATGCGTTAACAATAAGCTGTGCTGAATTGCTGTCCCACTCAATGATATCTATCTGCTCATTACCAAGCTCATTAACAATAGCTTTAACTCTTGCACCATTAATACCAACACATGCACCTACAGGATCTACATTTGCAACATTAGCTCTTACTGCCATCTTAGTTCTTGATCCGGCTTCTCTTGCAATACCCATGATTTCAACAACGCCGTCTTTAATCTCTGTAACTTCTTCTTCAAAAAGCTTCTTAACAAGCTCCTGTGACTTTCTTGAAACTCTTACAACAGGGCCACCCTTTTCTCTGTTAATTACATCAACAACATATAACTTAATTCTGTCGCCTGGTGCAAACTTCTTATCCTTGAACTTGTCATCAGCCTTAAGAACTGTCTGGAGTCTTCCAAGATCAATTGTAAGATCACCATTGTCAGCAACTCTCTGCACAATACCTGTAATAAGTTCCTTCTCCTTAGAATGATACTCATTATAAAGAGCATTCTTTTCCTGCTCTCTGATAGTCTGCACAATAGTATTCTTAGCATTCTTGGCAGCCTTTCTTGAGAACTCCTCAGACTTTACTTCAACAGTAATAACATCACCAAGCTGGCAGTCAGGCTTAATCTTTCTGGCATCTTCTAATGCAATATCAGTACCTGATACATATTTTTCTTTCTTATTCTCTCTGTTCTCTGGAACAATAACTTCCTCAACAACAGTTCTGTCAGAATAAATGTGGAAATCGCCTGTTCTTCTGTCTAACTCAACACGACCATTATCAGCCTTATCAAACTCAGCCTTGTACTCATCCATAAGAGATTTCTCGATAGCTGCAAACATAATCTCTTTATCGATTCCATTCTCCTTCTCAAGAGCATCAAGTGCCATAATTAATTCCTTATTCATTGCTTTTAATTTCCTCCAAAAATATATTATACTTCATCTACAAATGCCCATCTGATCATAGCCAGATTACTTCTGTCAAATGTTTTAGTTACATCATCAATACTGATTGTTACCGTATCTTTATCATATTCCTTAAGAACCCCGGAATATTCCTTAGATTTATCAACAGGACTGAATAATTTAATCTCAATCATTCTGCCAATACTCTTTTCATAATCCTTCTCTTTCTTAAGAGGTCTTGTAAGACCCGGAGAACTTACCTCAAATATATACTGGTCATCAATGTAATTCTCCCTGTCCAGTATCTCATTGAAAGCTCTGCTCACATTCTGGCAGTCATCAATAGTAACTCCGCCTTCTTTGTCAATGTAGACACGCAGATACCAGTCGCTGCCTTCTTTCACGTAGTCAACATCAAAAAGTTCCACGCCGTTAGCTTCAACAACCGGCTGTATAAGTTCTGTTGTCTTAGCTTCATAGCTTTCTCTCTTTGCAATATAAGTCACTCTGTATACATTCTTCTTAAGTTTCTTAAATGTAACTTTTACATATTTTGCATCAAGTTTTATGCCTTTTTGTGTAATAACTACATTTTTAAGAACGATCTTCTTTGTCATTTGGCTCTTTGATTTAATGTATATATTCTTAACATTTGAAATCTTTGGTGTAGCTCTCTTTGCCTTAACCTTAATTTTCACTGTTTTAGAAACGGCTTTTCCTGCCTCATCCGTAATTGAATATGTAACTTTGTAAACTCCCGGATTTGATGTATTAACTCTCTTTACACTCTTTCCGTTGAATTTTATGCTTGTACTAAGCAGGTATGTTGAATCTTTTCCGACAGTGTTTACTGCCTTGATACCTTTTTTTACCTTATACTTTGAACCGTAAGCCACTGTTTTTGACTTTGCGCCCTTTATAGAAGGCTTCTTGCTGTTCCAAGGATTTCCGCTGCTCCAAACATCTGATGGGTCCCACCCTGTACTTCCGCTTATTTTTACAGCCTTAGGTTTTCCAAGAGGTCCCGGATTTGATGAATTATATATAATAACACTGCTGCCTGACGGAACATTGTCATAAATCCACTTTGCATCTGCTACCATAAGTCTCACACATCCGTGTGAAGCAGTCGTTCCAAGTTTATTGTATTCTTTTACTGCCAAAGAAGATGGTGTTCGTCTGTAATACCAAACTGAATGGAACAAAAAGCCTCTTGTAATTCTTGTACAATACTGTCCGTAACATGGTCCGTTTAATGTGTGCCAGCGCATCTTCTCTCCGAGCGGAAATGTTCCTATAGGAGTGGCATTTCCGGCTGAACAAACCATTGCCCTGACAGGTTTGAGTTTTCCGGAAGATTTTTTTTCGTAAATCGTCACACAATTCATCTGCTTATTAATCTTAATGACATATTTTTTTGATGCTGCGTCAACATTTGTACTTCCCTGAAAAGAAAAACCAATGTTGAAAGCAAGTATTAATGTAAGTAAAAAACTAAAGACTCTTTTTTTCTTCATTACTTATTCCTCATTTCTTTCTTAAATATATTCTGTCTTTTTAAAGACACTTTTTCATTATATCAAAAAAAATATACATATACCAGTGTGTCATTGACATTTCGTAAAATAACTTGTATAAATTTCCATCTGCTGCGTTATCATCAAAGCAGACGCAACGAAAATAATTCGTAAAAAATGTACTTTATTTTTGAAATGAACTGTGCTAGAATGTAAAATCGTTACAAAAAATTATATATGATACAAGTTGCAAAAGAACTTTTAAAACAAACATCATTATATATGAAGAGAGGAGATAAAATGAGTAGATTAAAATTAGGCGGTTCAAAAGACCTCACAACCGGTAATCCAATGAAACTTATACTTAATTTCGGCGTTCCTCTTCTGTTTGGAATGCTGTTTCAGCAGTTTTATAATATGGTCGATTCTATAATAGTAGGTAAACAGCTCGGTGTTGATGCTCTTGCAGCTGTCGGCTCGACAGGTTCAATAAATTTTATGGTACTTGGATTCTGTATAGGAATATGTAACGGTTTTGCCATTCCTATAGCTCAGGCTTTTGGTGCAAAAGATACCAATCGTCTGAAAAGTTATATTGCTAACTGCGTATGGTGTTCACTTTTGTTTGCAGTAGTTCTTACTATTATAATAGGTATTCTGACAAAAGATATTCTCACTGTCATGAGAACTCCGTCAAATATCTTTGATGATGCTTACATATATATATTTATTATTTTTATGGGTATACCTGCTACCATACTCTACAATATGGTGTCAGGTATTCTCCGTTCACTCGGTGACAGTTTTACACCTGTAGTTTTTTTGATTTTTTCTTCTATATTAAATATTGTTCTAGACCTCATTCTTGTAAAGAGAATGGGGGTAAGCGGTGCAGCCGTTGCCACAGTCAGTGCACAGGCTGTTTCAGGAATAATATGCCTTTTCTATACAGTCAGGAAATACAAACATCTTGACTTTAGTAAAAATGACTGGAAGATTTCACCAAAACATATACTTCAGCTCTGCAAAATGGGTATTCCTATGGGGCTTCAATATTCAATAACTGCAATTGGAAGTGTTATATTACAGACTGCCGTAAACAACATGGGTTCAACTATAGTTGCCGCAGTTACGGCAGGAAGCAGAGTCAGTATGTTCGTATGCTGTCCTTATGATGCAATGGGTTCAACCATGGCTACATACGGAGGACAGAATAAAGGTGCTGCTAAGTACGATCGCATTGACGAGGGACTTAAAGCCTGCATAAAACTTGGTGTTATCTACTCGCTTACGATACTTGTTTTTATGATTTTCTTCAGCAGGTATCTTGCTCTGCTCTTTGTAAGCAGTAAAGAAACTGCTCTTATAAATAAAATTTCAATGTTCCTGATAGGAAATGCTATATTTTATGTGCCGCTTGCCCTTGTAAACATAGTTCGTTTTATGATTCAGGGAATTGGTTTTCCGGGATTTGCAATACTCGCAGGAGTTTGTGAAATGATAGCACGTTCCATCGCAGGTTTTGTACTTGTACCGATATTCGGATATATCTTTGTTGTACTTGCAAGTCCCCTTGCCTGGATTTGTGCAGATATGTTTCTGCTTCCTGCCTACAGATATGTAATGAAAAAAAGCCGGGGGAATGTATAAACAATCCCCCAGGAAAATTTTAATATTGTCTTGTCCACACTAAAAATTATATTCCACCTGCATCTGCACTTACATTTTTTCTGTTGTCAGTAATCTGTACAAGCCAGCCAAATAATTTTGTGCATAATATTGTATATGCCGATCCCAATACATTTGCTCCTATCCTAAGCATTACTGCCATCGGCATTCCAAAAATTCCTGATGCAATAGATAAGGCTCCAAATGTATTAAACACTGTCTGCCATGCATATCCTGCCGAATAGCCGACACCTATTCCTCCTATCATTCCGATATAAGGATACAGCGATTTGGGGAGAACAAAATAAAGTCCCATAAATATCAAACATCCTACAATATTAAAGATTCCTCTGTCAGGAGCTCTCTTTATGCCATCATTCGGGAATGGAAGGCATACCGACATGCATGCGATTCCTGCCCACATAGCTCTCGGAAGTCCTAGAAGTGACATGATAAGCATCGCACTTGATACAATCACAGAAAGTCTTACATACCATCTGCTTCTTGCTGAGTGAATATTAAATTCTTTGAATAAATCAATAAATTTTCTTTGATAAGGACGTTTTCTCTGATTTTTGTAAAAAATAAACATACACAAAATCATTCCAAAAAACAAACCTGCCACACGAAGTGCGTATGTACGACCGGTCACATCATATCCCTGCAGCAAAAGATACCCCAATACAAATGTAGAGTGGTTATACATTATAACATTGTGACATCCTAAAATCATCAGCAATAAT
>ERZ780198.1510-NODE-1510-length-20854-cov-37.744988_pt1 | contig 20854 bp, 14 predicted proteins | sample MGYA00510979_ERZ780198 | MGnify/ENA primary metagenome ERZ780198 (study PRJEB29588, sample SAMEA2158039) | human gut metagenome | biome: human gut; feature: human-associated habitat; material: faeces | place: Denmark | collected 2008/2010 ...
AAAACTGTAAAAAATGCGTCTTGCGGAACGAGACGGGTGTCGTTTTTTCTGAAAATATGGCAAAAGAGACGCAAAAAGCCTCTTTAGCCATATTGCTTATGGATTCTTTTCGCTATATTTGCAGGTGATAGATTTGAGCGTTGGCCGGACAAAGGCACGCCTTGACACAGACCTGATTATTTTACAGAACTAAATTATTATAACTATCATGAAATCTTATTTTAGAATCCTGTCGGCATTGTCTGCAGTCGCTACCGTCATCGCGTTCTCCGGATGCGGTGGAAAAGAGCAAGAACAGCCAAAGCCTGACTCGGTAAAGGTAAGCGGTGTGTCGATCGACAAGCCTACCCTTAGCATGACTGAGGGTGAAACCGCTAATCTAACAGCTATCGTTATGCCGGAGAATGCCACCAACAAGGCCGTGGCGTGGAAGAGCGGCAATTCCGGCGTGGCCGATGTTGACGCCAGCGGAAAAGTCACTGCCGTGAAAGCCGGCACCTCCGACATCACTGTCACCACGGCGGACGGCGGCAAGACCGCTACCTGCAAGGTGACCGTGGCCTCCAAGGCCGTTCCTGCCACCGGACTTACCCTGAGCCTTTCGAGCGTCGCATTCGTCGAAGGACAGACGAAGTCCATCAATGCCACTGTCACGCCGTCCAACTCCACGGACGAGGTTGTCTGGCCGAGTCCTGCCCAGCTCACCTCCAACGGCGGAGGGTCGTACACCGCCAAGAAGGCTGACGATTCTGAAAGCTTCGACCTCGAAGTGAAAGCAGGTGCGGCGAGCGCGAAGGCCGGCGTGACGGTCTATCCGATGTGGTTCGTTGAATTCCTCACTGACAAACTGGTGCCTGACGGATCCACGAGCACAATCACTGAAGGTGGCGAGTTGACCTGCTACTTCTCGAAGAAGAAGACCGGAATCACAGGCGATTTCTACATCGGGGATGACATCCTTCCTGCGGGTGATTTCACCGTCAGCTCCTCGGAAGCCGGCATCGCCACTGTGAAAAAGGTGGTCGTCAGCAGCAAGTACAATGGTTTCAAGGTGGTGGGCAAGAAATTAGGCTCTTCCACTATCACCGTCAAGATCGGCGATGTGTCCAGATCAATCAAGGTGACCGTGACCGAGAAGACCGTTCCGGCGACGGGACTTAACGTCACCCCTCAGAATCTCACTTTTGTCGAGGGACAGACGAAGTCATTCAGTGCCGCCGTCACGCCGTCCAACTCCACGGACAACGTTGTCTGGCCGAACAGTTCCTACCTCACCTCCAAGGGCGGAGGAACGTACACCGCCAATAAGCTTGGCTTTGACAACTATGTCGGCTTCGAGCTCGATGTGAAAGCCGGCTCGGTGACCAAGAAGGCCGGTGTGATGGTTTATCCGATGTGGTTTGTCCATTATAGTAAGAACAAGTATGAGTTGGTACCTGATGGCTCCACGTATGAACTCGATAAAAACAAAAAGATAGCTTGCTACTTCTCAAAGAAGAAGTCTTATGCCACTCATGAAGACCGAATCGATAGAGACATCCTCTCTGAGGGTGATTTCACCGTCACCTCCTCAGACAACAGCGTCGCCACTGTTAGAAAATCGACCGTTGGAGCCGGAGGCAGAATATACCACGGATTTGATGTGTCAGCTTTAAATGTAGGTAGTTCCACGATCACCGTCAAGATCGGCGACGTGTCCAGGTCATTCAATGTGACCGTGACCGAGAAGACCGTTCCGGCGACGGGACTTAACGTCACCCCTCAGAATCTCACTTTTGTCGAGGGACAGACGAAGTCATTCAGTGCCGCCGTCACGCCGTCCAACTCCACGGACAACGTTGTCTGGCCGAACAGTTCCTACCTCACCTCCAAGGGCGGAGGAACGTACACCGCCAATAAGCTTGGCTTTGACAACTATGTCGGCTTCGAGCTCGATGTGAAAGCCGGCTCGGTGACCAAGAAGGCCGGTGTGATGGTTTATCCGATGTGGTTTGTCCATTATAGTAAGAACAAGTATGAGTTGGTACCTGATGGCTCCACGTATGAACTCGATAAAAACAAAAAGATAGCTTGCTACTTCTCAAAGAAGAAGTCTTATGCCACTCATGAAGACCGAATCGATAGAGACATCCTCTCTGAGGGTGATTTCACCGTCACCTCCTCAGACAACAGCGTCGCCACTGTTAGAAAATCGACCGTTGGAGCCGGAGGCAGAATATACCACGGATTTGATGTGTCAGCTTTAAATGTAGGTAGTTCCACGATCACCGTCAAGATCGGCGACGTGTCCAGGTCATTCAATGTGACCGTGACCAAGTAGACCGTTCCGGCGACGGGACTTACCCTGACTCCTAAGAGCCTCGCATTCGTCGAGGGACAGACGAAGTCCATCAGAGCCACCGTCACGCCGTCCAACTCCACGGACGAGGTTGTCTGGTCGGATCATTACTTATTTGAAAACAAAGGTGGTGGCTTGGCACTCTCTGCAAGGGTCGTGACCTACGAATACAAATACGTAGGAATCGAGATAGAAGCTCTGCAGGATAATGAAGGCGAATTTTTCAGTGTCGGAATCGACGGCAGTGGAGGATTGAAAAAAAGTTTCTATGTGTATGTGGAAAAATAACAAGGCATCATAAATACTCTACTCGTTGACTTTATTCGGAAGGAGGGCATGCAATGGTATGCCCTCTTTTCTTGTTGGTGCACCTCCCGGCCAAATCGATCCGCTCCGGAGGCTTGCCCGGAAGCGTGCCCGGCGCGTGTTGGCTCCGTCCGCAAAATCTTCCGGCGGGGGCTGCGGAGATATTCAAATGAATTTGTACCTTTGTGTGCGATATGGCTAAAGGAAAACTTTATTTGATTCCCTCGCCGTTGGGGGAATATGATCCGGCCCAGGTCATTCCGGCTCCGGTGCTGGAACGTCTGAGGTCGATTCGGAAATATGTTGTCGAAGAGGCCAGGACGGTGCGGCGCTATCTGTCCGCGGCGGGGCTTAGGGGACACATCGGCGAATTGGAACTCAGGGAGCTGAACGAGCACACACAACCTTCAGAGGTCGAGAGTCTTCTGTCAATGTTTTCCGATCCGGACGGATCGCCGTCCGATGTCGGGCTGATCTCCGAGGCGGGACTGCCGGCTGTGGCGGATCCGGGGGCTCGGCTGGTCGCGCTCTGCCATATTCATGGAATACAGGTCGTGCCGATGGTCGGGCCCTCGTCGCTGATGCTCGCGCTGATGGGGTCGGGGCTCAACGGTCAGTGTTTCGCGTTCTGCGGCTATCTGCCGGCCAAGACGGATGAGCGGCGCAAGGCCATCCGCGAGATCGAGCGGCGCTCCTCACAGTTGAACCAGACGGAGATGTTCATTGAGACACCCTACCGCAACGATTCGATGATGGCTGATCTGCTGGCCGCGCTGCAGCCGAAGACCCGCCTTTGCATCGCCGCTGACATCACCATGCCGGACGAGACCATCATGACCCGGACGGTCAGGGAGTGGCAGAAGTCTCCGGTCGTGATCGGCAAGCGGCCGTGCGTGTTCCTTATACTTGCTTAATTGACAGTTAGTTTGTTATTTTTAATAAGATGAAGAAGATTATCTCATTTGTTTTGCTGGCGGTGCTGATCGCCGCTCCGGCCAGGGCCGGGGTAAAGGCTCCGAAGGATGAAAAGGTTAAGAATGTCATTCTGATTATCGGTGACGGAATGGGACTTGGAGCCGCTGCCGCCTGGATGGCGAACAACGATTTCGGGCCGACCTGCTTTGACCGCTCGCAGTTCGCGGCGATCGTCAAGACTTACTCTGCCAACAGCAAGACCACTGATTCCGCCGCCGCGGCCACGGCGATGGCGACCGGCCACAAGACCAACAACAGCATGCTCGGTATGCTTCCGGACAGCACCAAGCCGGCCAGCATCGCCCGGCTTGCGAAGGAAAAAGGCAAGTCTGTGGGGATAGTCGTCACATCGTACGTTCTGGACGCCACTCCGGGGGCGTTTTATGCCCATGTGGCCCGACGGGGAGAGAGAAAGAACATCGCCGAGGATCTGATCGCGTTCAGGCCTGACGTGATCGTGGGAGGAGGACGGAAGTATTTCACCGCGCCGAAATACACCGATGTCAACCTTGTGGAGAAGGCCAAGGACGCGGGCTTCACCTATGTCGGGTCCCCTGAGGAGTTCTACACCACCCGGGCCACTCCGATTCTGGGACTGTTTGATGACGGTCCGGAGATCGAGGCCACGCAGACGGATTCCGACCTGCTGACGGATCTGGCCGGGCACACGCTTGAGATCATCGGCGCCAACAAGCATGGCTTCTTCGCGATGTTCGAAGGCTCGCTGATCGACCATGCCGCCCATGCCAACAACACCGAGGATGTGATCTGGAGAATGGAGGCGTTTGACAAACTGGTCAACAGCGCCTTCGACTATGCCGACGCACACGAGGGAACGCTCGTGATCGTGACAGCCGACCATGAGACCGGCGGTGTCTCTCTGGTTCCAGGCAGCAAGGATTTCACTAAAGGGGAGAGCGGTCTCGGCGTGAAGTACTCGACAACAGGCCACACGGCGGCTCCGGTGGTGCTTTATTCCTATGGAGCGTCCGCCTGGAGATTCAGCGGAGTGATGGAGAACACGGACATATTCAAAAGAATCAAGAGTGTTTTGATAGACAAAAGATAGCCTTTATGAAAAAGACTTTTTTGATTGTGGTGACGCTGATGGCCCTCATGCCGTCGGCGTCAGCCATTTCCGGCCCCGGGGACATCATACCGGCCCCGGTAAAATACGTGACCTCCGGTGAGGGATATTCCTTGAAAAAGGATGGGAGCGACATTCGGGTCCATCTGGCTGACAGGCGCTTCTCCAAGGAAATCAAGGGATTGAATATTCCGGAATTCGCGCGGGACGAGGCCTACAGGCTCACCGTCGGGAAAAAGGGGATCGACATCTTCGCCCTCACGGAAACCGGTGTCTACCGCGCCAGGACGAGCCTCGGGATGATGCTTGACAGGGATTCCACCCTGAGTCATTGCGAGATCCTTGACTACCCGAGGTTCCGCCACAGAGGCCTGATGCTGGACATTTCCCGCAATTTCCGTGACAAGGACTTCATCCTTAAGCAGTTGGATGCGATGGCTGCGGTGAAGATGAGCATGCTCCACCTGCACCTGACCGACGACGCGGGGTGGCGGATCCAGATCGACGCCTATCCCGAGCTGACCCGGAAGGCGGCATGGCGGGTAGGGAAGACTTACGAGGAATGGGTTGCCGGAGGGAAGGAATATTCCCTGGAAGGCGCTCCGTTCGCATCGGGAGGCTACCTGACGAAGGCTGATGTCAGGGAGATTGTTGAATATGCCGCGGCCCGCCACATCGACATCATCCCGGAGATCGAGCTTCCGGGCCATTCCGGCGAGGTGCTGGCGGCCTATCCTGAGCTCTCCTGCCTCAGCCCGGACGGCACGGAACACCGCATCTCTGGCGACCTCTGCCCCGGAAAGGACGGGACTTTCGGGATGTTCGAGGCTATCCTTGACGAGGTGATCGGGATGTTCCCTTATGAATATGTCCACATTGGCGGCGACGAGGCCTCGAAGCGCAATTGGAAGGAGTGTCCTGACTGCCGCCGCAGGATGGAGGCCGAGGGCCTTAAGGATGTGGACGAGCTGCAGAGCTATCTGGTCAACAGGGTGACAAGGTTCCTTGAGTCCAGAGGCCGCCACGCCATCGGCTGGGACGAGATCCTGGACGGAGGACTCGCCGAAGGTGCCGCCGTGATGTCCTGGAGAGGCACGCAGGGCGGAATCACCGCCGCCGGTATGGGACACGATGTCGTGATGTCGCCGGGGGACTACTGCTACTTCGACTCCAGTCAGGACGCGCCGTTCTCCCAGCCGAAGTCCTTCAGCGGCTACCGTCCGCTTGAGCAGGTCTATTCCTTCAACCCGACCGACGGCATCGACAATGAATATGTCGCCCACATCCTCGGCCTTCAGGCCAACCTCTGGTCCGAGTTCGTCCCGACAGGGGAGTACATGGAGTACCTCCTCTACCCTCGCGCCTTCGCCATCGCCGAGATCGGCTGGAGTCCGGCTGGAAGCAAGGATTATCCTCGTTTCCGGGAGAATGCCGTCAGGCTCGCTGAGTGCCTTCGCTCAAAAGGCTACAACGCTTTTGATTTGAGGAACGAGATCGGCCCGAGGCCGGAGTCCCTGGTGCCGCTTGAGCATCTTGCCGCCGGCGCGAGGATCACCTACAATGGCCGGAAATATTCCGCCGGCTATCCCGCCGGAGGTGACAACGCCCTTGTGGACGGCCTTCGCGGAGGCTGGTTCTACAAGGACAACCGCTGGCAGGGATTCCTGTGTGATGTCGATGTCACCATCGACCTCGGCTCTGTCAAGGACATCCACTACGTAGGCGCGACCTTCCTCTCCCACACCTCCGCCGAGGTAGGTTTCCCGGTCAGGACGGAGGTCCGCTTCTCCGAGGACGGTGTCACCTTCACCGATCCCGTAGTCTGCCTGCTGCAGGTCCCGGACACCGACTCCTGCGCCCTTCTGAACACCCTAGGCACAGCAGTCAACGCCAAGGCCCGCTACATCAAGTACAAAGCCGTCCGCGACGACGTGACCAAGAACCGCAACCACGCCTTCATCTTCATCGACGAGATAGTGGTCAACTAGCGCGGAAGAAACAGTTCCGTTTTTTTGTCTCTATTCTCGTCAATCCGGATAGTGGTCAACTAACGCGGAAGTAACAGCGGAAAACATACGGCTAATCGAAAAACATGTCACTTAATGACACCTTTTTCGATTAGCTTCAGGATGCCTAAAAAACACGTTTTACAGAGTTACTCCATAAGAACGTGGTTTACAGGGTGACTCCGACTGAACACGGTTTGCAAGGTGACTTCATAAGAGCACGTTTTGCAGGGTGACTCCATTCCCGACTTTTACGAAACACGTTCAGCCGAAGAGGGCATAGAAGGCCGCCAATTGATGAATATGATGAAAAACTATCACAGTTCCCTTCGACTTTTTCAGCATATTCATCAATCCACCGGCGCCAGAGGCCTCTTCGGCTGAACGTGTTTCGTAAAAACTCCGCGCCGGCGTTCACCAGGTAGTAGCGTAAGAATTTTTTCCGAATATGTATGCAAGATTTCGGGGCGGCGGGATTCGGTAATACGTAGCCCCGCTGCTTGATTTATTCTTAAACTAGTCTTTGCAGAGCATTATCTGCTGGATGAGGTGATCGGTTGACTGCATTCCGGCGGAGCCGATCCTGCCGAGATTCCGGATAGTCTTCTCGATGTCCTTGTCGATGATGCCGTCGGTCTCCTTGATGCAGATTCCTCTGAGGGCGAGGACACAGGACTGGACGGCACAGGCCACGCCGGAGGCGACTTTCATGGCACATCCGACCTTGGCTCCGTCACACACCATACCGGTGATGTTGCCGATCATGTTCTTGATCGCCGAGCAGACTTGCTCGTAGCTGCCTCCACGCAGGTAGACAATGCCGCAGGAGGAGCCGGTGGACGCGATCACGCATCCGCACAGGGCCGAAAGCTTGCCGAGATAGCCTTTGATGTGGATGGCCACAAGGTTGCTCAGGATCAATGCCCTGGCCAGTTTCTCATCATCAACGTCGTACTTCAGGGCGTATGCTATCACCGGCATGCTGACCGTGATGCCCTGGTTGCCGCTGCCTGAATTGCTCATCGCCGGGAGTTTGCACCCTGCCATTCTGGCGTCGGACGCGGCGGCTGTCAATCCCATCGCGAAGCTCAGAAAATCATCGCCGAAGACCTCCTGCTGGTTCTCCCTGATGGACTTGCCGACCTCAAGACCGTACTTGCCTTTCAGGCCTTCCTTCGCGAGCGCTAGGTTCAAGTCCCTGTCTTCCAGGATGAAACGGATGTCCTCGAAGGCGGCGCCGAGGGCGAATGAGTATATTTCCTCAACTGTCAGGTTGTAGTCCAATGCCCCTTTGACCGGAGAGGACTTGCCGCTCCCTCCCTTCCTGAAGTCCGAGACGGAGCCGTCAATTCCTGTCTCGACAATCCTGTCGTGGTCATCCTCGATCACCGTCCAGGCGTTGTGTTCCGGAGTAGTCACCGTCACCTTGACATAGAGGATTTTGGGACTGTCAGCGACCTTGATCTTCACCTTGCCGTCCTTGACAAGGGCTTTGGCGGAGTTGACATCCTCGTCTGTCAGGTCTTTCAGCACTTCCAGGCCGTAGGAGCTATTCCCGCAGACCGCGCCAAGGGCGGCGGCGATGTGGAGGCCCACCATGCCTGTCCCCGGGATTCCCACCCCCATTCCGTTCTTGAGGATGTTGCCGCTGACCTCGACATTGATCTCATGGTCAGCGACCGTCTTGGCCTTGCTTTTGAGCGTTTCCATGGTTCTCGCGGCTGCCAGAGCGACCGCGATCGGTTCCGTGCATCCTAATGCCGGCTTGACTTCCTTGTGAAGAAGTTCAATGATTTCGGATTCTCTTGGAGTCATAACTGGTTATTTGTCAAGAAATTTCATTATGTCATCAATTAGTGTTCCCATCTGTCCGCGGTCTTTGATGACCTCTATCGGGAAGCCGATGCAGACGGTTCTGTAGCCGTTGCCCTCGTAGCAGGTGCCGGCAGAGATGTTTGTGTCCGTGTAGCGCATGAATGATTGCGCGCGGTCGCTGGCAGGGACGATGCCGTCAGGGGTCTCCACATTGTAGATCAGTGGATTGCGATCCTTGTGGAAGGAGATTTGATCAGCATTCAACTTAAGGAGTCCGTTGCTCTTGGCGGCCACCGTGGCGTGGCGGCTGGCGAAGTTCGTCATCCACTTGTAGCCCAGCGTCATCTCCACGAAGGCTTTGGTCGTGGCCCTGTAGGTGCTGTCTATTCTGATCGGGTAGATCCCGTCCCAGACATCCGTGCCGATGTTCGCACCGGAGACCAGCACATTGCCACCGTTGGCGGTGAAGCGCGTGACGGCTTTCTGTAGTCCGAGCGGGAAGACCGAGAATCTGTCGGCCACCTTGCCCGTTCCCACGACCGTGGTGATCTGCTTTCCGCAGATGATGTCCAGCGCGAGGTCGGAGTCCGCCATAGTGTCGTCTGCCGAGAAAGCCGAAACGCTTGCCGAGTGGAACGCGTAGCCGGCGTCCATAAGTGCCTTTCCGTGGATTCCGCAGTAGTCGAAGGTGTTGCCGGCGAAGACCTTGCCGGCCTCGTCGGTCCAGCATGCGCCGAATCCCGGATTGTCATCGTCCTGCCAAGGCAGCGAGCGGCGGAACTGGTACTGCGGGCCGATGAAATTGATCTCTCTGACGTAAGGCACACCTGCGTCGAGGTCGGCGTTGAATCCGGCATATTCAGGAGTGTCGAACCACGCAGGGGCGGAGACTCTGGTGAAGTTGTTGACCACGAGGACGCTCTTGCCGCTGCCGTGTCCGGGAACCCCCACGCTGAGCGTCTCGGACGGGAAACTCTTGCCTCCGTCGTTGTAGGCCACAATCCTGTAGCTGTAGATGTGACCGGGGGCTATGGAAAGTGTTGTGGAGATCACGTCTCCTGTGGTTTTGAACTCCTCCAGGATCCTGCCCTGGTCGAACACGCCGTCGTCGATCCTTGTCTGGAGGATGTAGCCCTTCGGTGCGGCGGTCGCCTCCAGGGTGTCAGCCGTGGCCTTCCAGCTGAGCCTTACGGTGGCGTTGGAACATGTTTCGGGAGTGTCCGTGAAAGCTGTGGCGAATGAGTTGACAGGCAGAGGCTGTACGGCGTAGGCGCAGCCGTAGCGGGCGCTGAGGTACTTCAACATGCCTTTGTAGATGGCTCTGCTGACCGTGAAACGGAACGTAGGATCGAGTCCGAACTTCATGTCGGCGAAGTTCTGGTGGGAAAGAAGCTCCAGAAGCATCGCAGGGACTGTCGGCGTGCGGGATTCGCTGTAGGAACGGTCCCAAAGCCCTCTTCTGCTCCAGTCCGCGTTGAAGGTCTTGCGAACATCGTCCACGATCCCTGTCTGCACGAAGTCGGCGAGCATCCTCTGCTGAAGCCTTGACTCTCCGTTGGCGAACTTGTCGCTTCCGTCGTTAAGCAGGGTGTAGATCGACAGGGTGCCGACTATGGAGTCGTCCGGCGTGGTCCCGGCGTCTGTGTGGAAGGCGAACGCCATGTCTATCGGAATGTTCAGTCCCTCCGCTTTCGGGTTCGTCCTTGAGCCTCCGGTCATCCAGCCAACCCACGCGCCTCGGTCTCCGTAGTCGGAGGTGTAGTCATCGGCGTATCTGTTGAGTATGGTGGAATCCGCGCCGGCCCACTGCATCCAGTAGAAGGCTCCCTCCGTGAAGGACGGCATGCCTGAGGTGGCATATTCATTGACAGGCTGATCCTTAAGTCCTCTGGCGATCTTGCCCATGCCGCCGCCGAAGCGAACCGCGTCCGCTGTTATGACGGCGTTGCCTGGCACATCGTAGCCCTTAGGGACGCTGTTGTCGAGGATGACGCAGCCGTCCGTGCCTTTGTCGAACTCGAACGTGCCGAGGTAGATCCAGGTTCCGCCTCCCATCCTCTGGTTGACGATGAACTCGCTCTCGCCGCCAAGGTGCCTGACCGTGTAGCGGGCGCACGGTGTGCTGTGCGGAAGCGTCTTGTAGGACACATAGACCGCATACTCTCCTCTTTCGGGGAAGTCCGGTGTCCAGCATGCCCGGGCGGCCTTTCCCCTCTGTCGGACGCGGCAGTCCGCCTGGCGCGCCGTACCCATCCGGAACGGATTGTCAAGACCTGAATATGTTGCCCGCGCGTCTGCGAAGCCCACACCGGCATCTGACCAAGAACCTGTCTCTGAATATCTTCCCTCAATCCTCACGCCTTCCCCGCGACCTTCCTCGAATGCCGGATTATTGTCCGCGACCACTTCTATCGTCTGCGGATCCCTTTCGCGCGGTGTCATCACATAGGCTCCGGCGTTCTCCAGCATCGGGATCAGGAACGGAAGCACGTAGCTTTGCGTGTACATGTCCTCCACGGTGTGGAGCATCGGGGCGCGCTGCCATTCCCAGCGGTCCGTCTTCTCCTCGAAGTACCGCCCGTGGCTCTGCCATAGCGCTATGTTCCGTCCGGTAAGCCCCTTGGCGAACGCCTGCCCGTCGGTCCTTGTGACGAACGGATGGACGTTGCGCAAGTCCGTGGTCCTGAACCTGTCGCTGATCGGTTTCCCGTTGTTGCCAAGGGATGGCATGACGTAGGACTCAAGCGATCTCTTTCCGATGAGAAGTTTCCCTACGCCGTACTTCGCGCAGGATTCGGGCAGAATGCTCTTGAGCGTCCGTCTCAGCCACTCGACATCCTCTGTTCTCCATGGAAAGTCGCCCATCGAGGGGGTGAAATAGAAATCCAGATCGTAGCCTCTTCTGACTACCTTGTTGGCCTTTACCTGGGCGGAAACCCTTGTCCTTTCCACCATCAGGGTCTGGAGAGAGTCCACCGCGTCCTTGAACTCCTTGACAGTCTGCGCGTCCAGACTTGTCGTCAGCAGGCAGGCGACGGCAGTGGCGGTTATGATTCTTTTGAGCATTTCGGTTTATTGTGTGTTTTTATTATCCGCAAATCAATGATTATCACGATGATGGAGGAAATGGCCAGTGCAAGCGTGTCCGCCACGAAATCCAGCGCGTCTCCGCTTCTGTAGCTCGTGAATGACTGCCCGATCTCCGTCCCGGCGGCGATCAGGCAACCGGCCAGAAAGACCAGGCCGACGGCCAGGACGGTGTGCCGCGGCCTGCCTGTCATCCCGGAGAACGCGAGGTAGCAGAGGATAGGGAAGGGAAAGAACATCAGGAAATGCACCACCTTGTCCATAGGAATCCCGAACAGATTGTCCTGGCCGATGTCAGGCAAGTCGCTGAAATGCCCGAAACAGCACCAGCCGACCATTCCGAGGTAGACGACCAGCAGCGCCAATGTCAGAATATTCCTTTTCCTCATCATAAGAATCCTATTTTAGAATAATCTCCCCGAAGTACTCCGGTCTGTGGAAATCCGGTTTCGTGGTCTTGATCGGGTTCCAGCTCAGGAAGTGCGGATGGGCGGTGAGATCCCCGCATTTGTAGAAGTTGCCCCTGAGGCTGGCCGGGAGGTTGTCCCTGTCTATTCCAATCAGTTCGAAAGGAATCAGCATGGCCACCGTCCAGCTGAAGATCCTGTCGGAGATAGTGACCGCCTTCCTTTCCAGGGAACTGTGTCTGATGACGCTCCGGAGCAGTTCCGGTGCGATCAGGGTCTTGTCGATCCTGCTTGTCCTCTTGGAGGCCAGCAAGGAACCGATGCAGGTGAGCTCGAAGTTGTAGTAGGTGCCGTCGTACGGATCCGTCACGAAAAACTCGCAGCAGCTGTCCTCCCAGCTGTTTCCGTTGTCCTCAATGGCGGTGGCGCGCAGGTCAAGCCCCCTGACGTGGAACATGACAGCGAGGTGACTCTCGGTGCGGGCTATCGACCCGTTGCAGTCAGGGGCGTAGGGCGCGTCCTTCGGCCAGTTACGCTCGCAGACCGCGAACTTCGAGGCTCCTTTCTCCATCGCAAGATCCAGCTCCTGCATATTCATTCTTTCAAGTCCCTCGATGAACGGGACCCTGATTTGTCTGGCGACGTTTTTCATCTTCTTCCGTGAATATATTCATGAAGGCTAAAGCGCCTGCATGTCGTTGAGTTTCTTGTAGTAGCCTTCCTGGGCAAGCAGCTCCTCGTGTCTGCCGCGCTCCACGATCCGGCCCTCGTCCATCACGATGATCTCGTCGGCGTTCCTGATGGTCGAAAGCCTGTGGGCGATCGCGATGGTGGTCCTTGTGGACATCAGGCGGTCGAGAGCCTCCTGCACGATCTTCTCGGACTCGGTGTCCAGAGAGGCCGTGGCCTCGTCGAGGATCAGGATCGGAGGGTTCTTGAGGATGGCGCGGGCGATGCTGATTCTCTGTCTCTGTCCGCCGGAGAGTTTCACGCCCCTGTCGCCGATGTTGAAGTCGTAGCCGCCCTCCTTCTCCATGATGAAGTCGTGGGCGTTGGCGATCTTGGCCGCCTCGATCACGCTTTCCATGGTGGCGTTCTCCACTCCGAAGGCTATGTTGTTGAAAATGCTGTCGTTGAAGAGGATCGACTCCTGGTTGACATTGCCGATTATGCTCCTCAGGTCGGCGATCCGCACGTCCCTGATGTCGGTGCCGTCGATGGTGATCGCCCCGCCGGTCGGGTCGTAGAACCTCGGAATGAGGTCCACAAGGGTGGATTTTCCGGCTCCGGAAGCCCCCACGATGGCGATCGTCCTGCCTTTAGGAATCTCCAGGCTCACGTCGTCCAGTACCTTCCTCTGTCCGTCGGGGTAGTGGAAGTTCACGTGGTCGAAGGTGATCCTGTCGTTGAATCCGCCGAGCGTCTTAGGCTCCCGAGGCTCCACGATGTCATTCTCCGCGTCCAGTATCTTGTTGATCCTCTCCATCGAGGCCATGCCCTTCGGGATGGCGTACCCTGCCTTCGCGAAATCCTTGATCGGGTTGATGATGCTGTAGAGGATCACCATATAGTAGATGAATATGGGCGCGTCGATGGTCGATTTCCCTCCCAGGATCAGGGTTCCGCCGAACCACAGCACTATCATGATCAGCACCGTTCCCAGGAACTCGCTCATAGGGTGGGCGAGGGACTGGCGGATCGTCACGCGGTTGCTCTTCTTCCTCATCGCCTCGCTCACGTTGTCGAACCTTTCGGACATCTTCCTCTCGGCGATGAAGGCCTTGATGATGCGCAGCCCGCCGAGGGTCTCCTCCACCTGGGCCATCACGTCGCTCCAAAGCTGCTGTACCTCAAGCGATTTCCTCTTAAGGTTCTTTCCCACGACACCCATCACCCACATCATCAGCGGGGCGAAAAGGATGGTGAAAGCCGTCATCTGCCAGCTGATCACGAGAAGGGCGGCGAAGTAGAAGAAAATCAGGATAGGGTTCTTGATGAGCATCTCGATCGATCCCGTGATGGAATTCTCCACCTCCTGCACGTCACCGCTCATCCTGGCGATGATGTCGCCTTTCTTCTCCTCCGAGAAGAAGCCCAGCGGAAGGGCCAGGATCTTGTTGTAGATGTCCATCCTGATGTTCTTCACCACACCCGTCCTGATCGGCACCATCACGGCGGACGAGCCGAAGTAGCAAGCCGTCTTCAGCGCGGTCATCACCACAAGGAATATGCACAGGAAGAGCAGCACCATCGACGCTCCGAGTGTCGAGATCTGCTGCTCCAGCTGCCAGTAGACGTTGCCCATGAAAGCGTCCCCCAGATCCTTGAACGGCATCTGCCAGACCTCGTTCCAGGGGGTGAATGAATAGACCGTCTCGTTGATCTTGAACAGGATCCTCAGGATCGGCACGATGATGGCGAACGAGAATATGTTGAAGACCGCCGAAAGGATGTTCAGTACGACCGATCCGGCGAGATATTTATTGAAAGGCGCGACATAGCGCTTCATCATAGACCAGAATTCTTTCATTGTCAGAGTATTTTTTCCAACCAGTGGAAGATAAGGAATATTCTTTTGCGTAGTATTTCGTAGTCAAGCGTCCCGGCAGTGTCCGAGGTCTTGTTGGTGAGCATGGTGATGCCTGAGGTGAAGACCGCGCAGGTCAACCCGTTCTGCGTGAAGACCTTCTGGTCGCCGAACCTTCTGTGGAACATTTCCGTGAAGCTCTGGCTTCCGTAGTAGTTCGTGGCGATGTCGAGTCCGAGTCCCGGCCCTTCGTTCGCGCGGGTGAGGTCAAATGTGAACTGCCCGCCGCTGAGCATGATCAGAAAGTCGTTCCTTCCCTTGTGGATCGGCTCCAGTGTGCTGCCGATAATGTCCAGCACGACGGTGGCGTAGATCTTGTCCATGGTGATCGCCTCGCCGCTGGACGGATTCCTCAGACTGCCGCTACGGATTTCCGCCATCAGCGCCTCCGCCCCTGCGGAATTCCTTTCCTTGGCGTCCGTGGCCACGAAGATGAGATTCTTTCCGTAGTCCCGTCCTAGCTCCTTCATCTTCCCGAACATCACGGCCAGGTTCAGCATGGCGACAACGCCGGAGGCATTGCTGTCCGCTCCCGGATAGAGATTCCCGTCGATGACCCCGTGGCTGTCATAGTGGGCGGCGATGATCACATACTTGTCCTTCCCGGAGGTGTTTTTTCCCGGCAGGAAACCGATGATATTCCTTCCCACCGCGCCGCGGCACCCTTCATCATCATTTTTCAATGCGGAGCCACCGTCCGTTCCGCCCGTTCCGCGCATTCCGCCCGTTCCGCCCGTTCCGTCCGTTCCGCCCGTTCCGTCCGTTCCGTCCGTTCCGCGCATTCCGCCCGTTCCGCCCTCCGCCGGGAGTCTGAACGAGCGGCTCCAGCTACCGTCGAAAGGCATCAGGCCGATGCTGGCGTAATGCCTTGAGATCCAGAACGCCGCTTCGGTCGCCCCTCTTGTGCCGGAGGCGCGCCCGCCGAACGAGGGGGCCGATAGGAACTCCACCTCCCTTCTCAGGCTCTCGGATGAGATGTATTTCTCGGCATTCCTTCCGGAAGGCACCATCCTGACACTGTTCTGCTGCGCGGAAAGCGCCGCCGCGTCCGCCAGAAGAAGAATGAATATGAAAAATTTATAAAAATGCGTCTTCAAGGCACGATAAATGTTTATCTTTGCAAACGACAAAATTAGGAATTTTAAGCCTTAAAGTAAAATATATTTGTATGAAAAGGTCAGTGCTGACTCTGTTTTTCCTGTTGTGCCTCGCTTTGGTCGCCAATGCGCAGTACGACAAGGATGTGTTCAACTTCAGAGGTAGAGCGGCTCTGGCTGACGGTAAATATTCAGAGGCGATCGGCCATTTCAACGTTCTTGCGAGGCTTGACTCGACTGATTGCTGGACATTCTTTTACAGAGGCATCGCCAAGTACAATCTGGGAGACCTTCGCGGGGCCCAGGCTGACTTCAACACATCGGTACGTCTGAATCCCGTCTTCACCAACGGCTACCACTACAGGGCCATTACCCTGAGCCGTTCCGGGAAATATGACGAGGCTCTGAAGGATCTGGAAAAGGCACTTGAGCTTCGCCCGGGACTTAACGGCCTCTATTTCAGCAGGGGAGTGACCTATTTCCTCGCCCAGCAGTTCGACAAGGCCGTGAGCGACTTCGACCGCTACATCAGAAAGGAGCCGAAGGATCCGTCAGCGTTTCTCAACAGAGGCGCCTCCTATCTTTTCCTCGGCGACACCACAAAGGCTTTGGAAGACTACAACCGGGCGATCAAACTGGACCGCTTCGACCCCGAGGGCTACATCAGAAGGGGACGCGTCTATGCCTTGCGCAAGGACTACAAGGATGCCATCGGCGACATGGACAAGGCCATCGGCTTGGACACGACGAACACCTTCGCCTATTTCAACAGGGCCTTGATGTACTACGACCAGAACAACTACAACGCCGCGATGAGCGACCTCAACAGGGTCCTGCGGGACGAGCCTGGCAACGCCCTCACCCTCTACAACCGAAGTCTGATCAACGCGCAGGTCGGGAACATGGAGGAGGCGCTTGCCGACATGGATCACGTCATCAACATCAATCCGGAGAATGTGCTGGCCTACTACAACAGAGCCTCGTACTTCGTCCGGATGGGCCGCTGGCTCGACGCCCTGGACGACTACGACAAGGCGATCGAGCTTTATCCCGACTTCGCCAAGGCCTACCTGAACAGATCCTACGTCAAGAATATGCTCGGACGGGCGAAGTCCTCGAAGCAGGACTACGACATCGCCCAGAAGAAGGTGCAGGAGTACCGCGCGAAGAACGCCTCCGAGGCCGGCTCGTTCGCCGACACGACCAAGAAGTACAGCGCGTTGATCGCACTGGACGCGGATTTCGCAAAGAAAGACTTTGACAATGAGCTTCTTCAGAACCGTGACATCAACATCCGCCTGAAATCGTTGTACAAGTTCAGCCTCGCGGCGCGGCGTGACAATCAGAACGTGGCCCTCAGGCACCGCTACGAGAACCCACTGATCGACCAGTTCATCTCGGATTCTCCGGTGATGATGACCGTCTCCAACTCCGACTCGCTTGTAAAGCCGGTGTTCGCCCACGGCATCGATGCCTCGATCTACGGCGACTCCTATCTCTCAGCCGGCAATCCGAACTCTTTGTCGGAAGCGGACAGGGCGTTCATCAGAGGCCTCTACGATGTCCAGTCCAAGCAGTACACCTCCGCGCTGAATCAGTTTGACACCGCGGTCAATGCCGAGAGCGACGGGAAATATTCAGAGTACTACAAGGCGTTCTATTACCTGAACAGGGGAGTGCTGCGCGCCGAGATGATCGACTTCATCTCCTCCATCGAGAACAATGTCCAGACCCTGACGATGGATGACAAGGGTACCACCCGCGCCCGTGTGAGGGATCAGGTCAGCCGGACGTATGACTATTCGGAAGCCATTGACGACATGCTTGCCGCCGACCGCCTCTTGCCTGGAGTGCCGTACATCTATTTCAACCTGGGCAACCTCTACTGCCTGTCCTCCAAGTTCGTGGAGTCGGTGGACAGCTACACGAAAGCCATCAGTGTCTACCCTTACATGGGCGACGCCTACTTCAACAGAGGCTTGGTGCTGATCTACTTGAAGGACAAGGAGAAAGGCTGCATAGACCTCTCCCGCGCCGGCGAGCTTGGCGTAAGCGACGCCTACAGTGTGATTTCGAAATATTGTGAGGAGGAGAAGAATTGATGTTGAAGTTTCTGAGCCTCTCCAGCGGCAGCTGCGGCAACTGCTATTTCCTTTCCGACGGCAAGTCCGGCCTCCTGATCGACGCCGGCGTGAGTGTCCGCCGCCTGAAAAAGACCTTGGCGGAGCACGGCCTGGGCACGGATGCCTTTCAGGCCGTTCTAGTGACCCACGACCATCTGGACCACATCCGCCACCTTGGCTCCTACTGCAAGCATCTGGGAAAGCCGGTCTACGCCACCGCCGTTCTCCACGAGGCCCTTTCCCATCACACCTTCACCCAGGCCCACATAGCCTCCTACCGCCGCATCCTTCCCGCCGCCCCCGTCAGAGTAAGACTGCGCGATGATGTTCCCGAAGAGGATCTCCCTTTGGTAAGCCACTTTGTGGTGCCGCACGACGCGACCCAGACCGTAGGCTATTTCATAGAATGGTCTTCCGTCAGTTTCTTCCTGATGACCGACGCCGGCCGCGCGACCGACGAGGCCATTGAATATGCCCGGAAGGCAGACACCGTGGTGATTGAGTCCAACTACGATTCAGGAATGCTCATAGGAGGCCCCTACCCCCACGACCTAAAGATGCGTATCTGCCAAGGCAACGGCCACCTGAGCAACGACGAATGCGCCTCCGCCATCCGCCGCTTCTGGCACCCCGGCCTGAAGAACCTCTTCCTCTGCCACCTAAGCGAGAACAACAACACCCCCTCCCTAGCCTTCGCCTCCGCCGCCGAAGCCCTCCGCTCCATCCGTGTAACCCCCTCCGCCGAAGCCCTCCGCTCCATCCGTGTAACCCCCTCCGCCAAAGACCTCCTCTCCATCCGTGTAACCCCCTCCGCCAAAGACCTCCTCTCCATCCGTGTAACCCCCTCCGCAAAAGACATAACCAACCTCCAAACCCTTCCCCGCACCCACGCCTCCCAACTCTTCCTCCTGGGCCGCTGACCAAATCCCCGTCCCATCCCCGGCCGGCATTTCCTCTGACAGCTCCCTCTTGCATTTCCGCTGACAGCTCCCTCTGGCATTTCCGCTGGCAGCTCCCTCTGGCATTTCCGCTGGCATCCCGGCTTACATCCCTCCCTATATCCCTGCTCACAGCATCATACTTCTATATTCCGTTCACTACCCGCTTGTCCCTTCCCGGGCGCGAATCCGCCCGAATCCCGCCTTGGTTGTCCCACATGTGACTCCGCGAGCGACAATCCGCCCGAATCCCGCCCAAATCGTTCATCTGTCTCTCCGTGTGCCTTCCCGGGCGCGAATCCGCCCGAATCCCGCCTTGGTTGTCCCGCATGTGACTCCGCGAGCGACAATCCGCCCGAATCCCGCCCTCATCGTTCATCTGTCTATCCGTGTGCCTCCCCGGGCGCGGAACCGCCCGAATCCCGCCTTGGTTGTCCCACATGTGACTCCGCAAGCGACAAACCGCCCGAATCCCGCCCAAATCGCTCATCTGTCTCTCCGTGTGTCTCTCCGTGTGCCTCCCCGGGCGCAGAACCGCCCGAATCCCGCCTTGGTTGTCCCGCATGTGACTCCGCGAGCGACAATCCGCCCGAATCCCGCCCTCATCGTTCACTGGCAAAACTCGATACCGGTGGATAGGAATTCTTGTACGAATGAGGAAGGAATTCTTATTTCGTGAGTTCACCGGATATTTTTTGAACGACTCTTTGATTTGATGCTTAAAAACATAAGTTATTGATAATTAATGATGCAAAATATTATTTTATCATAAAAAACAGAAATATATGTTTTTGATAGTAAATATTTCTGTTTCTTATTATCCGATATGAAAAATTGTCGTATTTTGGCGAAAAATGTAAAAACATGACTAAACGTAAACGACTAAAACTTTGGAAGGAGTATCGCACATGGCCGAAATGGTATTATCATGTGGTGCTGGACTCGATCGAAACAGGACAACTCTTTAATGACGAGAGTGAGTACGTGGACGGAATGAACACTGTTGCGATAGCTCAGTATATTCATAATGTCTCCATTGTGGTGTTTAACTTTATGATCAATCACGGTCATTTCCTTGTTTTGGCGACCGGAAACGACATTGTTAATTGTATGTCTTTCATATTCAGGAGAATAAATGCGCGCCTGATTGCAAACGGCCACAGCCCCCTCCCGGAAAACTACGGCTTCAAACTCATTCGCGTGAAAGATAAAAAGCAACTTGAAGACACTATAGTGTACATTGCCAGAAATCCTTTAAAGGCATGTCCGAACATCGCTGCCCCGGGTTATCTATGGGGCTCTTGCAATTTGATATTCAGTGACATAAATAGACTTTTTGAAAAAGTACAAATAAAGGATCTTTCAGATAAGTTTTGCCGGAATACTTTTAGGACGAGGGTGAAACTACCTGAAAATTACTACTTTAACAAAACCGTGGGTATGATACTTCCTGAGTCCTATGTGATGAACGGTAAGGCAGAGGAAGTGCTGAAGTCTTCATGGAACTATAGCAATCGTGTGGTCAGGGACTTTGATGCATATTTCAATCTCGCGGAAGGCATCGGCGAATTGGTGGTTTTGTCGGATGAAGAGGTTAACCTTATCATTCAACGAATGTTAAGAAATGAATATAAGGTCAGATTCCTCTCGGATTTAAGCGTGGATGAGAGGTGCCGCATGGCGATTGTCCTAAAGAAGAAATATAAACTCGACCTAAAGCGGATCTCAAGAAAGTTGCACATAGAGTTGAATATTCTTAAAAAGTTGTTCGAGTAGCAGCTGTTCTTTATTCGCATCTGAAATAACGGAGAAAACTTATGCCCCCCTCTGCAACGAGGTCACCATAGGAGTCTATAATTCTTCGACGGATTCACAAGCATCTCAGATCCATTTTCTAGTACCCATTCCATTATGCTTTGTTTTTCGCTTTATAGCTTGCAGAGTATCACTTGGGAATCTTCGGGCGAGAATAGCGTGGAAAGTCGCTTTGTGGGTATCAAGCGGGAGTCTTCGGGCGGGAATTGCGTGGAAACTCGCTTTGTGGGTATCAAGCGGGAGTCTTCGGGCGAGATTTGCGTGGAAACTCGC
>ERZ780198.1515-NODE-1515-length-20807-cov-12.349894_pt1 | contig 20807 bp, 20 predicted proteins | sample MGYA00510979_ERZ780198 | MGnify/ENA primary metagenome ERZ780198 (study PRJEB29588, sample SAMEA2158039) | human gut metagenome | biome: human gut; feature: human-associated habitat; material: faeces | place: Denmark | collected 2008/2010 ...
TATTTAAAAATTTTGATTTTACTAAAAATTTTAATAATCTTAGTGAATATCAAAAAAATAGGGAAAAAGTAAGATTAAATAACAATAAACAATTTCTAGCCAAAGAACCAGAAAGAGCCGAAAAATTTATAAAGGGGTTAAATGAACGTCAAGCGTTATCTGTAATTGTAAATGAAGATAATGTTATGGTTGTTGCTGGGGCTGGGTCAGGAAAAACAAAGGTTATTGAATGTAAAGTAGATTACCTTATTAACAAATTACATATAGAACCTTCAGAAATACTTGTTTTAGCATTTAATAAAGATGCCGTTATTGAATTACAGGAACGTATAAAATGTTTACCAGCGTGTAATATTAAAACTTTTCATAGTTTAGGAAATAAAATTATTAGCATAGATAATGATAAAAAGTTAATAGATTTTGCAACATCTGAAAACAAATACCAAGAGTTCATAAAAAACTTGATTCTTAAGATATTAATAGACAGACCTCTTTATAATATTTTATTTTTATATTTTCAGTCTTTTTTTTACAAGACTGAAAACCCATACAACTTTGCAACCCAAGGTGAATACAATAATTTCATTAAAGAGAATAAAATTATATCCTTAAAATCAGAGGAAGTGAAGAGTTTTGGTGAAGTTGATATTGCAAATTTTTTATATATACATAATATTCCTTACAAGTATGAAGAAGAATATAAAGGAAATTATGAACGAACATTTGAACATGGAACTTATCGCCCAGATTTTTATATTCCTCAAAATGATAAACACAAAGATATTTATATTGAATACTTTGGGATAGATAGAAATGGCGAAACTCCATCTTATATAAATGAGAAAAAATACAAAGAATCCATTCTATGGAAACGAAATATACATAAAGAGAATAATACTATTTTAATTGAGCTATATTCATTTAATAAATTTGAAGGTAACCTTTTAAAGAAATTAAAAAAACAATTAAAAAAATACAATGTTAATTGTAGCGAAATTCTCCCTGCGGAAGAAAGATTAAAAATATTAAACGATACAAAAGGAATAGATAATTTCACAAAATTACTCTCTACATTTTTAACAAATTATAAAGCAAACAAACATAATTACGGGATTTTATGGAAGAATCTAATGCTTAAATTTAGAGAGATTTACAATGAAATTGAACTTAAATTTGCCAATTATGAAAATAAAAATCAAATTAACAGACTTCATTATGAAATTTGCCTTATTAAAAGAAAACAAGCATTTTTAAAAATTTTTAAATCAGTATATCAAGAATATGAAAACTTATTAAAAGAAAACAACAAATATGATTTTTCAGATATGATTGTTACTGCTTCCGAAAAAATTTATAATTGTTATGAATCAAACACTTTTAATTATAAGTACATTCTTGTCGATGAATTCCAAGATATGTCACTAGGCAGAGGCGATTTTATAAAAAAACTCATTGCAATGCACAAAGATAGTAAATTATTTGTTGTTGGAGATGATTGGCAATCCATAAATCGTTTTGCGGGAAGTTACCTTGCTCTGATGATAGACTTTGAAGACGAGTTTGGGGAAGGCGGAACCAGAAAAACTGAAATCATTAAATTGAATAAAGTCTATCGCTATAATGATAATATAAATGAAGTATCATCAAAATTTGTCCAAGAAAATCCAAATCAAATAAGAAAAGAAATATTTGCACCTCACACAAATGAACCTTCAGTTTTAGTGTGGTATGATGAAGATAAAATAAGTGCATTAAAATCTATCATTACAACAATATCTAATGAAATAAAATCTCAAGAAAGACATCAAGAAGGATTAGAAAATATTCCTTCAGTTTTAATTTTAGGACGTTATAATTTAAAACCTCAAAAAGATGACGAATTAATATATGAAATAAAACAACTTAAAAATGTTTTCAAAAATCAAATTGATATTGAATATATGACCATTCATAAATCGAAAGGATTAGGAAGAGATTACGTAATAATTCTTGATTTACAAGAAGGAGCGTTCCCTTCAACTAGAACAGATGACCCCATTTTAGATATGGTAATGAGTGAAAAGGACAGTTTTCCGAATGCGGAAGAACGAAGACTTTTTTATGTTGCGTTAACAAGAGCAAAAGAAAAAGTGTACTTATATTCAGGAAAACACCCTTCTTCTTTTTTAAATGAATTAACCGAACCAGAAAAAGAATACCCTATTTTCATATGTAATAAACCTGATAATTATGCAACTCAAAAATGCCCTTATTGTAATACAGGTCTAATGGTTAAACCATTAAGTGATAATGACAAATTTTATTATTGTCAAAACAATCTATGTAAACAAAAAGCCCCAGCTTGCCCTGTTTGTAATAAAGGATTTTTATATGAAGATAAAAAATTTGGAAAAATAATATGCAGTAATGAAGAATGCGGATATATTGCAGAGAAATGCCCTGTTTGCGGAGGTATTTTATATCACCGAAAAAGCAAATATGGCACATTCATTGGATGTTCAAATTATTGTGGAAATAATGAATTGTCCTGCACTTATCATAAACATTCTATTAAATGTAATACTTGCAAAGAAAACAGTGCATTTTTATATGAAAGCTATGATTTCAAAACTAACGAAATAAAAAATTGTTGTAGTAATAAAGATTGCATAAAAAACAAACAGGAGTAATATAATATTCTTTTACTATTAAATTCTTAGTTGACGGATTTTGAAATAATATGATATAATAAGTTGTTATTTCGTTTTAAATATTTTAGTCAAAAGAGATATTGGAATTGTCAGAAAGGAACTTATGACATCAGGAATTCCGTACTCTTTCGTCCCTGGAACTAAAGCTAAAGCTGATGAAGTTAATGCGAATTTTTTAGCTGTTCTAAACAAGATTGAAGAAACAAATTCTGCAAAACTCAATGTCGATTTATCAAATATTGATGAAACAGGAAAAGCAACTCTCGACGTTGTTAATACTAAAGCTGATAAAAAAGAACTTGATGGAGAGTGGCAATACTGCCACTATGTTTTAGCATTAGACGTACCACTAACTTCTCCAACCCCGTTATCTTTCGATTTATCAAGCTATATGCCAAAAGACGAAAATATTTATGAAATCATTCTTTCTGTAAGGATTGTAACAGGAAGTGGAGATGGGATGTATGCAGCAGGATTATTAAAAAGCACACCAATGGAAAACAATGTTTACTTCTGCAATGCAAGATCAAGAACAACATCTAGTGCAACAGCTTCTGGTTGTGGAATTATCCCACTTGGAGCAGATAAAATTATAACAATTATGCGAACAACTGATTACACTGGTAAAATATCTATCACTTTTGATGGATTTAGAAAGGTCAGATAGAAAGGATTTTTATGAAATATTATATTTACGTAGAGGATAACATCTTAAAAGGTGCTGGTTGTGCAAGATGTTTAAATAAAGAAATTCAAAACATTGAAGTAACTGAAACACTTTGCTCGGATTACATTTCAGACAATGAAAAGTACATTTATTCAAATGGCGAAATTGTCAAAAACCCTAATTATGAGGAAATTTTCAAAAAACGAAAAAACTCTGAAAAAATTTCTAAAATAATTGAAAAATTAAACGAGCTTGACAGTAAAAGAATTCGAGCGGTTTGCGAAAATCAAATCAAAGATTCTCAAACTGGCGAAACCTGGCTTGAATATTACAATTCTCAAGCCAATGAACTCAGAAATGAGTTACAAGCCATAGAATAAAAACAAAACTTATGCGAAATAATCCATCATTTGAGCTTGAATATCATTGTTAATATTCTTCGCCCCAGCCTTTGCAGAAGGTAGAGAATAAATATTATCTAAAATGAGTTTTCGCCGTTCTTGACTAGCTTCTAGTTCAGAGATTTTTATATCTGAAATGTAAATATCCGCATCTGGACCATATTTGAAATCATTGGCAATTTTAATATCGCCTTCTGTTGAACCAATAATACGTTTAGTTAATTTTGCGATATACGAAAACAATGGCATTGTTTTGGTTTCAGGCTCGACAGGAAAACCATTCACAATAAGTTGAGGAACTGTTTCAAAATCTTCGTCATTAAATATAAATTTCTGTGTTTGAATATGCAGGAAATTTTTATCATGAGGGAAATAATGACCAAATGAATCGGAACATTTTCGCATTACATTCTCATATTCTGTCAAATCTTTACCTTTGAAATCATTTGTCAAATTCACCAGCAAAGATGTACCGACCATTTTTCCTCTTTCAAAGGTACCAGCTACGTGACAAGCTCCAACATTTTGTAATCCAGTAAAACTAACATTATTCATCATGGCTAATATAAAACTTGTAAAAATATTTTTTGCTATGTTTTTGATATAATTTTTAGTAAATATAGGAGAAAGATTATGGCAGAAATAAGAGAAGAATTTATAAACCAAGCGAAACACATCGCAAGAAACGCAGAAGTTTTACCTGGCGGAATTGAAGAATTAGCGGTGAAATTGCAACACGCAGCAGACACAAACACTCCACTAAGAGTAAAACTTGGAATGGATCCAACTAGACCAGACTTACACTTGGGACACACAGTAGTTATGAGAAAACTTAGAGAATTCCAATCTTTAGGCCATAAAATTGTTCTAATCGTAGGTGGAGCAACAGCTATGGTTGGTGATCCTTCAGGGAAATCTGAAACAAGACCAGCTTTGACAAAAGAACAAGTAGAAGAAAACGCAAAATCTTATTTTGATCAAATGTCAAAAGTTTTGGATGTTTCAAATGCAGAAGTTACAAACAATGCTGATTGGTTACACAAAATGAGTTTTACAGAATTGTTAAAACTTTCAGCCCAAGTAACAGTTGCACAAATGATGACAAGAGATGATTTTGCAAAACGTTACGCAGAAGGCAGACCAATTTCTATCCACGAATTCTTCTATCCATTGATGCAAGCATACGATTCTGTTGCAATTGATGCAGACATTGAGCTTGGTGGAACAGACCAAAGATTTAACACTCTTTTAGGTCGAGATATTCAAAGTGCTTACGGCAAAAAATATCCACAGTTAGTAATCTTGCTTCCTTTACTAGAAGGAACAGATGGCGTAGTGAAAATGTCAAAAACATATCCAGAACACTGTATATCTTTAACAGATAGTGCAAAAGATATGTTCGGGAAATTGATGAGTATTCCAGATAACATGATTACACGTTATTTCAGCTTATTAACAGATGCAACAAAAGATGAACTAGAAGCTTACGACAAGCAAATTGAAGATGGTTCAATCAATCCAAGAAATATCAAGATGAAATTGGCACATCAAATCACTGAAGAATATCACGGGAAAGAAGGTGCAGATAAAGCTCAAGAAGAATTTATCAATGTAGTTTCAAACAAAGGAATTCCAGAGGATATTCAAGAAGTAAAAGTAGAACAAGGGAAAAACATTCTTGATTTAATCACCGAATTAAAATTCACTGCAAGCCGTGGAGAAGCAAAAAGATTAATCCAAGGCGGAGGAGTAAAAATTGACGGCGAAAAAATTACTGACATGGGTTATACAATTTCATTTGAAGAAAGTGTAGTATTACAAGCAGGAAAACGTAAATTTGCAAAATTGGTGAAATAATGTTATCAACAATTAAACGTGGAATTTCTAAAGTAAAAGAAGACATAAAAGTAATTTATGAAAATGATCCAGCAGCAAAGAATTTTCTCGAAGTAATTCTTTGCTACCCAGGATTACACGCTTTAGTAGCTTATCGATTTGCACACAGATTGTACAAATGGCATATCCCGCTAATTCCACGTATGATTTCATATTTCACAAGAATTATCACAGGGATTGAAATTCACCCAGCAGCAAGAATTGGCAGAAGATTTTTCATCGACCACGGAGAAGGTGTCGTGATTGGCGAAACCACAATTGTTGGGGATGATGTTTTAATTTACCAACAAGTTACCCTTGGAGGAACAGGAAAAGAATCTGGCAAACGTCACCCAACCTTAGGTAACAACGTAATTGTCGGGGCTGGAGCAAAAGTCTTAGGTAATATTACAATAGGAAATAACGTTAGAATTGGGGCTGGTTCAGTTGTAATTGAAGATGTTCCACCACATTCAACAGTTGTTGGGGTTCCAGGAAGAGTTGTACATAGAGCCATTGTTGATGACCAAGGAAACTTAATGCACAATAGAATTCCTGACCCAGTTAAATGTGATATCAACAAACTTAAAGCCGAAGTTGAAATTCTAAAAGAAGAAATTGAAAAAAGATAACTTTTTATATTTCAAACTTTTCATAAATCGTATGAACATTTTGTAAAAAGCCTTGTTTATCGAATATTTTTTCGATTTCTTCTGATGAAAGAAGGCTAGTTACATCTTTATCATTCAATAAATTCTTTTTGAAATCACCATGATTTTGGAAAGCGTCTAAAGCATTACGCTGAACAATCACGTACGCATCTTCTCTTGATAATCCTTTTGCAACAAGTGACAATAAAACTTTTTGAGAAAATACAATTCCTCCGAATTTATTTGTATTTTTCAACATATTGTCTTTATGTACAACAATATTTTCCATCAAACCATTAAATCTATTAAGCATAAAATCTACAAGAGTTAAGCTATCAGGGAAAATTATACGTTCAGCTGATGAGTGCGAAATATCTCTTTCGTGCCACAAAGGAATATTTTCCAACGCAACAATTGAATTTGCTCTAACAACTCTAGCTAACCCGCACAAGTTTTCACTCAAAACAGGGTTTTTCTTGTGTGGCATAGCAGAAGAACCTTTTTGTCCTTTACCAAAACCTTCTTCAAGTTCTAAAACTTCTGTCCTTTGCAAATGTCTAATCTCAGTTGCAAACTGTTCCAAAACACTCGCAATCAAAGCCAAAGATTGCATAAAATATGCGTGATAATCTCTTGCAATAATTTGAGTTGAAATTTTTGCGGGCTTCAATCCTAAATGTTTACAAGTAACTTTTTCAACTTCTGGAGAGATATTACTATAAGTTCCAACAGGCCCAGAAATTTGTCCAACACGAATTTGTTCTAAAGCGTGAGCAAAATTTTCTCTCTGTCTTGACAAAATATCAATCCAAGAACACATTTTTACAGCAAAAGTCATTATCTCAGCATGAATACCATGAGAACGGCCAATACAAACAGTATCTTTATGTTTTTCAGCCAATGTTCTCAATGTTGCAATAGTCTTATCCAAATCTGCAAGAATTATTTTTCCACTATCTTGAATTTGTAATGCAAAAGCAGTATCAATAACATCAGAACTAGTCATTCCAACATGGACATAGCGTCCTAAATCGCCAAGACTTTCATTTACACAAGTCAAAAACGCAATAACATCATGTCGAACTTCTCGTTCAATTTCATCAATTCGTTCAACTGTAAAAGTCGCTTTTTCTCTAATTTCATTTGCAGCTTCTTTAGGAATAGTACCTAATTCTGCGTACGCATCACAAACAGCAAGTTCAACTTGCAAATAATAATTGAATTTGGAATTCAAATCCCAAATCTTTGCCATTTCTTCTCTTGAATATCTTTCTATCATACGACCATTCTAACATGGAAAAATTTTTATTGTTGATTAAGGTTATCAATTATTTTAAAACTCGGATAAGTTTTGCCAATTGTTGAAAACTCTTTATCCGCAAGTTTCAACGAATTGCGAAATAATTCATCTATCCGAATTTCATGCCCGTCATTATCCAAAATTTTAACCTTTGGAATATTTTTCAAAACCGTAAAACCCTGTTCCCCAGAACCAATATATGGATCAATCGTTGCGCTAAATTTTCTATCAGGATTAATAGGATTAGAATTTTCATCCAACAATTTTTCCCCATTTATCTCAATCTGCAAAATTTTATATGTTCTATCTTCAAAACTTCCGACACCAACAATCGTAATATTCCTTGAGCATTGTACAAATCTTGAATTGCCTCTATCTCGATACATTCTATTCAATGTTGCATTTTCAAAAACTTGTTTCAATTCAGCAACAGAAATATCTATTTTTACCAAGGCACAATTTGCACACATTACCCTTTTAAAATCATAATTTGTAATAGTATCACTATCTTTTGTCGCCAAAGGAGCCATAGTGAACCCCGTAGAATGAAATGCAATTTCAGTTTGCCCAACCCTTTTCATATTATCAGAAATAAATGTGCCCAATGGACATGGATCTGAATAACATTTTGTTAAATTAAACACTCGATGAGAAATTGTTTTCATCAATTGTGTTTCGTTTTCATATTCCACAATTGGATTTTCAAATTCAGAAATAAAATCAAAATTATCAACTTTAATCTCTTCAACATTGTGAATTTTATCATCAAGTTGCATTTTATACAGGGAACGAGCAAAAGAAAATGGGTAATAAATATTATTATCAAAATCTGACTTTATCGGAGAATGCTCATGCCCACCAATTATTAAATCAATATTTTTATTTAATTTTTGCTCTGCAAATTGCTTCAACTGTAAACTATACGGATACCAATGATGATTAAGAACAATTATTCTATCATAATCTTCTTTAATCCATTTTAACAAATTTGCAAAACATTCTTCTGGCTCTAATAACTCATACCCAAACTTTTTAACGCAAGAATTATTTAAACAAAAGCCTGTTATCAAAATTTTATGCCCATCAAGTTCAACTATTTTGTATCGAGAAACCCATGGTGCGAATTCACCAGTCTCAGAATTTTTGAGATTTGCACAGACTACATTTATCCCAGCGTTATTAAACTTTTCAATAGTTGACAAAAGATATTCAAAATCAGATTTCACAAATCCAAAATCGTTATTTCCAAGAGTTATAAATATTTCAGACTGAGGTAAAAGTTTTTTAATTTTTAAATACGCATTGACAGATAAATCTTTTTTATAAATACCTTTAAACAAATCTCCCGCATCTAAAATTAGAAAAGGGGAAGATTTTTTATATTCAAAATTATAAATTCCGCTCAACAAACGGCTGAGATTTCTACTTTCTTGATGGGAATCTGTAATTGCGTAAATATTCAATGTCATAACAGAAATATCATAGCAGAAAAAATTTACCAAGGGTAATCTTGTGGAGCCTTCCAACCATTTCGACGAAGTCTTTCCGCACAATATATTCTTAATTGTTTCTTTTGACAATCATTTTTAATAGTTTCATCTGGCAAGTTATAACCAAGTGGCATAACAGAACCAGTATCCGTTCTTACCAAGAAAAATATATCATTCCCAAATCGGTTAGGATTGTTTGCAACATTTATATCCACAATAATTCCAGAAGAACTTGAAACTGAAAAATCATATAATTTATCTGTTTCATCATTGCCAGAAGATAATCCCCCATATGTTATCACTGAAAACAATATTCCATCAAGTGTTACAAATGGAACTCTTGCACCAGCAGAATTAAAACCAGTATAAACAGCTTCACTATCCCAAGGATTAGCTTTTTTATATCCGCATTTTTGAGCGGTATCACACCAAGTCACGATTTTTAAATAAGGAGCGAAATATTGTTCAATATAAGGTTTTGGAGCTAATGAAGAATCCCAACCGTCATATTCACCGTTATCATGAATAGACATTCGCATAGCTTGGTTCATAATAGAAATAGACTTTTGAAGCTTAGCAATTTTAGCATTATGATCCATTTTGGTTAACAGATTTGGAATAGTCATTGCTGCAACAACGCCTATTATACCTAAAGTTATTAACACCTCTGCCAAGGTAAATCCAAACTTTTTCATATTTCTCCCGTTAATATAATTCATTATTTAATGTTACAATACACTATATAATGAATAAAGTCAATCATTGTTTGTTTTATTCACTAAAAATAGTATGATTTTTCTAATGGAAAGAGAAATTAAACTAGAAACAGACAATCTTGCATCTCAAATAAAATACCTTGCAGCCTTAGACGGTTTCACGGTCACTAAAGTTAAAGAAAAAGTCAACAAAAAATATCAAAAAACTGACAGCAATCGAAATCTAAGCAACAAATTCCGCAACAAAACCCTACGAGTATCTGAACTTGTTGAATTATTAGATATACTTGATTATGACATTTACATCCACAAAAGATAATTAGAATCAACTAATATTCCTTGTAGAAACAATGAAAGATTTGCAACCTAGTGAAGTTAACTATTCTAATGTTCACTTTTTCTTTTTTATACACATACCCCTCTCCCTAACCCTCCTCCCTTGGGGAGGGAACGATGTACAATAATTTTACACACACGTCATACTGAGCGAAGCGAAATTTCTCGTCAATCTAGAAGGTTTTTCAATAAAAAACGTCTCCTCTCCTTGGGGAGAGTTCAAAACTTAAACAACTTCTATTTAGAATAAATTGAAATCCCTTTTAAACTCAAATATGTTATAATTTAATTATGAATGACAAATTGAAAGAAACTTTAAAACTTCTGCCATCGCTTCCTGGTTGTTATATTTACTACAATTCAGATAACGAAATTATCTACGTTGGAAAAGCTAAAATTCTTAAACGTCGTGTTATGTCATATTTCAACAGAAAACATCACGACAGCGTTAAGGTTAATATTTTAGTTTCTCAAATCGACCACATGGAATACATCATTACAAATACAGAAGTCGAAGCCCTTATCTTAGAAAGTCATTTAATCAAAAAACATAAACCTAAATACAATATTTTATTGAAAGATGATAAAAAATATCCTTATTTTTTAATTACGAATGAAGATTTTCCCAAAATATCAATAGTTAGAAAACGGAACATGAACCCAGAAAAAGGTAAATATTATGGACCTTATACAAATATTCGTGCGATGCACTCAACTCTTGATTTTTTGAAAAAAATATTTCCATTAAGGCAATGCAAAACACCAAAATTTTCATCAAGACCTTGCCTATATTATCACATTGGGAAATGTCTTGCACCTTGCCAAAACCTTGTAACAAGTGAAGAATATAAAGCAATTGTCCATCAAGCAGAACTATTTTTATCTGGGAAACAAACAGAGTTAATGAAACAACTGATGGAACAAATCCAAAAATATTCTGACTCAGAACAATTCGAAAAAGCCGCTCGACTTCGTGATAGCTATTTTGACCTCCAAAAAACACTGGAAAAACAAAAAGTAGTTTATGAAAACACCAAACTTAACGAGGACATTATTTCTTTAATTCACGAGGACGGAATTCTCGCTATCGTTATAATGATGATTAGGGAAGGACGCTTAATCGATAAAAAAGACTTTACCTATGAAGTTGAAGATGAAGATAAAACAGAATTTTTTGCAACATTTTTCAAGGAATACTACAACACTTTATCCTTAGAGTTCCCTGACAAAATTGTCTCTAATGAGCTTGAAGCCGTTGGAGACAAAGCATTATACGAAGAATGGTTAGAGATAATTTCTGGCAAAAAAGTTAAAATTAGTTACGGAAAATCTACCCAAGGAAAAGAGCTCCAAACTCTTGCAGATAAAAATTGCCGAGTAGTAATTGATAACGCAAAATTATCCAAAATGTCTAAAATCAACGAAGATTTTAACAATATTGGTTCATACCTAAAAGAAAAACTACATCTAAATAATTTTCCACACAGAATGGAATGCTATGATATTTCACACATTCAAGGGACAAATACTGTTGCCTCAATGGTAACATTTATCAACGGATTGAGTAAAAAATCTGAATACAAAAAGTTTAAAATTAAATCAACTGAAGGCAAACCAGACGACTTTTTATCAATGAAAGAAGTTCTTACAAGGCGACTTGTTCACCTTGGAGATAAAGGTTGGGACAAACCAGATTTAATCATCATTGATGGAGGTAAAGGACAACTATCTAGCGTTATGCAAATTGTGAAAGAACTCGGCGTGACAGGAATTGATTTTGTCAGCCTTGCAAAAAGACAAGAAGAAGTTTTTCTACCAAACCAATCTCAATCTATTCTTCTTCCTAGAGAATCTAGTGCCTTATTCCTTATTCAAAGAATAAGAGATGAAGCTCATAGATTTGCAATAACTTATCACCGAAAATTGCGGTCAAAAACTGAAATTAAAGAAAATGGAATACCAAAATAACACTTTTATTATTTTCTTCTCCGTGATAAAATTCAAATATGGATAGATTTGAATTTATTAAAGCAAAACGTATCGTTTTCAAATTAGGAACTAATGTATTAAGAAATGATGATGGTTATGTATCTTTGCCACGTGTTTACACTTTCATTGAAGATATTGCCCATCTTGTAAAATCAGGGAAAGAAGTTATTATCGTAACTTCAGGTGCAGTGGGATTAGGTAAAAAAAGGCTAGGACTTGATGATACCAGTGGAACAGCACTAAAACAAGCATGTGCTGCAATTGGGCAAGGTAAGCTAATGTCCATTTACGAAAACGGCTTTGACACATACGGATTGACAGCAGCTCAAATTCTTTTAACAGAAGACGATTTTTCAATTCGTCAAAGATACTTAAGCTTGAGAACAACATTCAACAAATTACTTGAGCTTGGTGTAATTCCTGTAATTAACCAAAACGACACAGTTTCAACTTTGGATGTCGCACTTCGTTATGTTAAAGAAGATATGCAAGTATGTTTTTCTGATAACGACAAACTTTCAGCTCTTGTTGCTAGTGAACTTGATGCAGATTTATTAGTAATTTTATCAGATATTAACGGACTTTACGATGACAATCCGAAATCAAATCCAAATGCTAAACTCATTAAATCAGTAAAAGAAGTTAATGACGACATTTTAGCACTCGCTTCAGGTGTTTCTGATGGCGGAAGAGGCGGAATGGAAACAAAATTAAAAGCCGCAAGACTTGTAACTCGATTTGGGGGCAAAGTTCTTATCGCAAACGGCAAACAACCATATATCATCAAAAGAATTTTTGAAGGCGAAGATTTGGGAACAATGTTTTTACCATCAGACGAAAACCTTTCTGATAAGAAACGTTGGATTGGTTATGCCACAAACATTGTAGGGAAAATCATTGTAAACGATGGAGCAAAACATGCACTGATTTCAAAAGAAAAAAGTCTTTTACCTATCGGTGTAATTGGAGTTAAAAACCACTTCCAAAAAGGAGATGTAATCTCTATCCTTGATGAAAAACATCACGAATTTGCTCGTGGCATTGTCAACTATGATTCGCATTCTTGCGAAAAAGTTATCGGTTCTCATTCTGACAACATCGCAGACATTTTAGGATTTAAAAACTATGATGCAATCATAACTCGTGACAACATCACAATATTATAACGTTTTACTCACCACAAAATTAGGAGAGCTAAATTGGAAAAGAATTTTATTGAAATAGCTAAGAATGCAAAACAAGCATCACTAAAAATTGCCGAACTAAATACAGAAATAAAAAACTCTGCATTGAGTAAAATTGCGGATTTTTTTGAAGCTCACAAAACTGAAATTTTTGAAGCAAACAAAAGAGATTTAGAAGAAGCTGAAAAATTAGTTGAAAATGGAGAAATTACAAAAGCTACTTTCAACCGTCTAAAACTTGACGAAAACAAAATGAGAGATATGATTCAAGGAGTTCGAGATATTGCAAATCTGGAAGATCCAATCGGGAAAATTCTTTTCAAAAGAGAACTAGATTCAGATTTGACATTAACAAAAATTTCTTGTCCTATCGGGGTTTTGGGGATAATTTTTGAAGCTAGACCTGATGTAATTTCACAAATTTCGTCCCTTGCAATAAAATCTTCAAACGCCGTAATTCTAAAAGGTGGAAAAGAATCAAAACACACAAATGAAAAAATTATGGAAATTATTAATTCTGCATTAAACGAAGTAAAAGAATTTCCGAAGAATGTAGTACAACAAGTATTTTCAAGAGAAGATGTTGCAGAAATGTTAAAATGCGACAACTACATCAATTTAATAATCCCTCGTGGTGGAAATAAACTAGTAAAATTTATTAAAGAAAATACAAAAATTCCTGTACTCGGTCATGCCAGTGGAATTTGCCATATTTTTGTAGATAAATCAGCAGATATTGAAATGGCATCAAGAGTTGTAATAGATGCAAAGGCTCAATGCCCTAGTGCTTGCAATGCAGTTGAAACACTTTTAATCCACAAAGATTTTCCAAAGGCTAACGACCTTTTGGCATCTTTACAATTATCAGAAATAAAACTTATTCCAAACCCAGAAGATTGGTCAACTGAATATGGTGACAAAATTTTATCTTATAAATTTGTCGATTCTCTTGATGAAGCCATTGAGCATATAAACACATATGGTTCTGGACATACAGATAGTATTATTACAAAAGACATCCAAAATGCAGAAAAATTCATGAACAATGTAGATTCCGCAGGGGTTTATATGAATGCTTCAACTCGTTTTGCTGATGGATTTAGATATGGTTTTGGTGCAGAAGTTGGAATTTCAACTAACAAAACTCACGCAAGAGGACCAGTTGGACTTGAAGGGTTAACCATTTACAAGTACAAACTTATCGGTAACGGAAATATTGTAGATGACTACGTAAAAGGCACAAAACATTTCCACCATAAAGATTTACCTTGTTCATAATAGACTAAGAATTTCGCCAAGGCTCATTTGGCTGAATATAACGGAGTTTTACCCTCAAAAAATCTTGTTCTGAATTTTTAACATGTTCCGTTCCAATACATTCAAATTTTGAACTTCGAGGGAACACTATTTCGTCACAGGTTTCATTGCCCACACGAGAAACTCGTGAGCCTTTAGGAACTTCAATTTCATAGGCAATTCCAGTATCATTTGTGAGATACCTTGATGCATAATCTTTATTTGAAGTCGCATAAGCGTACTCTTTCATATCAATTACGTCGCCTTTTTTAATTCCTAGCCTTTTCTTATATAGACCATATTCTGAGAAGAAATCTGGCTTTTCACCAATGCAACGATATACATTAAGCATTTTTTCAGTTGGCTTTAACTTTTTGAACTCCATATCAGTAAGACTAACCATTTCTCGAGGAGTCATTTCTTTTACAAAAGTATCACCCATATATTTTGGATTTCCTCCAGTTATAAAGAAATGATTTATCCCATTTAAATCTCCATGTAGTGATACGGATTCACGATTAGTTTGGCGAATAACTCGTTGTTCTTTACACGCTTTCCAATATTCGTGACAAAACAAAGGCTTATTTCCAGCGGATTGTTTCAGTACATTTGCGGGTTGTTCATGTTTAAGAAAATTCGCCGTTTTCGTTCCCAATTCAGAAACAATTGTTCTTACAGTGTCAAATTTAAAACCCATAAAAATAACTTTCCCCTTTTGTATATCTATATAAAAACAAAAGAGGAAAGATTATTGCCCCCAAAAACACAAATCTTATTAAATTTTTGCAATTTTTTGAGATTTATATTCAATTAAACATTTTGCCAATTGGTCTGGACAACTTGTTGGCTTTGAATTACAAGTAATTCCTTGCAATTTTTCAATAACGTCATCAATCGGCATTCCTTTAATTAAACTCTTAATACCTTTTAAATTACCGTTACATCCTCCAATGAATTCAGCATCTACAACTTTTCCATCTTGAATAGCTACTTGCATTAATTGGCAACAAGTTCCAACCGTCCTATATTGAATTACTTCTGGTTTATCTGTCATAATCTTTCCCTCTTTTCTGTGCTATAACTCCAATCTATCACAATTATTAAAAAAGAGTAAGCCCCAAATTAGAACCTACTCTTTTTATGAATTTAATCCTTCTTCAACCTAGTCTTTTTTCAAGAAATCAGGAACATCTAATTTCAATTGTGGCATTTGAGGAAAACCTGCATTTGTTGATAATGTAGAATTTCCTATACCTGATGTTGATTTACCTTGAAAATACTCAGCAGCTGATAGTTGCGGAGTGTTGATTGAACTTTGGTCAGGTTTTTCAGAAAAGCCTGTTGCAATAACAGTAATTTGAATTTCATTTTGGAACGCTTCATTAATTGCAGTACCAATGATTACATCCGCATCATCCTTAACAACATTGTTAATAATAGTTGTTGCATCATTGATTTCATACAATGTCATATTAGAACTACCAGTGATATTAACAATAATACCAGAAGCACCATCAATTGAAGATTCCAATAATTGAGAATTGATAGCCATTTCAGCAGCTTTGATAGCTCTTCCTTCACCTTGAGCTCTACCAATACCCATCAACGCTGTACCAGAATCTTTGACAACCTTTCTTACGTCGGCAAAGTCGATGTTAATCATACCTGGAATAGTAATAATATCTGACAAGCCTTGAATACCACGGTATAGAACTTCATCTGTTACACAGAAAGCTTCTCTCAAACCGATTTGACGCTCAACAACTTGAAGCAACTTATCGTTTGGAACAACAAGGATAGCATCAACATATTTTTTAAGTTTTTCAATACCAGCCTCTGCTTGAGCCATTCTTTTTTTACCTTCCCAAGAGAAAGGTTTTGTAACAAATGCGATAGTCAAAATTCCTAAATCTCTAGCAATTTGAGCAACGATTGGAGCAGCACCAGTACCTGTTCCTCCACCCATACCAGCAGTAATGAACACCATATCGGCACCATCTAAAGCTCTTGTGATATCATCTTTCATTTCTGTTGCAGCTTTTTCACCAGTTGAAGGATCTCCACCTGAACCCAAACCTTTTGTTGTTGCAACACCTAATTGCAATTTGTTTGGAACATTACTATATGTCAAAACTTGTAAATCTGTATTCATCAACCAGAATTCAACGCCTGCAAGTTTTGCCTTAATCATACGGTTTACAGCATTTCCACCGCCACCGCCGACACCAATAACCTTGATTCTGGTAGGATTTATATTCGATCTTTGATTATTATTATCATAATTTGAAACTATATTATCCATTGTACCTCCTACGTTTCATTTTTTATTTATATTATATACTAAAAAATTTACATTTCACGTATTTGAATATTTTGTAATAATATTCAAAAAAGAGTGCAACAGAAATTTTTCCAATATCTAGGCTTGTAAATCCAATTTATTCCCTTGAGATTTTGATTTTAGAGCTTGAGCTTTCATTTTAATCTGATTTGCTTGATTTGCAACTTTATAATCTTGACCAGACGGATCAGAAGGAGCTAAAGCAGCACGAATTACAGTATTAGCATGGTCAATTGTTTGTTGAGGATTCTTTTTATTCAAAACAGGCATCTTAATAGGCACATGTCCAGAAACAGGGATACCATCAGCATTTCGTTCAATTGAAATTGCACCAGCAAATACCCCACCAGCAGACTTGTGAGCCATCTCATGTGCGTAAATATGATTATAATTTCTATTAATAATCTCTTGTTTTGAAGCTAAATTTACTACCATACACACTCCTGCTATTATTGTAGCAATTTAATCTATTCATGTCAATTAGAATTTTGTTTTGTAACAATATATTAAGAAAGGCATTAACATCCTCAAAACCTTACCCCAACGGACTTAAAAAAAATAATCAGAATTAAAAAAATCATGATTTAGGCAATTCTCCCAAACAAAAAAACTTTATATAAGCATATAGGTGGAAAACAATATAGAAAGTGGAAAGGAAATTATTATGTCAATTTCAAATTTAGGAGCTGTTGGCTATCAACCCCAAGTAACATCGTTCACCGCGAAAAAGTACAATGGCACAGAAGATTTTAAACCTGGTTTAATTATGCCAGAAAAAGAAGAAAAGAAAAACAAACATACAGTACTAAAAACAGTTGCAACACTTGCTGTTGTAGTTGGTGCAGCAGTTCTTCTTAAAAAACATGGTAAATCAATTTTGAACAAAATTAAAGGATTCTTTAATAAGGGTGCTAAAGCTGCAACAAATGCAACAAACGCAACTAATGCGACTAGTGCAGCAAATACCGCTCAAGCAGGAAAGACAATTAAAGTTAACACCCCAGCAAAACCAGCTGCTGAAGTAGTAAGAAATATTGAAACTAGCACAGCAAATTCAAGCGCAAGAAAAGCAGTAGAACAAGCAATTAAAGACACTCCAACAAAAGCACAACAAGCAGCATACGATGAATCTATTAGATATGTAGCTCCAACAGCAGAACAAAAAGCCGCAATTAAAGCCAATAATGCAGTGGCAGCAAGAGAAACAGCAATTGCTCATCAAATTCAAAATGCAGCATCTCCAGAAAGTGTTAAAGCTTTGGAAAAAGCTAAACAAGGAATGTCAGAAGTTAACACAAGCCTAAATGGATTGTTTGAAAGTAACGGTGCAAAATTAACAGTAAAAAATGGTAAAATTGTAAAAATTCAAACACCAGACGGCAGAGCAATTACAAAAGAATTGAATATCGCAAAATATGAACACAAACACGGTATTGATTTATCAAAATTAACTCCTGCATCTGCGCCTAAAGCCAAACCTGTAACTCCAAAAGCTCCTAAAACTCCAGCTCCCGCTCCAAAAGCTGAAACCGCAGCTACACCAAAGAAAACCAAAGCTCAAGCTAAAGCAGAAGCATTGAAAAAGGAACAAATGGACGCAGCATGGAAAGAATCTACTCAATCAAAAGCTCCATCCGCAGATGAAATTTTAGCTCAAAGACAAGCTGAATTGGCTAAATTGGACGCAAAAGCAGCTAAATCAAAAGATGCACAAGTTTCACAAGCATGGGCTGAACATTCCCCAAAAGTTGAAACTCCAAAGGCGGAAGCTCCTAAAACAGAACCTCAAAAAAAAACTGTTAAAATAAAGCAGAAAAAAGCAACAGCTAAACCTGCAGAGTCTGAAACGGTATTTGTTGATAGATTACCTGAGCAAACAAAAACCACAAAGGCAACTAAAGAAGAATCTGTATTCGTTGACAGATTGCCTGAGCAAACAAAAACACAAAAACTAGAAGACATCATCGCACAAAGCGAAGCTGATGCTACAAGAATCAGACAACAAAAATTGCAAGAAGTGGACGAAATGATTGAAAAACAAAAAAAGGAAATAGATGCAGCATTAAAAAGAAGACAAGAACAAGACTTTGATGATTTAATACTTCAATCTGCAGCGTGCGATGACATGTTACACAATCCTCTCGGAGTAGATGATATGCTACACAACTCAAGTATAGACGATATGTTTCACCATACAGGATTCGACGATATGCTAGGGTTCTAAACCCCAAATAGACATAAATAATTCCACAAACTTATAAAAACATCGATTGGCGATTTAATTTAATCTCTTTTATCTGAGAAAGATAATCCGAGTTAGTTAAGTCGCCAATTGATTTGTATAACTTCAATACACTTGTTTGAATATTTTCAGAATTCATTAAAATCATATCATTTGCCATTTCAACATTAGACATTGCAAGTCTTGTCATATCCCTAAATCCAGATGATGCAATTTCTAGAGCTAATTCATTATCACTCGCAGTTTTAAAAATAGCTTGAGCTACAAGCATCGGCATATGAGAAATCAAAGCAACAGCTTCATCATGCTTTTCAGGGGTTGTAACAACAGGTGTCGCCCCAAGTTTTTCAATAATATAAATTAGTGTTTCATCATTCCCCCAAACAGGAGTAACAACCCACTTTCTACCAAGAAACAACCCTTCCATAGAATTTTCAAATCCTTGATGTTCTGTTCCAGCCATAGGATGAGAAGGAATAAATTTATAAGGTCGTTTTTTCTTAGATACAAACTGTTTCAAGGAACAAACATCCGTTACAATAGTATTAGGGAGGAGAACATTTTCTAACTCATCTAAAACTTGAAGAGTTTTATTCATTGGAGAACAAACAAAAACAATATCACAAGTTTTCAAAATCGAAAAATCTTTGTATATTCCTATACCATTTTGAGATTGAGAAACAGCAACAACGTCATAATTGAGTTTTTTTAAATCACGATAAATAGAACCACCAATCAAACCCAAACCAATAATCCCAATCTTCATATATCATCTCTCCTTTTTGAAGATAATATACCACAAAGACATTCCGACTTACATTATGCTATTACGTTGCTTATACGAGTTTGTATTATTCATGCGAAAGTCTATAATGAATATATTTTGCAATTTTTCCAATAGCAGCATCCTTTGCTTTTAGTCGCTGTCATTTTAATATCTAAAGTATTAATATACTTTCCAAACTCATTATTCTCTTTTAAAACTTTTGCTAATTTGAAACCAAAAAAGACAATACCAAAATCATCTTTATCCTTAATTTTTCGATTTAATCCATTTCTCGTAATCATCATAGTATTTTCGAAATTTGATTTGTTTTTATCAAAAAGCTATAAATTATTCCAGCAAAATTATTTTGCTGGGCTTCAATCATCCTTTGAGCAATATTGACAAATGTGTTATTGAAAAGAGTTTTCAACTGATTTGTATTGCATTTTTCACTAACACGGTATAAATCATGTGCTAATAATTCAGGTTTTATTTTATGATCCTTTGAAAAAGGATTATAAATATAATTCTGCATTGTTTGCAATGTTTTTTGAACAGGAATCTCAGCAGAAGGAATTCGATTTATATTCATATGTTTGTATATTCCTCTATTGTTAATTTATAGCGACATAATATACAAAACCTCTAAAAAATAAATTTGTTAATGAAAAATACTTTTGAACATAATATCATTCAAAAGAAATTCAATAAATTTATTTGTGATAGAATTCTGTTATGAATAAAAATTTTATTGTCAATATTAATGATTGGGGATATTCCGCACAAAGACAAGATGGCGGGAATAATGATTATTATTTTTACCCCCAAAATGAAACTGAATTTAAACAAGAAGCGTTAACCTCA
>ERZ780198.1529-NODE-1529-length-20689-cov-3.063972_pt1 | contig 20689 bp, 18 predicted proteins | sample MGYA00510979_ERZ780198 | MGnify/ENA primary metagenome ERZ780198 (study PRJEB29588, sample SAMEA2158039) | human gut metagenome | biome: human gut; feature: human-associated habitat; material: faeces | place: Denmark | collected 2008/2010 ...
CGTCAGCCGCCCCGCCGCGAGCCGCCGGCAGGGCGTGTTTCATAATGCGGCTCAATTTGAGACACATTTCTACATTGTAAATATGGAGGAACGATTATGAAACGCACAATATCCCTGTGCATCGCTGCCCTGTTGTCCTGTCTGATGACCTACCCAGCACTGGCAACGGACACATTGCGCCTGCCGCCGATGCTCTACCCCGCAGAGATCAATGAATACGCCAACGGGGAGGAAATGCGGCTGGAGCGTATCTATCTGCTATCCCAAGCGGAAGATCCAACCAATATTCCCATAGGTGATTTTGACAGAGAGGGCTGGCATTACACATTGCTGGATGTGACCCGGCAGGAGAATCCCAAGAGCGACACCAAGGACTATGCCGAAACATACACGGTGAACACGGATACAAAGGATATGGAGAAGATTATGCCCCAACTGGCCGCAGAGCGCATCGTGACTACAGAGGACGGCTATACCGGAACCTTGGTGCTGAATACCTCCAGCATCAAGGTAGAGGCCGCAGACTATAAGACCTCAACCAAAACCGTAACGGAAATAAGAATGTATCCGAGTCTGTCCGATGCCGATGTATCCTTTATCCCCAAGAGCATTACAGACAATGGACGCACGATGGAATTGACGGATGTGCAGTGGCAAGAGTCAGACGGCTTTTATCATGCTTCTGCCACCTATTCCGGGAAGGTATCCAGTAAGTATGCTACCAGCTACATTGTCACGGCAGACTACACTGGCGAAGTGTCTCACACCACGATGGACGATACCATTTACACCGCAATTTTCAGCGGCACGCCCATTCAGAAGGAACGCAGCATTTTTGACTGGCGCTATCTGCTGATCCTACCTACTGGTGCTGGTGTAGTTGGATTCGGCGTGCTGGGACGCAACTGGCTAAAAAAGCGTAAGAACGAAAAGAAATGGGAGGCGTATACAAAATGAAATGGAAAACCTTGTGCTTGTCGGCAGCCTTAGTCGCCGTGCTGGCCGCTGTACCCACCTATGCGCTGGATTACACGGTGGACGCCCCGGAGAACTATCTCTTTGGCAGGCCGACCAGTGTGGAAACGGTCACAGAGTACGGCGCGGACAATGTTGACCGCAGCAAGAACACGGCGCTGATCCCGCCCGCTTTTGGTAGCCCCACCAGTTACCTGCCCAATACGGGTGAACCCCTGACACCCAACCTGCTCCCCGGTGCCCTCAGCGGCGGGTTAGTCAGTTCCGTCGGCACCGTTGGCAGCGTGACCTATCCCACAGTGAATGGCGGCAGCTGGAGCGCGGCCTACACGCCGGTTACTTCCGACCTCTATTACAACAATGGGAGCCTGGGGACACTGAAGATCCCAGCTATCGGTCTAACTGTCAGAGTTTATGAAGGCACAGACAGCACTGCTCTGAAAAAGGGGGCGGGGCATTTCAGTGATACCAGCATTTGGAACGGCAATGTGTGTATTGCCGGGCACAATCGCGGCGTCAACAACCATTTTGGACAAATTCACACACTCGGCACAGGCGATACCATTACCTACACAACAAAGCTGGGAACACGTAGCTATACCGTGACCAGTGTGTCTAAGGTGCTGGAGACGGACACCAGCGGCACAACGGCCAGTAGTGACAACCGCCTGACCCTTTATACCTGCGTCAGAGATCAGTCGGTATATCGCTGGATGGTCTGCGCTGTGGAGCGCTAAAAACTGAATAGCGGCAGTCAAAATGCGGCTCAATTTGAGACACAATTCGACGATGTATTTCGGGGCCGTTGGATGATTTTTTGCGAGTTGTGTGAGATTATGACATAATAACGGTAGGCAGAAATGCCAATCATTCTTATGTCTGGAGGAAATGCCATGAAAAAACCATACACATCCTTTGTCACCGGATTGCTGGTTGGCGTTGCCCTGTTTAGCGGCACCACCGCCTATGCCGCGGGCATTATGGCAGAGCGCAGCACCAACCGTATTTTTGTGGACGGAAAAGAGGTGCAGATGGAAGCCTATGTCATCAACGGCAACAACTATGTGAAGCTGCGGGACATTGGCGAGAAAGTTGGCTTCAATGTCTATTGGGACAGTTCCAACGGTTGTGTGCAGGTGGAAAGCGGCACGCCCTACACCGGGGAAGCGCCTGCAAAGGCAGAACCGGACAAGCCGGTACCGCAGCCAGAATCCACAGCCCCAGCCGATGTGGATGCCATGAAACAGGACATCGTGGACCGTACCAACGCACTCCGTAAGGAAAACGGCATTGCCGCTCTGATCACCAGTGATAAGCTCATGCAGGCGGCGCAGGGGCGAGCCGATGAAATGGCCGCCAACATGGTCTATTCCCACACCAGACCGGATGGTCGGAACTTCAATACGGTCACGGACTGCCCGTACATGGCGGAAAACATCCATCGGATCGCCACACGTTACCTTTCCCAACATGATGTGAGCCTTGCGGAAGCGGCAGTCGATGGCTGGGCCAATTCCGAGACGCATCTGCGGAATATACGCAATGAACGCCTAAACGCTATCGGTGTGGGCATTGCCAAGGGCATCAATGCTGCTGGGGAGGAAAGCTGGTACTGCGTTCAGCTCTTTCTCTATGATGGATGTGTGATCTCACAGGTAGATACACCTATTATGAACAAGTAAATATCCCTTTTCTGTAAGAGCAGGTCGTGTTATACGGCCTGCTTTTCTATATCAGAAGCATCCAATCCAGTCCCCACGCCACTTTTAGGCCATAGGTGTAGGAGTAGTCAAGAAATAACCGGCTCTCCTACACCTTTTTCGACCTCTAATCACTACTTATGGATCTGCGCAAGTGCTTCTTTCAGCTTGTCAAATCCGAACATTGCCGCATAAGCCACCATGAACGCGAGGACCACCGCGGCAAACACCATATACCACACAATAGCGATCCCCTTGATGGAACAATATGCAAAGAAAGCGCCGAGCGTCAGCACCAGCGAAACGATCATCGCCAGAGCATTCGTCGGCAGCTTGTCCCAGGTTACTTTCTTGAGCACCTGCACCACAATGTTCGTCAGCACCACCAATACGCCAATGATGCTGATGATGACAGACCAGTTCAGTACACTCTCCATATTCTTTTCCTCCTGTTATCCCACTCCGTCTTCTGGCGGAGTAGAGTTTCCCTTGTCAGGCCATGAGTTGTTCTTGCTCAGGTTTTCAAACAGCGCCTTGAGACCGTAGATCAGCACCACGCCGATGATCTCCTTAAGCGCGACCTGTGACAAGGCCTCTGCGATCTGCTCCCGTCCGAGCAATGCAAGGATATAGCTGCACCATACCCATGCAAGTCCGTTGAGAATGCAGACCCACACGATAATCTTCATCGTGGTGACCTTGAACCCTGCTTTGGAAGAAGACGGGGGGTCCTTTTCAGGAACACCCCCATCCCCCTCCAAAATATCAGTGAACGGTTCCGCTTCTTTGCAGGCTTTCATTTGCTCGGAAAGGCCGATGCCCCACCTGCTCACAGCTCCGCCACCTCCTTCTTATCCTCGTCCTGAAGGAAGTCTCGTTTCTTCAGCCGGACCTTATACACCTCTCGAATGTTCTCAATGGCAATTTCCGCGCGGCTGTTTGGATACTCAGGGTTCTTTTCGCAATAATGCTCGTACTTGTCGATATACCCAAGTACCTCTACGAATTCTTCCTTCGTATGACGGATCGGACGAAGCAGCTCATTGTTAAATCGGAGTATCGCCGCTCGCCAGTCATCGGCCCGGCCTTGATCATCCGTTTTGATATGTGAGTCCAGCTTTTTCTCAATCTCGTCGAGGCGCTTTGAAATGTCAGCATTGATCGCCTTGCCAATGGCTTTGGCGAGTGCTGACCAGGGGTTGATTTTGACGGGGGCGATTTGCACCAGGGTCATAAGGATCAGGAGCAGACCGCCCCCGCCGGCTAAAATCTCTTGAATAGTCACATCTCAATCCTCCGGTGCGTTCATTCTGCCTTGAGCATGGCGATGAGCTCCTGATACTCGCTTTCGGTCAGCTTGCCGGCTGCGAAGAAAATGTCGATCTTTTCCTCAAGGCCGTTGGTCTGGCCGCGCTCGATCATGCGCTTCAGAGTGCGATACAGCATAGTCGTTTTCCTCCTTTCTCAATTATTCCGAGAGACCCAGCTCAAGCAGGGTCAGTCGGTATTCGTGATCCACGCTCATCGCGTCCGTATCCTGGACGATGGAGTCTGTGTTTTTCTGAGCGCGGAACAACGCATCGTTACTGCGGTCGACCTCATTGTCCTTACCCTTTGCAAGGTAGGTGTCGTAGTTCTCCCGCACGCTGGCAGCAAGTCCGGGCCAACTCTCGACCTCAACGCAGTATTCGTCATACTGGAACCCGTCAAGGCCTTCCTTGTCCTCGGCATCCTTAGCGATCTTGCACGCCTCCACATTCTGGTAGAGACGGACAAGACTTCGTTTGGTACCGGGGATCTCTTCCACAGTAAAGCTGCCGGGGTTGACCATTCCCTGTACTTTCATGAAAATCACTCCTTTTTATGCCGCCTGGTATGGCGGATATAATGCCTGAAGTCTTCTGCACTCCTTTCGGACGACTTTCTTCAGTGCAAACATCGTCTTGGGCTGATAATGCCTGTCCAAAACCTGCTGATGATTGCATTTGCGAAGCTGTCCGAGCCGTGAGATCAGCCCCGAAGCCCTCTTGAATGAGATGACGCGGTTCCTGTCTCGCCGGTAGTAGTAAAGATGAAGCGATTGCTTGAGCCGGAATAGATTATGCTTTCGCAAGATCGTGTAACCGTGTCCGAATCGGTATCCAAGAGCCGATGGTAAGCGCGGGCGGCGGTGCCGTTGCTTTTTCTTCGGCAAAGCCTGATGTGCTCTCTCGACTTTTGGCGTAAACCCGACGCGGAAGATCTGCCAGTTACCTTTGATCTTCATTCCGATCTCGGCAAGCCACTTCTTGATATCCTCCAGCAGCCTCCTCAGCTTTCGCTTGTTGGAGCCGAAGATCGTGAAGTTGTCCATCTGCCGTAGATAGTGTGATACGCCATACTGCTTTTGATGGATCATCAGATCCAAGGGCTGGAGTGTCAAATGGAGAAACCATGCGGAGAAGAATGCGCCGATGAGGACTCCGTATTCCATAATGGCGTCGCACAGCCAGAGCGTTTCGGTGTCCTTGAACACCCGCTTCAAGGCTTCGATGACATACGGCGGATCAAGCTCCTCAAAGCAGTGGTAGATGTCGCACTCGCAGCAATACTTCGTGCCCTCTACATCGTTCTTCATCCACTTTTTCAATGCCTTGACGCCGTAGGAGTTCCCTCGGCCGGGAACGCTTGCGATGCAGTACCGGTCCATGCTCCGCATAATGTGCGGGATCATCGGCTGCACAACAGCGTGGTGAACATATTGGTCCGGCCACAGAAGCGGCTCGTTGATGTCTCTCCATTTGCCTTTACCGCTGTCCGCGTTGCGGTCCCAGCGCCGTCGCTTGAGGGGAGGGTGCATGTGCTCGTCTCCGTCGACCAGACCTTGGATGAACGCTCGGAGCTTCTCCACATATTCATCCATATTATTTTCGATCTCAATGACCTTTTTGTTCAGGCTGTGATTGCCGTTTCGCCGATGGCCGGCGTTCACTTCCTGAATTGCCAGACGAAGGTTTTCGTCCGATATGATCTCTTTGTAAACTCGAACTCGTTTCATCAGGGATGTTTTCCTCCTTGTAGCCTCACAACCGTTCCAGCGCCGCGGGGTGTTCCAAGGCGAGACCTGGCCCGAAGTGTACTAAGCTGTGTCCTGTCGGCTTTTCTTCAGCAAGTGCTGTGCGGTCAACCGTGCGATATAGAAAGGGTGAGGAACCCCTACTACCAAATGGAGGGTTAGCCTGTGGCTTAGCAAGGATGCGACAGCCGATGTTGTCGTTCGAGTTCGACGTTCTGTTGTAGTTGACGTAGAACGGACCGTGATTCTGGTTCTGGTTATAGTTACCGCCATGGTACAGGCACGGATATCTACCATTGAAGTTCCAGTTATCCGGGACCATCGTCTGCTGCACAGTTGACCCCATGTTAAATTGTTGTTTTTCTTAAAAATATCAGTGAAATGCAAGGGGAAGGGGCTGCGGCCCCCTCACCCCTGCACCCCTACCTCTTCAGGGGAACAGTCACGCCGCCTTTGGCGGGCGTTCCTGGAGGCGACAGCCGAAGTAGACGTCCGAGCTCGACGTTCCGCCGTAGCTGACGTAGAACGGACCGAGAACCTGGATCTGGAAATAGTTACCGCCATGGAACAGGCACGGGCTACTACCGCCGAAGCTCCAGCCATCCGGGACATAGGTCGTTTGACTGCCGTTTGCCGCGCTCGGGAACAGTGCCCATTCAAGACCGCTTGCTGTCGGAATGGTGAAGTCAGACGGATAGCCCGAAGAGGGCGTGCCGACCAGCGTGCCATTCGCGCTGTCGCTGAAGTTGTTGGGATTAGTAATAACATTCAGGCCGTTGCTGTTGTAATAGCAGCCGTCCATCCAGTCATAAACATTGTCCCACCAGCCTTCGATGTTGCGATACTGCGTGAAGCCGTAGCTGTCGCGGTTTGCCGCGGTCGTACCGGTGTGATAACCCATCGCATCGGTCTGACCGTTGTTCATCTTGGAATTGCTCGTAGAGCAGCCTCTGCCGATGCGCTCGCCGTTCCAGTCGGCAAACTCCACAAGGAACAGCATGTTCACATACCAGAACTGAGCGAAATCCATCTGCCAGAAGTTAGCACCGAGGTTATGGATGCCGGTTCTCGCCTGTCTTCTCGTGATGTTTACCTGCTGTGCGGCGCCCGTGGTGGACTTATAACCGCTGGCGCAGTGATAACGGCCGATGTAGGAGTAGTCCAGCTCGCCAAGGCCGTCTCCGCGATCCCGGTTCACAGGGTCAACAGAGAAACCCTCCACATAACCGTCCGCGATCTGGAGCTTCAGCTTCTTTCCGGTCTTTGTCCACTTGAACCAATACTTCGGCTCTTTGACTTCAACGCCGCCGCTGCGGGTCTCCTTCACCATACCGGACCACGGCATCAGGTTGTCAAATGGAGAAGAGCCACTGCCGTTGTTCACCGCCGGAGACGGGTCACCGAAGCCTGCCGCCGCGTCTGTGCGCGTGCCCTTGGTCTGGCCGCTGCTCGTCCAATCCCACTCAACGCCGTAGATCGTGACGAAAGTGGCCGTCACATTGACCGTCGTATCAGAAGCCGCCTTGTAGTTCGTCCCCTCGGCGACCTTGACGGTGATCTTGGCCGTGCCGGTCGTGTCGTTCACGCTCTCAACGGTCACAACGCCGGTGCTTTGATTGATGGATTTGATCTTCGCGACGCTCGTGTTGTTCGAGGTGGCTGTGATCGTACCGTTGCCCTTGCGGTTCACCGTAAAGGTTGCGGTCTTGGCACTGCTCTTCAGCATGATGGAGCTCGGCGAATTGGTCACGCTGTTCACGGCCTTGCCGATCGTCCACGATACTGTCTTGCCTCCGGTGCTGCCGTCGGACCACTTGTAGTTGGAAGTCGGCGTAAAGGTGGCGCTGTAAGTGCCTGCGTTGGTAGCGGCCGTCACGGAAACGGTCATCTTTGCCGAGTCATAGGCGGTATTCCACGAAGGAGTCTTCGGGTTGCCGTCATAGACAAGCGTGCCGTTCTGGGCGGGGACCGCCGCGATGGTAGCTCTGCCGATGGTCCACTTGATGGTCTTTGCCGCGGTCGTACCGTCCGTCCACATACCCTTCTTCAAGGTAAAGGTCGCCATGTACTCGCCGGCATTCGTCTTGGCAGATACGCTCACAGAGGAGTTCTCATTGTCGAAATTCTGCCACTTCGGCGTCTGGGCGCTGCCGTTGTAGGTCAGCGTACCGCTCTGCGAAGGAATGGAAACGAGCACCGAGATGATCGTCCACTTCACTTCCTTGGCGCCTGTGCTGCCGTCGGACCACTTGTAGTTGGAAGTCGGTGTAAAGGTCGCCGTGTACTCACCGGCAGCCGTACCGGAGGTATCGCCGCCAATGGTCATCTTGTTGGTGTCATAGCCGTTCCAGCTCGGTGTCTTGCTCGTGCCGTCGGCAACAAGCGTCCCCGTCTGCGTCGGCAAAGCCGAGATGACAGCTCGGTCGATCGTCCACTTTACGCGGGCCTCATCCGTGCCGTCCGGGAACAGATAGCCGTAGGACAGCTTGAAGATCGCCGTGTAACTGCCTGCGTCAGAGGCGCTCGTAACGCCGGAGATCTCCATTTTGAGTGGATCGTAGCCGTTCCAGCTCGGCGTCTTGTCCGAACCGTTGTAGGTCGGAATATTCGTCTGCGTCGGAACAGCAATGGTCTTGCCCTGCACCGTAACAACAAGGTCGACACTCTTCGTAACACCTTCGTAGGTGTATTCAAGTTTCATGACCTGGCGCCCCAGCGTAGAGAAGTTCGTCGTCGGATAGGTGTAATCCAGTACCGCCGCCGTGCTACCGTCCGAGAAGGTCGCTGTCACGACCATGCCCGTCGGATCAAGGCTCTCCTGATACTGGTAGACCGTCTTGGCTGGCTGCATGGTGATGGCGATGCCGACAAGCACCTTTTTCACCGTCACGGCAACCGTCGCGGTCTTCGTGATGCGACCCTCGGTGTAGGTGATGACAACTTCGCTCACCCCGTCCGTAAGAACGGAGGGAGAGACGGTGTAACCCGTCACATTTGCCATCAGACCTTCGCCGTAGTTTGCCACAACGACCATGCCGGTGGGGTCGAAAGTTTCACCGGACTTATAGACCGTTTTGTTGGGCGGGGTGGCGATAGTCAGACTTTCCATCTTCGGAGAGCCGCTGCCACCGCCGCCGGAAAGGTTGAATACCTTGCCAACATTACTCATCTGTTCCGACCTCCAGTCGAATGATAAAGACGGACAAGTCAACGGTCGGCGTCGTATCGCACCGGAAAGTCATCTGCCCGCTTGTGGTTACATTGCCTGCGCTCACGCCATAACTGTCGTACACATTACGGGTACCGGCGTCTGCGCCTACAAGATAAATATAGTTGCTGTCAGCTAAGAGGGAAGCATGTGCAACAGTCTGCTCTCCGCCGTTCCAATTCGCGGCCGGCAGAGTAACAGAGATGCCGATATGCTGAAGATCCTCCAGTCCGGCGGCAACAAGCTCCGCCAATTCAGCTACCTGCTTGGCGGAATCCCTCTTCCCCGCAAGTGCCAGCTTTTTGAGCTGGTCAAATGTGGAAAGCTTATGCTCTGCCATGTGTTGTTACCTTCCTTTCAAAAGGTGGAACGGGGGACAGGAAGTCCCATCCCCCGCTCACATATGCTGGATCAGACGGTAGCCTGAGCGCCGAAGACTTCGGTCAGCATGGCGTCGACTTCCTCGTCGGTAGCCATCACGATGTCCGTCTTCTTGACAAAGGTTTCGTCGACCTGGGTCTTGGTGTAGTAAGACTCCAGGGCGGTGCTGATCGCGGCAGTCACCTCAGTCGTCTTGGCGTAATCGCCGATGCTCAGAGCATTGATCGCCTCGGTGATGTAGGCGACAACGGTGGTAGAGGTCGCACCCTCGGGCAGCGTGCCGACAAGAGTCTTCAGGTCGGCGATAGCGGTCTTGTTCTCGCTGATGCCGCCGGCCATCTTGGTCGCCTCAGGGCCGTGCTTGGCAACCCAGTCGATCAGCTCCTTGTAGCTGTTGACCACATTGTCATCGGTCACATCGGTGGCGAACTTGTTGATAGCCTTGTCGATCATCTTGCTGATGGAGCCTTCGCCGTCGCCGGTCAGGGTATCCAGGTCAGCCTGCTTCGCCTTGGCGTCGATGATGGCCTTCAGAGCGGCAGCCAGATCGCTCTCAGCAACCTCGGACTTGTAGGCCAGAGCCGCCAGACCGTGAACGGGAATATCAACGCCGTTGGCGGAGATGGTGCCGTTGGTCTTGCCCTCAGCGATGAGGATGTCGGCGATCTTATCGGTCAGGGCCAGCAGAGTGCCGTTGACCTTGATGCCTTCCAGCTTGTTAGGCTCGCCGCCGGCAGTCACCAGGTCATTGACCTTAGTGGTCAGGCCGGTAACCTTAGCATCGACAAGGCCGATCTCGCTCTTTGTGCGCAGCGCCAGTTTCTTGAGCTGTTCAATAGTAGTGTGCTTGGTAGTAGACATATTGCATGTCCCCCTTAAATATATTTGTTCACGGCTGTTCGCCGAAAACATCATTGAGTAGGTCATCCACTTCTTTGTCAGAAGCGGTGTTGTCGGGTGTGCTTCCGCCCGGGTCGCTCGAAGCAAAGGCGTCGTTCAGCATATCGTCCACCTCTTTATCCGAGGCCGTTCCGGAAATGCTTCTCTGGATCTCAACGATCACCTCGGTCAGCGTCTTGTTGCCAAAACCTGCCGTCGATGGGTCACCGATGATTCCCATGATCTGCTTATAGGCTTCATCGCCAATCGGGTCTCCGGAGCCGCCTGTGCCAACGCTGATATTGGCCGGGAAGAGGATCTTGCTGGTCACATGCCAGCCCGTCGACTTCCGTTCCTCGCCCTTGACGCCATAAACGGCAATCTTCAGCGGGATACCGCCTTTCTTAAGGCATTCGCCCGGAATGTCACACTTGTCTTCGCTCAGCACCACAGCCATGCTGACGCCGCCTGCCTCAAAGAGCGCAGTCTTTGCGAACCCGTCCCAATCCTTGCTGAAGGCGAATTCGACCGGATAAGGCGTCGCTGCGTTCTGGATCAGTGTAGTGTCCTCCACCAGCGTGGTGAAGCAGCTTTTGATCGCGATTTTCAAATCATTCGCCTCCTTCTTCGGCATTGACCGACAGTTCAAGACGCACGATGTTCACCGTGATGTCTTTGATCGGGTCGGTATCGTTCACAAATGTGATGAAGCCGGTCGTGGAGATGTCTTTCGGACGCACATTGCATTCGAGGTATTCTTCACGGCTGGCTTCATATGCATCAATGAGGTATTTGTACTTGGCAGCGGCCACAAGGCGGCTCTCCGCCACAGTGATGGAACCGTTCGACCATCCGGAGGCCGGCAGCACCAGATCGAAATGGATGCCGAGCACATCGCCCGTACCCGTTCCGTTCAGGCCGTTGTAGACGGCGATGTTGTACTTGCTTCCGTCTGTCATCGTAACGGTGTAAATATCAGTCGAGCCTGGCGTATGATTGCCCTGCGTCAACTGAATGCTCTGAATACCGTTGCCGGTCGGGCCGGTCAGCTCACAACTGATGTTGGTGTTCACATAGGTGCCCTTCTCAGCGTCCCAGATCCACCAGGTACCGTTCTCCGGCTTAGGCGGCTTGCCGCTGTACTGCTGTGCGGTCGCGGCGCTCTCTGCGGCAGACTCCTTGTAAGTCTTGGCGTTTGCCTCAGAGTTCTCGGCGGACTCCCGCGCATTCTCGGCGGCCGTTTTAGCGGTCTGCGCCTTGTCACGGGCATCCACAGCAGCCGTTTTAGCGGCTTCGGCGTCTGTCTTCGATTCAGCGGCGGCATCTTCCGATGCTTTTGCTCCATTTTGACTGTTCGACGCCGCATCTCTTGCAGCTTCCGCAGCAGCACGGGCCTCTTCCGCTGCGTTGCGGTCAGCAGCAGCCTGTGCGCCAAGTGTCTCGGCCTCTGAGCGAATGGTTCTCACGCGCTCCTCGGCGGCCTTGACCTCTCCCTCGGCAAGCGTCGCCGCTGTCTTGGCGTCCGTGGCCTCCTGTGCCTTCTGCTTGGCGATCTCTTCCGAGTTCTTCGCCTCTGTCTCAGACGCCTTAGCACCGGCGGCAGCTTCTTTCGCATCTGCGGCCTGCTTGTTGATATTTTCCTCAGAAGTCTTGATGCTTCCCTCGGAGAGTGCAGCCGCCGCAGCGGATTCGGAGGCGCTTGTCGCCTTTTTCTCGGCATCTTCGGCAGACTTCTTGGCAGCCGCGGCATTTGCCTGTGCGGAATCCTTGGCGGTGGAGGCAAACTCCATCGCGCTGCTGGACTCCGTGTTCATCGCCGCCAGAGCATCATGGATGGAGCCGCGAACCTCTTCGCCATAAATGGCGCTGAGGATTTTTTTCAGAAAGCTGCTGATATCAGCCATCTAAATCACTCCTTCCTTAGTCCTCCAGCATCCAGTCAAGCAGCAGGATCTCCTCGCCGCTCAGACAGCCGATCGTATCTTCATACTTGGCGGTCATCAGCTCGACCTCATGCTCCATCTCGTTGAACGGGGCAAGCTCGTCGCAGAAGGCCTTAAAATTAGGAGAGCCCACCTTGATGGAAATGGTTCCGGTCTCGTTGCCACTTTCATCCTTGTCGGGCTCTCCGTATTTGTTGATGAGGTCGTGTTTGAATGCTTCATACTCGGTCAAAGCAGTAGAAAGCATCCGGAAGTTCCTCGCGGCGATATAGCCGATCTTGTTACGGAGCTGAAGAAGCGGCCGCAGGTTCTGGACCATCACGACCATTTCTGAATTTTTAAGCTGTTTCTTCAACATTATCCCTCCTTTTGCTGAAGCAGTTCTTCGACCATTTGATAGAGTTTCTGGATCATGTGCGTATTGAGCGCGATAAGTTCGCCGTATCGGATGCTGTAACGGTAGTCCGTGAGACCATCTTCCAAAATCTCCAACACGGGGTCTTTAACGAGTGCGGCAAGTTGACTGGAGGTCAATCCAACATCGAGCATAGCCTGTTCCACATCTTGGGCGATAAATCCAAAATGAGTTCGCCCGGAGGTGCCTTTGTTGTACTTGAAAGTAGATGGCTTCAACGCCAGGAAAAACGCCTCGTAGGCTGAAAGGTCATAGTCGATCGTGTTCTTGATTCTAAGATCGGAACGAATAGTTGGCTCCTCACTCATTGTGATACCACCAGAAACGACAATATCTGCGCCGATTCCGGACATACGGGCTCCGGCATTGGTCACGATGATATAAGGATCATAGCCGGGGCCATTGGAACCATACATCATAGAACCGTAAGTTGTATGCACACCGTCGGAACCGTGGCCCTTGCAGAATCCACCATAACCGCATGATAGGTCGATATAGTCAGCGTCGATCGTACCGGAGCGAATATAATTTGCATTGATATAGAGCCGGCCAGTCGTCGAATCACTGAAAATACCGAACTTCGCACCACCGGAGGTGAGCACATCAAACACATTCTGGTCGGTGCACCGATCCTGATAGGCCTTGTTTGCTCTCGACCATGCGGCAGAAGCCTCATCGTAAGCGTCGTCTGCGGCGCTCTTTGCAGTGGCCGCGTTTGCATTCGCCGTGCTTGCCAGCGAGTAGGCGGGGTTGGAGGTGAGGTTCTGGTTCGTCACGGACGCCCAGTTGATCGTGCTTCCGGCGGACAGCGTCACCTTACCATCTATGGTAACGGAACCGCTGGAATCAACAGCAAAGGTCGTGCGGACACCGTTGGTAACGGTAAGTCCGTAGACGCTCAGATATTTGGACTTGAATCGCTCGTCGTCCATCATGCTGTTGCCAGCTCGGTCAAGGAAGTCAGAGGCCTGAACCACGCCCTTAAAGTTTCCGTCCACACCGACCAGCGTACCGCTGAAGGTGCCTTTCGCCGCAGCCAGAGTACCCGCAAAGGTGCCTCGGCGTGCGGTCAGGTTGCCTTCCTCGTCAACGGTGAAGTTTCCGTCTCCAATGTCGATTGAGCCTTTCTTCATCGTCAGCTTGCCGCTCTCGAAGTCAAGCGAGAAATTTCCGCCGTAATCTTTCAGCGTACCGGCGCGGATCACATCGGCATTGAGAACACCGGTCGTGATATAGTCCGCCACAATAGAACCGTCCATTGTGATGGCAAGCCCAAAGGTCTTTCCGTAATCCTTGGAGTAGCCAAGACCGTTCATGTTCCATTTCCAGAGCTTGTCGGCTTTGGTATAGTCGCGGATATTGGAAATATAAAGCGTGTCAGAACCGTATTCGTCCCGTGTGATCGTGATGTAGCCGGTCGTGGCCGCTGTCATGATCTGTGTGGCGTTTTCTTTTGCCTCTTTCAGGATGTTGTGCGCCTTAGGGAGACCCTCGATTTTCTCAAGGATAGCGGCGCTGATCTGGTTGTTCACACTGGTAAGGCTGGTCTGCACCGTGTCGCCGAGCGTAAATTGGGTATTCTCAGGGCTGTCCAAAGGGATCTCCAGTTTCGTGACAGGAAATACACGGTCAAGACCATGCGGCCGCGAGATCACGCGGATCTCGTCCAGCAGTTTCACTGCCTCCACATTTGCATTAAGATAATGGAGGTCAAGGGCACTCACTTCCAGTTCCATATTGTCGAACTGTAAGTCGGCAAGATATGCCTTCGCCTTTTCCAGCAGCGCTTCAGGATCAGAAACGCTGTCCCATGTCACTGTTTTCTCGATCCAGCCATAGGTTTTCATAGCCTCGGAGGACTGGACATAAAGGCTGCCCTCATTCACGCTCTCAACAGTCAGATAGGCGTCCAGCGCCTCGATCTCGCTCTTGTCAAGCCTGTTGCCAAGCGGAACGATGACCGTTGCGAACTCCGTCATATCCCATCCCTTGGTGTGTTCGATGAGGTTGGAGCCGAACTGGATCGTCTGGCTGCAAGTGTCGGGGTAATCAGCCAAATAGTCGAGATAGCGGATGCCGTCTTCCTTACGCACCCGCAGATGACCGCCGTACTGCGCCACCAACGCATTCAAGATCGTGATGGTCTTTTCATAGTTGGTGTAATAAGTCGGAAAATCTTCATCCACCACAGTAACAATGCCGATGGTGAACTTCCGGTTGTCTCCGACCTTTGCGTTGTGAATGGCGATCATCGCCTCAAGGTACTCACGAATCGTCCCTCCGGCGTACTCCGCAGGCGGCTGTGTGCTGTCGTTGAAGAATGCAAGCTCGCCCTCGCAAGTAAGCACCCGGTTTCTGTAAAAGTCCTCGTTTTCAGAGAGGACGCGCCCCGCCCAGATCTCTTTTCCGTCCTTGTGGACGGCGATGTCAGTCACCATACGGATGATGGTGCTGTATCCGAGATTGGAGGGCGGAACCGTCATCACGAAGGAACCGGCCGCATTGTCTTCCAGCGTCAGCTTGGGGTTTGCAAGCTTCATGTTGTCCAACGCGAAGGCATCATTGTAGATGCAGACGCCATCGGCATAAACAGAATACATCGCTTACAACCTCCCTTGTCTGAAATCAACGGACACGGTCCCCGTTCCCTCGTCGACCCAAAGATAGATCGTCCCGCCATAGTCGCCAAACAGAATAAACTCAGGGATCTGAATGGTTCCATCCGGCAAAAGCTTTGTTAGGTCGATGCTGAGCTGACGGTTGACAAATCGGACATGAACGCCGCGTCCCTCACTGCTTTGCACAATGAATCTGGGGCATACCGGAGCCCGTCCGTACATCACCGCGTCCAGCTCGATCTCTTTCATCTCTGTCGTCACCGCAATATTGCGGAACAAAGCTGCCTGCTGAATGACTCCATTTTGAAAGTTGAACGGGTCCCATAGCCAGTTGTCGATGGAGGAAAGGTTTTTCCACTTGTAAGGGCCGACATCGTAGTCGATGACGAGCCGCGACCAGTCCTTTTCCGACTTCCAGGCGTTCACTGTGAAGCGCCCTTCGTAGAAATATTCAGGATCGTCCTCAAGGATCGCCCGCATGGTCTGTCCGTGCAGATAGTCCATGATATCCGAGTACGCCATGTGCCATGGTTTGAAATCATTCATGACGATAAACTCGATAGACCCTGTCCGGTTCTGATACACCGGATACCCGGTGAGGGCTTGCGACAGATCAATGACGCCGTCCCCACCGGGAATGTCCAGAGTCTTCACCTTTTGTGCAGGTGGATTGAATAGCGGACGGGAAGCGGGGACAAGCCGCCAATCGTCCCATGTGTTCTTATCGCCAAATGTGATCGAATGGTACAACTTAAATCCCCCTTCCTCTTTGTGTAGACCGCTGCCCGAGCGCCACATCCATCGGTTCAGCAAGTTCGCCGACGAGCGCACCGGTGTTCAGCACAACACGCAGCTTCTCCATGCGTTCCAGCATCGAAGCCATCTCACCTCGAAGCGTGCGGAGTTCAGCCACAACATCATCATTGTCGACGGAAATGCTTGTCTGGCTGCTTCCGCCGCGCTGTGCCTCAAATGCAACGGCAGCCTGCCCGACAAGGCCGACCGCTCGCTGCGAATAGAATAGGTTGTTCAAGGCGTCTGCTCCGGCCGATACGGCGGAAAGATCCAGAACAGGACGGATCACCGGCTCCATGTCGAATCCGCCGCTCACAATGTCGGCAATGGTCTGGAGCACACCGGAAAGACCGCCCTCGGCCGACTCCGCCATCTCAGAACCGGCCGCATAAGATCGGTCGACATAGTCCTGAAGACCTTTCACGAAACCAAGACCGGTGTAGTTACCGATCTCACGGAACACCCTCGACGGAGAGTTGATGTCCAGTGTCGACTTCGCCGCCTGTACGCCTGCAAGAGCCAGTTGCGTGATCTCATCAACAAAGCTGGACTTCTCAGACTGAACGCCTTCAGTAAGCCCCTTGACGATCTGCTTGCCGGTCTCATCCCAGCCAGCTTCCGTCAGAACCTTCTGCGCCGTGTCGGCCATCTCCTGAAGCTCATCATCAGTATTGTTCTTGATAAGACCAATCTTTTCCTCAAAGCTTCTGCGGAGCTGTTCCAACTGAGCGTTGGCGTCTTCCGTGACCTGATTCATCTTCTCCTGCCAGAGAGCACGATACTCGGTAAGCTCCTGATCGGCCTCCTCGCGGAGTTTTGCAATATTCTGCTGGGTCTCTTCGCGCAGCCCCTCTAATTCGCCGACCGCCTGCTCGCGAGCCATTGCGTGCTTGACCTTCCAGAGGTCAGCATACTTCTCAAGCTCAGAGTCGCTCATGTTGTTCAGCGCCTTGATCTGGGCGATCGCGTCAGGACCCATATCCTGAAGTTCCTCGATAAGGTCACTATCAAGTCCTCTGCCGGCAAGAGACTCTAAAATATCCTGCCATTCGCCAAATTCCTTGACCTGACCCTCAAGATTCTTCATCAGGGTGTCGCCGCTGACCTCATCACGCTCCTTCACAGCGTCAAAGAGGCCATAGGACTTATAGAGGGAATCCTCGCGGGATTTCAGAGCATTCTCGTACTTGTCGTTCTCAGCCTGAATATCGCTCGCCAGTTGCGCGTTGATCGACTTTACCTTATCGGCGTACTCTTCCTCCAGGTCGAGCCGCTTCTGGTTCGCCTCGCTCTGCACAGACTGCACATCAGAGATATACTGTTTCTGCGCGTCGCTGATCTCTTTCTCCAACTGGTAAACTTGCAGGTCGAGCTTCTTCCGCAGCTCTGTCCCCTTGGCATATCGGCTCTGAACACGCTTATAGGCAGCCAGTTCCTCTGCAAGAGTCAGCTTGTTATACGATTTCTGCTCTTCGATCCAGTTCATCGAATACTGATAAGTGGCCGTAACCAACTCATTTTGAACACGATAGACCTCGCGGTCGATCTGCTTTCGTTCCTCGCTGCCCTCGCGGTATTTCTTCTGGAGCGTTTCCCATCCGGCAAGCTCCTCTTTCAAGCTGAGCTCGCTGTAATATTTCCGCTCTTCCGCCCAATCCTTAAAGGAGTCGAGTCCCTTCTGTGCGACCTTGATGGCTTCATCACTCATCTTTGCCGCAGCCGAAGAAACCGGAACGATCGCGTTGTTGATACCGATGGTCATACCCTCGCCAATGTTTTTACCAAGCTCGATAAACTCACGGGAGGGAGAATGACTGTCCAGCGCCTTCTTTGCCGCATTCAACGCCGCAAGACCCAGATCACGGCCCGCCTGAGAGGCGCCGCTCAGCTTCGATCGGATGCCGTTGATAAAGCCCTGCGAAACATTCCTGCCGGCTTCATTGAACTGATCCTTGTAGTTGTTCACTTCTGCTACAACGACCAGCATGACAGACTGCATCGCCGTCCGCACGGAAGCACCGTTGCTGCGGATCGTGGTGCTGAAGCCGACCATCATCTGCACGACCGCAGTATTCATGCTCGTGGTATGTGCTTTCATGGTCGCGGCCATCGCAAGCATCAGCTCAGCCATCGCCACATTAACGATCGTCTGGTTCTGCCGGATGGTCGTGCCTGCGGAATTGAGCATATAGATGACCGCCGTGCTCACGGTAGCTCCACTGTTATAGAAGGCGTCGGTAAAGTTTTGGATACTTGTGTTTGCCAGCAGAACCAGCGCATTCGTAAAGTTCACAAATGCATACTGATCCATATTCTTCACCGTATCGGCAAGCGCCACCAGCTTCTCGACCTGTGTGATCGCGCTGGAGAGCTTGCTCATGTTGATACCCTCGATAGAGGCAGAGTAAGCCGCAAGACCATTGCCGAAGAGAACGAGCTGGTCGCCGAAGTCGGCAATGCTGTTGTCTCCTGTGAAGAAACTCACAAGCCCGCCGCAGTTCGGAATGGTATTGGATAGTTCCACGAGCGCCTTACCGGCAGAAGCGGAATTGCTGACAGCACCGACATCCATTCCTTTGACAGCGAGAGAGTAGTCCTTCATGGCCTTTCCGAACGGAACCAACTGCTCTCCAAACTTGTCCATGTCATTCTCACCGGCAAAGAAGCCGACTACACCGCCGCTGTTCGGCAGCGTTGTGGCCATCTCTGCAAGTGCCTTACCGGCAGTCGCCGCTTTGGAAACAAGGTCGGCGTCCATCCCGCTGATGGCGTTGCTGAACTCCGCCATGCTTTCTCCGAACGGAACGAGCTCATCAGCAAAATCCGAAAGAGAAGAACTACCCGTGAACCAGGATGCAATACCCTGCACAAGCTCGGCCTTCGTCAGCAGCAATATCGCGTCTGTCAATGCCTGTACACCGCTGAACATTGCCGGAGAGATACTGCTTGCGCCGTCGATAAACGGCTGAACATTTGTCATAAACACTGCAAGATCACTGCCGATCTGCGGGAACTGACTGGAAATACCACTCATGAATCCACCGACAATGCCGCCGACAAACCCACCGATCGCTGTACCGATCTGCTCCAGCAGCTTACCGCCCTCACCGATCAGCCAGGAAAGACCGGGGATCTGCGCAAGGGCACCGACAGCAGCAAGAACGATCGCCAGCTCAGCGATAAGAGCACCCATGCCGAGCACACCTATCATAGCGCTGGGAATCAATGCGGCTACCGCACCCAATGCGACCATAATGCCGGACAGCAGACCGATGCCGGCGATGGTTTTCACCAATACACTTGTATCAAGTCCTGCCAGAGCATCAATGATGCCGGAGAAGAATGCCGCGATCACATTGACTGCCGCCTGAATAAGTTCGGGTAGCCGCTCTGCAATGCCGTTCAGCAGGTTGATCAGGAACAGCATGACAGAGTCAACGATTTCCGGAGTATAGTTTGCAAGAGAGGCGAGCACGCCGGACAGCAGTGCTAATGCACCGTCAGCGATTGCAGGGACGCACTCGACAAGTACATCCACCAGCGTAAGAACAACGGCCTTAACAGCTTCTCCAATAGCAGGAGCTCCCTGAGCGATCACGCCGCAGAACGCTATAATAGCCTCACCGAGCTTTTCGGCAACGGCAGGGATCAACGCGGCAATCCCTATGATGATCGTGCTGAGTCCTGCCACAATAACGGTCACACCTGCGCCAAGAGAAGTAGCCAAGGCGGTAATGCCGACTGCAATAGCCGACAGTCCGGCACCGGCAGCGAGAAGACCTGCTCCGATGGCTGCTGTACCGACACCGATCAAAGCAAATGCTCCGGAAAGTGCCAGGATCGTCGGAACAAGAGGAGTCAGCACAAGACCGGCCACACCGATCACGGTGAATGCACCGGCAATCGTCACAAGCCCCTTGGCGATGCTCTCCCAACTCATTGAGCCAAGAGCCAGCAGCACCGGAGTCAGAATAGCCAATGCGCCAGCCGCTACCAGCATGGCAGCAGAGCCAGGCAAAGTACCGTTCATCACATTCAGACCGATGGCAAGCTCTGCAAGAGCGCCGCCCATTGTGACGAGACCCTTTGCGATCTCTTCCCAGGTCATACCGCCCATCTTTCCAAGGGCATTTGCCACGATCTCAAGTGCTGCACCGACAGCGATCAGACCAATGCCAACACTTATCGTGTTCTTAGGCATCACCTTCATAGCGATAGCCACTTCAGCCAATGCGCCGCCCATAGCGACAAGCCCCTTGGCGATCTGATTCCAGTCAAGGTTTCCGAAGTCGCCCATCGCGGAAGCAAAGATTTTCATAGCAGCGCCAATCCCGATCATCGCGATCCCGGTGGACACCAGACCCTTTGCACTACCGGTCAACTTGGTAAAGACCGTGATCTCCGCCAGAAGAACACCAATGGAGCCAAGCCCCTTCACAAGCTGTCCGAAATCGAGACTACCGAGATCCTTACAGGCGGATGCCAGGATTTTGATTGCCGAAGCAAGAATGACGATGCCCGCCGCTGTTGTCAAAGACTTTCCACTGAACTTTGCGGTGTTCATAAAGAGTGAGACTTCTGCCAGCAGCACGCCGACACCGGTCAGCCCTTTTGCAAGCCCATTCCATTCAAGTGTTGCAAGGTCTGTACAGACCGATGCAAGGATCTTGATGGAAGCCGCAAAGAGAATGATGCGGAACATTCCTGGCATCTGGCACTG
>ERZ780198.1530-NODE-1530-length-20667-cov-11.445711_pt1 | contig 20667 bp, 17 predicted proteins | sample MGYA00510979_ERZ780198 | MGnify/ENA primary metagenome ERZ780198 (study PRJEB29588, sample SAMEA2158039) | human gut metagenome | biome: human gut; feature: human-associated habitat; material: faeces | place: Denmark | collected 2008/2010 ...
AAAATGATTTCTGTTTTTTCAAAAATTTCAAATAATTGCCTTTATTATGTTCTTAAAGCTTTATTATAATAAAGAGCCTTGTGTTTTTCCTTGTCAAGAGGGCCGGCACCGTCCGGCCCTCTCTTTTTGGCAGTAGAAACGGCTATGTGGCGGATAGGTATAGAATCCGTAAAGGGCTGCATCAGAAAGTGGATTCATGACTCTGCAAACAAACAGCCGGAACTTTCCGCCGCAGAAGAAGCAACTGTAAAAACGGAGGTTTCCGCGCTTCCATCACAAAAAGACAACTTCCTGTCACAAAACCACTTTGGGAAAAGCGGCTGTCCATGATAGAATGAAGAAAATACCATAATAAGGAGTTTTCTTTATGGCAGCTACTTCTCAAAAGCGCTCCGGCACCACCGACCTTACCGTGGGCAAGCCGCTGTTCCAGATCCTGCGGTTCGCCTTGCCGCTGGTGCTGGGCACCTTGTTCCAGCAGCTGTACAGCTTTGCGGATACCGTCATCGTAGGGCGGTGTCTGGGCACCGATGCGCTGGGCGCGGTGGGTACCACCTACTCCCTCAACTTTCTTATTCTGGGCTTTGTGCAGGGAGCCTGCGTGGGCTTTGGCATCCCGGCGGCAGAGACCTTTGGCGCAAAGGATAAGGACGGGCTGCAAAAATACCTGCTGAACGGCGCACTGCTCTGTCTGGTGCTGAGCGTGGTGTTTACGGTGCTTACCACCCTGATGGCGGGGCCGCTGCTCCGGCTCATCCATACGCCCGAGGAGCTGTACACCGATGCGGTGCTCTACATCCGGCTCATCTTTCTGGGCATCCCGGCTACAGTGCTATACAACTACGCTTCCAGCGTGCTGCGAGCACTGGGGGATTCCCGGCACCCCTTTTATTTCCTGCTGGTCGCCAGCGTGGTGAACATTCTGCTGGACTACCTCTTCATCGTGCCGCTGGGCATGGGGGTGGACGGTGCCGCCATTGCCACCGTGCTCAGCCAGCTGCTCAGCGGCGGGCTGTGCGCTTGCTGGTTCTTTACCCGCACGGCAAAGCTGGAGGGGCTTTCCTTCCGGCAGCCGCGCACCCTGCTTTCGGCAGGGCACTGCAGGCGGCTGGCCTACATCGGCCTTCCCATGGGGTTTGAATACTCGGTCTCGGCCATCGGTGCAGTCATCATGCAGGACGCCATCAATCTGCTGGGCAGCACCGCTGTGGCAGCCCAGACCGCAGGCGAAAAGATTCGTCAGATGTTCACCTTGCCCATGGAGAGCGTAGGCATGGCCATGGCTACCTATGTGGGACAGAACCACGGCGCCCGCCGCACCGACCGCATCCGGCAGGGCATTAAGGATGGCTGCATGGTGCAGCTACTCTACTGCGCTGTGGCGTGGGGTGTGATCTTTTTCATCAAGCCCTACGCGGTGGGGTTGGTGCTGGGCGATGCCGACCCTGCCGTCACGGCGGGTGCTATCCAGTACCTCAGCGTCATGAGTATGTTGTTCTGCTTCCACGGCCTGCTGATGATCTTCCGCAACACCCTGCAGGGGCTTGGTTACAGCGTGCTGGCCATCGTTTCCGGCGTGGGCGAGCTCATTGGCCGCAGCCTTGGCGGCGTGCTGGCAGTAAAGACCGGCCTTGGGTATCTGGGCATCTGCCTTTCCAATCCCTTTGCATGGGGTTTGGCAATGTTCTACTGCCTGTTCATGGTCTGCCGCATCCTCCGGCGGGAGACGCAGACCGAAGCCTGAAACCTATAAAAAACACGATGACCCGTGGGGAGTTCCCCACGGGTCATCGTGTTTTTGAAGAAGAATTAAAGAAGATTGGAGATGACTTTTTAGTCCTCTGCCATACCAATGAGGTCAAACTTTTCGGTGGAGACAGTCACTGTGAAGTCCTTTTTGGCAGGCTTTGCAAACTTGACCCAGATGGTGCGGTCGGGCAGGTTATAGTACCAGCCGGACTCTGCGGCCTCCCAGCCGTCGCGGACGATGTACTGAGAAAGCTGCTGCCCATCCACGCTGGCCCAAAGCGCACCCTTTTTCTTGCTGACCAGCTTCAGGGTCATGCGCTCCACGGGGGATTCGTAGCTGCCCTCGGTGGCAAAGCGGATGTCGGTGCGGTCGCCGGCCTTGACGGTGATGGTGGTCTTGGCGTAAACGCCGTTTTTGTAGTCCTCGGTGTGGCCGTCGTCATCGTACAGCACAAAGCTGGTGTCGGTCTCGGCAGCGACCAGCAGGTCGATCTGGCGCATGGTGTCCTTGAGGATGTGCTTGACGTCCTCGGTGGTCACCACAACGGCAGAGCCGCGCAGGAACATGGGGATGCTTGCCAGCGTGACCGGAACTTCGATGGTCTGGCCGCCCTCGTATGCGCGCAGATTATCGTTCATATCGTACCAGGTGCAGCCTGCGGGCAGGTAGATGGTGCGGGTAGTGGCACCCTTTTCCACCACGTTCGCCACCAGAATGCTCTTGCCAAACATAAAGGTCAGGTTCTTGTCGGTGTAGCACTTGGGGTCGTCCGGGAACTCAAGGAACAGCGGACGCCATGCCGGCATACCGTTCTGGTTGGACTCGTACATCAGGGAGTACAGGGTGGGCATCAGACGGTAGCGCAGCTGGTAAGCTGCACGGATGTAGGGCAGGTTCTCCTCGTACATCCACGGCTGGGTGACGGTGTTGTCGTTGTTGGCGGAGTTCAGGCAGAAACGGGGCTGGAAGATGCCGTTCTGCAGCCAGCGGAGCAGCAGTTCTGCCTCGGGTGCGGGGCCTGCAAAGCCGCCGATATCGCAGCCCATGTTGGAGCAGCCGGACAGACCCATGCCCAGAATGGTGGCAATGTTGAACTTGACGGTGCGCCAGTCGGTCAGGTTATCGCCGCCCCACACCTGTGCGTAGCGCTGGATACCGGCGTAGCCTGCGCGGTTGATGATGTAGGGGCGCTCGCCGGGGTACACATCTGCCAGCGCCTGCTTGGCGGTGTAGGCCATCAGGTTGGAGTGCAGGATCTTCAGCTCTGCCATGGTGCCCTTTTTGCCCTCAAAGTCGCACTGGGCGTCGCGGTCCTCCACGCCGTCCATCTCACAGTTGTCGTTCCAGACGGTCTTGGTGCCCTTTTTGAGGATGTTCTCCTCCAGCAGCTGCTTCCAGGTGTTGCGGCCATTGGGGCCGGTGAAGTCGAAGAAGCGTCCCTCGCCGCCCCACCAGCGGCCGTAGTACGGTGCCTTGCCGTCCGGGGTCTTGATAAAGACATCGTTTTTTTCAAACAGGTCGATGTAGGGGTGGTGCTTCAGGATGCCGGGCTTCAGGTTGGGGATGACGTTGATGCCCCGGGCGTTCATGTTCTCAAAGAACTTTTCCGGATCCGGGAAGCGCTTGTGGTTCCAGTTGAACACATAGCGCAGGTTGTCCTTTTCGCCGCTGGAATAGCCGGAGGCCAGCCAGAAGTTGTCGATGAGGATGCCCTCTTTTTCGTGCTTGTCGATGACCTTGTAGATCTCCTCGTCGCAGTTCTTTTCCAGCTCGGCGTAGTACATGGTGGAGGCGCAGTAGCCCAGAGACTGCTTGGTGGGCAGGGCGCTGCGGCCGGTCAGCAGGGTGTACTCGTTCAGGATCTCGGGCAGGGTCTCACCGGCCAGCAGGAACAGGTCGATGTCGCCGCCGTCGGTCTGGTAGTAGCAGTAGCGCTCCCAGTAGCCGGACAGCTCCTCGCCAAGGTCGAACACGCAGTCGTAGGAGTTGTGGTAGAACAGGCCCACAGGGCGCAGATCGTGTTCATTTACCCGGATGTAGAAGGGAATGTGCTTGTACATCGGGTCGCCGGTCTCGGGGTCGTGGCCGATGGCATCCTTGGGGGACATCCGCAGGCGGCGTCCCTTTTTGTCCAGATGGCCGGTCTTTTCGCCAAAGCCGTAGAAGTGGTCGTATTCCCGGTCCACCTTGGAGAAGTGGCTCAGACGGCCGATCTGATCTTTCTCAAAGGCGCGCTCCCGCAGATCCTGATAGATCAGCTTGCCGGATTTATCGAACAGCTCAAAATGGAAGGGCTTTTTGAACAGCTTCAAAGTCAGGTGTGCGGTCTCAAAGGTCAGGGTCTTATCGTCCTCGGCGCAGGGGACATCCAGCGCGGTGATGCGAGTGCGCTCGTCCTTGAGCAGGGTGTCCATCCGGTCCTCCCACGCGGTGGTCACCAGCGTGTAGGACTCTTCCTCCATGGGGGTGCCCTTGTCGAAGTGCACCCGGATGCGGATGATATCGTCTGTCATGAAAATCAGCTTCACATCGGCGGCATCGCCGTGGATGAGGTAGCCGTTTTCGGTCTTTTCAAAGGATTCAAAACTACGCAGCAGCATAAGAGGTTCCTCCGTACAGTGTTACATACCGATCAGGTCGAACTGTTCAAACGAAACAGTCAGCTCGTGATCCTTGGCGGGGTTTGCATACTTGACCTCGACAGCCTTTTTGCTCTGGCTGTAATACCAGCCCTCGGCAGCGGCGTCGAACTTGCGGCGGTTGAGGAAGTGCTCGATCTTGCGGCCATCCAGCGTGACCCAGAAGGGGCTCTTCTCCTTGGCGATCATCTCCACCTTGATGGTCTCCACGGTGTCCTTGTAGCTGCCCTCGGAGGCAAAGTTCATGGTCACCCGCTCGCCTGCGGTGGTGGTGATGGTGGTCTTGCGGTACACGCCGCTCTTGAAATCGTTGGTGATGCCGTCGTCATCGTACAGGGTCGTTGTGGTGGTGCCCTTGGGTGCCACGATGAGGTGCAGGGCGGTGGTGTGGTCGCCCTCCATGGTCATCAGCTGGTTGTCTGCCATGGCAATGACTGCGCCCTCACGGACGAACATGGGGATGGTAGCCATGGTGACCGGTACCTCGATGGTCTGGCCGCCCTCGTAGCAGCGGAACTTATCGTTCCAGTCGTACCACTTACAGCCTGCGGGCAGGTAAACGGTGCGGGTCTTGGCACCCTCTTCCAGAACGTTAGCCACCAGAATATCCCGGCCGAACAGGAACTCGAAGCTTTCCTCCCATGCCTTGGGGTCGTTCTGGAAGTCGTAGACCAAAGCGCGCATGATGGGCGCACCGGTCTGGCTGGCCTCGTACTCGGCGCTGTAAAGATAGGGGGTAAAGCGGTAACGCAGCAGGATGGCGTCCCGGATGGTGTCTGCAGACTCCCGGAACATCCACGGCTCGGTGACGGTGTTATCGTTGGAGGCGGAGTGGATGGAGAAGCGAGCCTGGAAGATGCCGTTCTGCACCCAGCGCACAAACAGTTCCTCGGTGGGTGCGGGGCCGGCAAAGCCGCCGATGTCCGCGCCCTCGTTGGGCTGACCGGACAGACCCATGCCGGTGATGATGGGGATATTGTACTTCAGGCTCTTCCAGCTGGTGTAGTTGTCGCCGCACCAGGTCTGGGCGTAGCGCTGGATACCGGCGCTGCCGCTGCGGCAGACCATGTAGGGGCGTGCCTTGGCGTTGTGCTCCACCACGGCATCGGCACCCACCTTGCACATCAGGGTGCTCATGAGGGGCTTCAGCTGGCCGATGGTGCCGCCCTTGCCGTCAAAATCGCAGATGCAGTCCTTGTCCATCAGGCTGTCGTACTCACAGTTGTCATTCCAGACGGAATCGGTGCCCACGGCGATGATGGACTCGGTGAGGTACTTTTTCCAGGCTGTACGGCCTTCGGGCTTGGTGAAGTCCCAGAACGCGCCGTCGCCGCCCCACCATTTGCCGACACCGTAGGTCTCGGGGTTCTTGCTGTCCTTCACGAATACGTCATCTGCGTTGAACTCGTCGAAACGGGGGTTGCACAGCAGGACACCCGGCTTGACGTTGGGCACGTTCTGGGCGTGCTTTTCGTTCATAGCGTGGAAATAGGCGCTGGGGTCCTTGAAGCGGTCGGTGTTCCATGTAAAGACGCAGCGCTTGTTGTTCTGGCTGGTATAGCCGCTGGACAGGTGGAAGCCATCGATGGGGAAGCCCTCTTCCTTGATGGTGTCGATAAAGCCCAGCACGGCGTCATCGCTGTCCTTCTCCAGCTCGGGGTAGTACATGCTGGAGCCCTGATAGCCCAGTGCACGCTTGGGCAGCAGTGCCGGACGGCCGGTCAGCAGGGTGTAGTTGTCCACGATGCGGGCAATGGTGTCGCCGCCGATCAGGAAGCAGTCCAGATCGCCGCCGTCTGCCTGAAAATAGGTGTAGCGGGGCCAGTAGTTGCTCTTTTCGCAGCCCATGTTGAACACGGACTCGTAGAAGTTGTGGTAGAACACGCCCACAGCCTTGTGGGTGTCACGGTCCAGACGGATATAGAAGGGGATGTGCTTGTAGAGGGTATCCATCTTCTCGGCATCGTAGCCCATGGCGTCGGTGGCGCGCTCCCGCTGGAAGGTCTTGTTCTTATCCAGCAGGCCGGTCTTTTCACCAAAGCCGTAGAAGCAGTCGTCCTCCTTCATCCGGCTGTAAGCCACCACGCGTTTGTTGGCGTCCTTGACGAAGGGATTGCCGGGCAGGGTGCTGTACAGCTCGGAGCCGTCAGCAGCCAGCAGCTTGAAGTTGATGGGGTCCTTGTCCACCACCAGTGTCACCTTGCCGGTGGCAAAGGTGAGGGTGCTGTCATCCTCGGTGACCTCGGCGGCAAAGGGTTCCACACGGGTGCGCTCACCCTTGAACAGCTCGTCCATCCGATCCTCCCATGCGGTGGTCATCAGGACGTAGGACTCCTCTGCCAGCTCATGGTCAAAGCTTGCGCGGACGCGGACGATCTCATCGGTCACAAAGCAGACCTTGATATCAGCGTTATCAGTATGCAGCAGGAAAGCGCCGTCTTTGCGCTCCATGCCGGTAAAACGGGAGCAGATCTCCATAGTTTTTATTCCTCTCGTTGGATTTTGATAAAAAATGCCCCCATTCCCCCTCAGATGCAGGATATCTTCAGAGAAATGGGGGCAACGTTTTCGTTGCTTTACCCGGAACAGTCAGGGCTTAGAACGTCCAGCCAAGGCTGGGCACCAGACCGCACAGGTACGGGATGCACAGCGCAATGGCAGGGATGAAGGTGACAAGGAACAGTGCCACGACCATGGCGGCGAACAGCGGCACGATATACTTGGTAACGCCTTCGATCTTGACCTTGCCGACACCACAGCCCACGAACAGGCAGGAACCGACCGGCGGGGTGACCGAGCCGATGCCCAGGTTCATGATGAGCATGATGCCGAACTGCACATCGCTCATGCCGATGCTGCGGGTGATGGGCAGGAAGATGGGGGTGAAGATCAAGACAGCCGGGGTCAGATCCAGGAACATACCCATGACCAGCAGGAACACGTTCATGATCAGCAGGATGACGTAGCGGTTGCTGGAAACGCTCATCAGTGCGTTGCTGATAGCGGCAGGGATGCCGGAGTAGCTCATGACGTAGGACATGATGGAGGAAGCGGCGATCAGGAACAGGATGGTGGCGCTGCTCTCCATGGTGTCTGCCAGCAGATTGTAGAAGCTCTTGAAGGTCATCTCCTTGTACAGGATGGACAGCAGGCCGCAGTACAGGCAAAGCACCACACCGGCCTCGGTAGCGGTGAAGAAGCCTGCCAGAATGCCGCCCATGACAATGATGACGGCCAGCAGAGAGGGCACTGCATCAATGATGATCTTGACGGCGGGGTCGGGGTCCTTGACGGCGGAGGACTTATAGCCCTTCTTGACGGCGATGAACACAGCCAGACCAGCCACGCACAGACCCATCAGGATGCCGGGCAGGTAGCCGCCCATGAACAGAGCAGCCACAGAAACGCCGCCGGCGGTGATGGAGTAAAGGATCAGCGGGCCGGACGGGGGGATCAGGATGCCGGTGGGGGCAGAGCAGATGTTGACGGCTGCGGAGTAGTTGGGGTCGTAGCCCTCATCCAGCTCCAGCGGAGCCATGATGGAGCCCATGGCAGAGGTAGCTGCCACGGAGGAACCGGAAACGGCACCGAAGAACATATTAGCCAGAACGTTGGTGGCAGCCAGATAGCCGGGCATCTTGCCCACAGCCAGACGTGCCAGACGGACAAGGCGCTTTGCAATGCCGCCCTTGTTCATGATGTTGCCGCCCAGAGAGAAGAAGGGCAGCGCCAGCAGAGAGAAGGAGTCAATGCCCGAGAAGCAGCGCTGTGCGGCGGTCAGGGCAAAAATTGCGGGGTCCATGCTGAACAGTGCCGTGAAGATGGATGCAATGCCAATGCCTGCCGAGATGGGCACACCGGCCAGCAGCATGACAAAGAAGGAACCGAACAGCAGTAACGTAGCCTGTGCAACCATTATGCGTTTTCTCCTTTCTTTTCCTTACGCTCCGCGAAGAGCTGTACATACTTCAGCGCGCGAGCCAGAATGATGAACACGCCGGAGATCGGCAGGATGGAATACAGGAACTTGAAGGGGATGCGCATGACCGAGGAAACGTTGGTGGCGTTTGCAGTCAGCTTCCAGCCGCCGTAAACAAAGACGTAGCCCACAAAGAACACGATAGCGGCCTCGATGAACACGCTGAGCACGACGTTGAACGCACCCTTTGCGCGGCCCTTGACCAGATCCAGTGCCAGATGCTTATCCTTGTAGAAGCAGTAGGCGGAACCGATCATGGAAGCCCAGATCAGGACATAGCGCAGAAACTCGTCCGTTACAGTGGAGGGGTTGCGCAGGATCCAGCGGGTAAAGATCTGCCAAGTGCCGCCTGCCAGCAGGGCGAACATTGCCACTGCCATGAGGAAGCGCATGACATTATCCAGAATTTTATCCAGTTTTTTCACAAGATCATCTCCTTGAACTCATTCCCTCCCGCGCAGCTGCGGGCAGCGCCGTGCGCCGCCCGCAGCTTGGGAGATAAGAATGGAAAGCAATGCGTTGGCGTTTAGGCCATTGCGCGGATCTCTTCCACGACCGCGTAGGTGGTGGGGTTAGAGGTCTTGAGGTTGTCGTAGATGGGCTGCACAGCGGCCTGGAATGCGGCGATATCCACATCCTTGACCAGCTCGACACCGTTCTGGTTCACAGCCTTGTCCAGCACCTCGTCCTCGAACTTCTTCCAAGCGTCCTTATACTCCTCGGTAGCGGTCTTGGCGCACTCGGCCACGATGGACTTCTGCTCGTCAGAGAACTTGTTCCACACGCTGGAAGCGATGACCACCATATCGGGGATGCGGGTGTGCTCGTCGAAGCAGTAGTACTTGGTCACGTCGCCGTGGTCGCGCAGTGCGGTGACGTTGTTCTCGGCACCGTCGATGACGCCCTGCTGCATACCGGTGTAGATATCGCTGTAGCCCATAACGGTAGCGGAGCCGCCCAGGCAGTTCATCATGTCGATAGCCATCTGGCTGTCCATGGTGCGGATCTTCAGACCCTTCAGGTCAGCCGGGGTGCGGATGGCGGTAGCCTTGGTGTAGAAAGAACGTGCGCCGGAATCCAGCATAGATAATGTCCTTACGGAAGCGCAGGCGCGGATGGGGCTGAGCAACACCCGGCTTCTGGTCGCATGGTACACGAACTGGGAAAACAAGCAGTCCGTGGTGCATTCCCACCCGTATCACGAGTTGGTGCTCCCCATCGGCGGCAGCACGGTGCGCTACTCGGTGGACGGCAGCGTGTATCTGGTCCATGTGGGGGAGCTGGTCTACTTTCCCTCTCAGGTCTACCACTCCGGCAACTTCAATATCGATGATGCCCAGTCGGATCGTCTGGTCATCCAGATCGACGATGCCCTCTGGCAGGCCACCCGTCGCCGCGTGAACCTGAAAAATGCAGACTGGATGCACGAGCTCACCGTGCTGGACAGCGAGGCCTGCCGCAAGTGGGACTTCAAGGGGCTTTTCATCCGCATGGCGCAAAGTCAGGAACTATCGGACTCCATCCGGGATATCGTTTTTGAGGCGCAGGTCGCTGAGATGCTGCTGCTCATCACGCAGGCCACCGGCAGCGGACAGACCGCTGCCCCCAGCAGCACCAGTGTACTGGTTGCGCGCGCGGTGGCCTACCTGCAGGCGCATTATCAGGACTCGACCCTTACCACCGCGCAGCTGGCGCAGGAACTTTACGCCAGCCGGGAGCACCTTTCCCGCGCGTTCAAGGAGTGCACCATGGAGAGCATCCACAACTACCTGACCTATCTGCGGATGCAGCACTGCCGCAAGGCGCTGGAGGAGGGCGTTTCCGTCCTGAACGCCTGCACCGAGAGCGGCTTCCCGGATTACAGCAGCTTCCTGAAAACTTTCCGCCGCCTGTACGGCATCACTCCCGCCGAATACCGCGCACAGCACCGGACGATGACGCATTAAAAGCTGTGGCAAGAGGATACGAAAATTTTTTCGCAAAAAGGGTTGACATTCTGCCCGGCCTATGGTATTATACTTGAGCAGTCAGCGAGAGCCGCTGAGAAGCGAAAAGTAAATATCGCGGGGTGGAGCAGTCTGGTAGCTCGTCGGGCTCATAACCCGAAGGTCGTTGGTTCAAATCCGGCCCCCGCAACCACCAAGCAGGTTGAATTTTTTAAATTCAACCTGCTTTTTTGTGTTCACATCAAAGTGGGAAGCACCGCCGCTGTTGCACATTGTGCAGCGTGAACAGTGTAGAATATTATTATAACTTTTTATATTTGATCAGTGTGTAAAAAGAAACTATTCTACGTCAAATGTTCACATCGTGCGGGTTGAACATTGTGGGTACGGAATGCGGCGTTTCCGGGTCTGAATGCCCACATTGTTCAAAACTCTGTGGGTCATAGGCGCAGGCCGCTGCGCTTGAACAGTGTAGCCCGCTGCGGGCAGCGGAGCCGAAGTAGGATGTGTTTGTCATGCGTTTATCATACTGGTTTTGCTTTGGAAGAGTTAGAAGATCTTCAAGGTAAAAACGGTCATTTTTGCGATTTTGCGCGATTCCGTCTGCACTGCATCCAGAAGATATCGTGCTTGTTGTCCGGCAAAAAGCGTAAAACTTTCCCATTTTATAATAAGAACGTTCTGGCAAAGACCGTCTTTTTCTGTTATACTCTAGCCAATGAATACAGCTGTAACAGGAGGATGTTATGGAAAAGAACGTACTGAACACCGATCTCACCGGCAAGGTAGCCGTTGTCACCGGCGCAAGCGGCACGCTGTGCTCCATTTTTGCCAAGGCGCTGGCACGGGCGGGCGCAAAGGTGGCGCTGCTGGGCCGCAACATGGATAAGCTCAAGGAGCTTGCGGACGAGATCGAAGCCGAGGGCGGCATTGCCAAGGGCTACACCTGCAATGTGATGAACAAGGCCAACTGCCTGCAGGTAGCAGAGGATGTGCTGGCAGACCTTGGCCCCTGCGATATTCTTGTGAACGGTGCAGGCGGCAATAACGCCCGCGCCAACACGGACAAGGAATATTTTGAGATGGCCGATCTGGAAAGCGACACCGTCACCTTTTTTGATCTGGACGAGAGCGGCGTGGAGATGGTGTTCAACCTGAACTTCATCGGTACCCTGCTGCCCACACAGGCCTTTGCCCGCCAGATGGTAGGCCGCGAGGGCTGCAACATCCTGAACATTTCCAGCATGAACGCCTACCTGCCCCTGACCAAGATCCCTGCCTACTCCGGCTCCAAGGCTGCGGTGACCAACTTTACCCAGTGGCTGGCGGTGCATTTCAGCAAGGTGGGCATCCGGGTCAACGCCATCGCCCCGGGCTTTTTTGCCAGCGAGCAGAACGCAAAGCTGCTCTTCAACGAGGACGGCACCCCTACCGAGCGCACCAAAAAGATCCTTGCCGCCACCCCCATGGGACATTTCGGCGACAGCGAAAAAGACCTTGTGGGCGCACTGCTGTTCCTGTTGAACAATGATGCAGCCGGTTTCATTACCGGCATCTGCCTGCCGGTGGACGGCGGCTTCTCGGCTTATTCCGGTGTGTAATAAGTGCCGTAAAATATACAAAACCACCCCTGCCTCCCGGTGCAGCAGCCCGGCGGGACAGGGGTGGTTTTTTCAACGGGGTTGAACAAAAGGCTTCCCCAGCCCGGGGAAGCCTTTATGCGGAAAATGGATTTCTACGGGAGTTACTTCTTCGGGTGCTTTTTGCGCCATGCAAGTGCAAGGGCGACTGCGGCGCACGCCAGCACTGCCAGCGGCCAGACGGAGGCCAGCGCCACCACCAGCTGCTGCAAGCCGTTTACAAAGTTGCCCCAGCCAGCGGTAAAGGCGGAGCCGATGCGGGAGAAGAAGCCTTCGTCCGCAGGGGTGTAGGTCTGCACCTCGTTCAGGTCGATATACACGGTGCACTGCTGCACCTGATCGCTGTACCAGTCCAGCTGGCTCTGCCAGCTTTCGATCTGGGACTGCACCTCGGTGAGGGAGTCCTCGATCTGCAAAAGATCCGAAAGAGTTTCGGCTTGTTCCTGCAATTGCTGTAAGCGGGTGCGCTGTGCCTGCAGATTAGAAAGCCGCGCGGACACGTCCATATATTGGGTGGTCACATCATCGGCCTGCTGGCTGCGATAGGTCACATTACCGGCAGCGGCAACAGCGTCCAAAAAACTCTGGTAGTTGGCCTGCGGCACCCGGTAGGTCAGGTTGACCGAGCGGCTGGAACCGGTGCGCGTGTATTCGCTGCTGGATTCCAGATAGCCGCCCGCCTCGGCAAGAGCGCTGTCCAGTGCACTGCGGGCAGCCTCGTAGTCCTTGCTTTCCAGTGTCAGGTTGGCGGTGTAGATGATCTTGGCACTGTCCACCGCAGGGGCAGCAGCCTCGGCGCTGCCGGTGCCGCTGTACTCCGTTTCCAGAGAGCGGTCGTCTGCCTCCAGACTGTAATTCACCGCCTCGGGGGTGCTGTCCAGCGCGGCATGCTGGAGATCAAACCCGCCCGCTGCCACAGAGGCAGCGGAGCTGTCGGCAGCGCCTTCGGCTGCGTACAGGGCGGGTGCGCTGCTTTTGGCGCTGCCCATCCCGATGCCCAGATGCAGGGTGCTGTAACCCAGCACGCACACGGCCAGACAGGCAGCCAGCGTGCCCAGCTGCTTTACCGGGAAGTGGATGGGCTTTTTCTTCTTGGCTTCGGTGTTCAGGGGTGCTGCGGGTGCAGCGGTCTGCGGGGCGGGGGCAGCCATCATGGGTTCAGCCTTTTCCTCCGCAGTCAGGGTGTCGGTCATGGCCAGCAGTTTTGCCTTCAGATCGTCCGGGGCAGTCAGGTCATCGACCTCCATCTTATATTCATACCACCTCATCTTCGATCTCCTCCTTCAGCATCGTATGTAACTGTGCCCGTGCGCGCCGCAGCCAGCTTAGTACCGTGTTCGTGGGCACCGCCATCATCCGCCCGATCTCTGCCGCAGTGTATCCTTCGTAGTAATGCAGATAAATGGCATTGCGATAGTTTTCCGGCAGGGTGCGGATGGCATCCAGCACACTGCCGTCCTCCGCAAGGACATCGGGGGCGGGCAGGTTCTCGTCCAGCTCGGTGTCCTTTTGGTGGGCGGCGCGGGTCAGGTCCCGGCAGCGGTTGATGGCCACCCGCAGCAGCCATGCTTTGAGATGCTCCTCACTCTCAAAGATGCCGTTGTAGTGCAGCAGTTTTTCAAACACATCCTGCACCACATCCTCAGCATCGGCTGTGCAGCGGCAATTATGCACCGCAGTGCGGTAGACGGTGTCGCTGTAACGCTGCACCGCCAAGGTAAATACTTCGTTTCTGGTCAGCTGTCCCATTGTTATAAACTCTCCTTGGATGCCCGGAAGCGGGCTTCTCGATGGAATGTTTGTGGCTCTCACGGGGACGTTCACTCAATATACGGCTCAGCATCCCCGATTATTGCAGAACAAAACCCGGTTCCTTCCATTTTTTGTGTGCCGGACGCACCGGACCGCAAGGCACGTCCACGTTCTCCGACAGAGGTTGGATATCCTGCCGGTTTACCGGTCAGTATACCACGGAATTGCAAAAAAGTAAAAGAGGAGACCCCGCGTAAAAAACTAAGAATGTGTTTGTCGCACTCCGCAGAGTGCGACAAACACGAATATAAATAATAGTCTTTCCGCTGAATATGGCCAGAGCAACGCGGAGGCCATTTAAATCGTCTCATGGACAAGGAATTGCTGCACACGGGGATGTACGGCGGTTCCTTCATTATTTATAGACCCTTTGCAGCAGCGCCAGCCGCTCGGAGAGAAAGGTCTCGGCCTTGGGGTGGTGCAGCCAGCATTTGCCGCTTGTGCTGTGCACCAGTTTCTGCGCCAGTGCGGCGGGGGCAGTGTCAATGGCCATTACGTCCTGCATGGTCAGCTGCAGGGTGAGCGCCGCCGGAACATCCGGCAGCGACGGCAGCGGATCCTCCCACACAAAGGGCGGCAGCAATTGCAGCGCCGTCACGCTGCGGGTGCACTCCTCGGTGAGCAGCAGCGCCGCCGGGGCACCGTCGGCTGCCACCTGCAGGCTGCTGTACAGCACCTGCATCTGCACCGCCGCCTGCAGGCGGACAAAGCCCTCCCCTGCCTGCGGCGCAAGACGCAGATACTCCCGCGCTTCTTCCGGGTAGATCCGGCGCGCAGGGGCCTGCAGGCTGGCATACAGGGCAGGCAGCGCAAAGCAGCCTGCCTTGTCCAAAGCCTGCTGCACCAGCAGATAGAATTCGGTCAGCGGATGTGCCGGGTCCGGCTGTGCCATGCCGAAATCCGGCCGTGAAACGTGTCCTCCGCCCATACAGTCTCCCTTCCGTTCTCTCCCCTCTCCAGTCAATTGTAAACCCTGTGCAAACTTTTCTGTTGACCATTTGTCCGTTCACAGGCTATACTCTTGCACAGAACTGCCTTGCAAATTTTTACAGAGGGGAATTTTACTATGAAAAATCAAAAAATCACCACTTACCAGATGGCCGTTACTGCGGTGATGGCCGCCGTGCTGTGCGTGCTCGGCCCGCTGACCGTGCCCATCGGAGCCATTCCCATCTCGCTGGCAAACTTTGTCATCTGCCTGACCGCCTGGCTGCTGGGCCCCAAGTTCGGCACCCTGAGTGTCGTCATTTATCTGGCCATCGGCCTGATCGGCGTTCCGGTGTTCTCCGGCTACGGTGCCGGTTTGGCCAAGGTGGCAGGCCCCACCGGCGGCTATCTGGTGGGCTACCTGCTGCTGGCTTTCATCGGCGGCCTGTTCATTGAAAAAAGCAATGGCCAGCCGGTGGTCTCCGCCGTGGGTCTGATGCTGGGCGATGCCGCCTGCTACGTCCTGGGTACCGCCTGGTTCGTGTTCCAGATGCAGTGCGACCTGGGCTATGCACTGGCTGTGTGCGTGTATCCCTTCATCGTGCTGGACCTGGCCAAGATCGTAGTGTCCTGCGTGGTGGGTGCCCTGCTGCGCAAGCGTCTGGTGCAGGCCGGTGTGCTGCATCTGAAAGAAGCCTGAGCCCAAACCTAGCCCCCATCCTTTAAAAGCCGTGCTCCCTGCCGATCTGTCGGCGTGGGAACACGGCTTTTTTCCTTATTTCTGAGGCAGTTCCTGCACCACCGGTTCTGCCGGGGGCGGGGTCAGGGTGGAATGCTCCAGCACAAAGGCCGTCGCCTTTGCACGCATCAGGCGCTGGCGCACCTTGCGGGCATCGTTGGCCGGGAAGGTGCGTTCCCCGTCCAGTTTCTCATTCCAGTCGGTCAGGGCGGCCGTCACCTCGGTTTCCGTGGGCTGCAGGCCCTCTGCTTCCGCTACCAGCAGCAGCCCCAGCCAGCTGCGCAGCTTGCGTTCCGCCTGGGTGTGCAGCCAGGTGCGGAACTCTTCCACCGTCTGGCCCCGCACCTTGAGGAACTGATCAAAGTTGATGCCGTTGGCCTGCAGGCTCAGGTTGAACTGCCGCTGCTCGGCGAAGTAGTTGCCGCCCACCAGCTGTTTGGGCAGAGGACCGGTCACCTCGTCCCCCAGCTGCCAGATGACTTCTTTTTCCGCGCGGGCCTTTGCCTGCACACAGCGCTGGGCGTAGAGTTCCCGGGCCACCTGCTGACGCAGGGCGGTCTTTCCAGCAGCATCTGCCGCACGCTCCTCATCGCCATGATGACGGTTGATCTCCATTTCAATGGTAAGCTGCCGGATGAGGTGCGGCTCTACCGCCTGCACAAAACCGGTGTACCGGCCCAGCGTCAGCGGCGGCAGGGCATAGAACTGCGCCCCGGCCCGGAACCCTTCGGCCCGGTTCACGGCCAGCAATTCAAAGTCCGGGTCGGTCACCGGCGTAACGCCGTACTCTGTCGCGATCTGCTCATACAGGGCCGAAAAGCCCTCCAGGATGGTGCGGTTCACCGCCGCCGTCAGCAAGTCCTCTTCGGCCTGCGGGGCGTCCGGCGCAGCCTGCTCGGCCGTGATGGCCCGTTCAAGCTCTTCGGCATCCGCCGTAAATACCAGCCGGCAGTCCCCCGGCTCTGCCATACCAAAATGTTCCAGTTTCATCTTATGGTTCCTCCTCTCACAGCAGTGCGAACATCAGCACCAGCAATGCCACGCCGATGCCTGCGTACAGCGCCTCGGCGCCCAGCACCGACTTATCGCCCTCCACATACATTTTCTCCGGGGCTTCCGGGTCGTAGTACAGGGTCACCACGCTGCCCTCGGCAAAATCCTTGCTGCGGGAGGGTTTGGGGTACTGCAGCCGGTGGCTGCCGCCCGCCGTGGTGAACTCCAGCACATAGGCCGTGCCGTCCCGGCTCTGCACTGTGCCAGTGATGCGTGCCTGTACTTTTTCGCCGTTCGTGCAGAGACTGCGCCGTTGCCGCACACTGCGCAGCGCCATGTAAAACATGATCAGTGCACCCACCAGAAAGATGATTCCGTTTGCCATATGCATTCCCTCGTTTTTATCATTGTACGGGAAGCGCCCCGCCGCGTGGCTTTTATTGTACCACACTTTAATGAATTTTTCGCCCCACAGCCGCTGTACGGACTGCATCAATTTCCATGCAAAAATTTGTCAGAAAAATTTGAAAATAGGTGTTGACATTTCTGTTGCATCTGGTATAATAATTATCGTTCCGAGCGGCACGGCTCACGAACAAAACAGAATATGCGGATATGGCGGAATTGGCAGACGCGTTAGATTCAGGTTCTAATCGGGGCAACTCGGTGGAGGTTCAAGTCCTCTTATCCGCACCAAGAAAAGACATACGTTCGTATGTCTTTTCTTTTTTTGTGCGGATAAGAGGACTTGAACAGCACGGCCCTGCGCAGCAGGGTAAGCAATCAGCCCGGTGGGCTGTTGCTTAGTGCGCGGTTCCCAACCCGTAGGAACATCTACCGGGAGGACTGCCGCAAAAATAGAAAATCCGAACCTTTTCTCGATAGGAGAAGGGTTCGGATTTTTTGTTTCAGGGTAGAGTATATCCCATGGCGTGCCGCCCGGGTCACTCCTTCAGGATGGCTTCCAGCTGCTCTTGGAATTGCTTTGCGTTTTTCATCTTATAGGGTCGGTCATTTATGGAGATCCGCCCTGCCTCCGACACATAAATGGCCCCCACCACAGCGTCCTTATCGATCATGTGAATGGACAGGACCTTGCTGCCGCTGTTTTCCATAGCACCATCGGAAAGGTAGGTTTTCAGGGTCCGGTTATAGGTATACGCCTGTGCCAGTTCCATGATCTTTTCTTTCTGGTCCTCTGTAATGTGGTCGTAGGCTTCAGAGTGGATATAGGGCTTCCCGTTCTGGACACCAAAGGTGTTGCTGTGCAAGAGCAAGGAGCCATTTTCAGGGATGCAGCTCGATAAGGGCAGCGGTCGAAAATAGATCACGCTGCACACAAGCAGCACCACACAAAGCCCCACCGCCAGCACGGTCTTTTTGTTCATGAGAACGCCTCCTTTTGCTTCCGGTTTTGTGTGCCAAGTATAGCATATTTTTCTACACTCTGTCCACTGGCGTCATCAGAGCCGCCTTGTTCGAGTCCCTAATTCTCCACCACAAGAAAAACAAACCGGAGGACTATTGCAATATTCCCCCAGCATCCACGGTAGACATTCCTACGGGTTGGGAACCGCGCACTAAGCAACAGCCCACCGGGCTGATTGCTTACCCTGCTGCGCAGGGCCGTGCTGTTCAAGTCCTCTTATCCGCACAAAAAAAGAAAAGACATACGAACGTATGTCTTTTCTTGGTGCGGATAAGAGGACTTGAACCTCCACCGAGTTGCCCCGATTAGAACCTGAATCTAACGCGTCTGCCAATTCCGCCATATCCGCATATTCTGTTTTGTTCGTGAGCTGTGTCGCTCGGAACGATAGTTATTATACCAGATATACCGGAATTGTCAAGCGTTTTCTGCAAAAAACTTTTCTCTTTTTATAAAACGTCATACTTCCGTAAAAAAGCCCGTCGCAGGCCGGTTTTCCGGCACAGGACGGGCGGTTTATTTGGTCGTTTGAGCGTGGCCGCCGGGCGCTGGCGGCAGACATTTTCTGTTGCTTACAACGCGCGGCCCCACACCAGCCACAGGTACACCGAGCCGGTCAGCACTGCCGCCAGTGTAAAGGGCACCCCGATGCGCAAAAAGTCGGCTGTGCGCACGTTCTCACCATTCTTGCGCAGGATGCCGATGGCCGCAATGTTGGCCGATGCCCCGATGGGGGTCAGGTTGCCGCCCAGCGTTGCGCCGGTGAGCAGACCGAAGTAAAACACCTCCGGTGCCATGCCTGCACCATTGTTCATCAGCGCGGCAATGCCCTGCACCACCGGCAGCATGGTGGCCACATAGGGGATATTGTCAATGAAAGCCGACAGCACCACCGATACCACCACCAGCAGCACATACAGCCGGAAAGGATCCTCCCCGGCCACGGTATGGAACAGCTGCGCGGCAGCGTCGATGACACCCGCCGTGCGGATGCCCGCGATCACGATGAACAGCCCGAAGAGCAGCAGCAAGGTGTCCCGGTCCAGCTCCTGCACCACCTGCACCAGCGGCTTTGCCGAGTGTTCCCGCAGGCAGGCACGGATCACGCCCACCACGCACAGGGTCATGCAGATGAGCCCGCTGCGCAGATCGTACAGTGTTGCCAGCAGGCCGCTTTCCGGCTGCGGCAGGAAAGATGCCACGATCAGCAGCCCCACCGTCAGCAGCATCAGGGCAGTGGGCACGTCATCCTCCACCTGTGTTTCCACGCTGGCGGTGATGGACTGTTTTTCTCGCCGGAACAGCCACAGCAGCACCAGCAGGGAGGTCAACGCGCCCAGCTCCACACCCCAGAAGATGCCCGGGCGGCCGTGCATCCAGAAAAAGTCAAAAAAGTTCATCTCCGCAAAGCCGCCCAGCAGGATGCTGGTGGTATCCCCCACCAGCGTGGCTGCGCCCTGCAGGTTGGAGGACACCGCAATGGCAATGATCACCGGAACCGGCGAGATCTTCAGCTTGCGGGCAATGGCCAGGCCCACCGGTGCCACCATGAGCACTGTGGCCACATTGTCCACAAATGCACTGATGACCCCGGCAAAAAGTGCCAGCACGCACACAGCCCACTGGGCATTGGGCACCCGGACGATCAGCTGCTCGGCCAGGCGGGCCGGCATCCGGCTCCGGATGAACAGCGACACGATCCCCATGGTGCCAGACATCATCAGCAGCACATTGTAATCCACCGCCCCCAGCGCCGCCGAGAGCGAAAAATCATACACACCCAGCTGTCCCAGTGCCATGAACACCGCCGCGCTGCACAGGGCCACCCACGGGCGCTCTTTGGGCAGTGCCAGCATGAGCAGATAGGTGACAGCAAAAATGACCAGTGCAAGGATCATACGCTCTCCTCTGCAGCCTGACGGCTCTCCGGCTCCTCGTCGATCATGCGGTAGCCCACCCCCAGCTCGTTGAGGATGTAGGGGTTGCTGCCGGGGCGGCTGCCCAGCTTTTTGCGGATGTTGGCCATGTTCACCTGCAGCTTTTTGGTGCTGCCCACATCGGTATCGCCCCAGATGGCCCGCACGATGGCGGCGTAGGTCATCACCCGGCCGGCATGCTGGGACAAAAAGGCCACGATGTTGTATTCCGTCTGGGTCAGGCGCACCTCCTGCCCTTCCACGAACACCTTGCGGCGGTCGTAGTTGATGCGCAGTCCCTGAGCCTGGAACTCTCCGCCGGATGCGGCATCTCCGGTGCGGCTGTAGCGGTTCAGGCGCAGGGCCACCCGCACCCGGGCCAGCAGTTCCCCGGTGCCGAAGGGCTTGGTAATGTAATCGTTGGCACCCAGATCCAGCGCTTCGATCTTATCCATCTCGTCGGTACGGGCCGACAACACGATGATGGGGGTCATGTACTTCTGCCGCACGGTACGGATCAGCTCCAGCCCATCCCGGTCCGGCAGGCCCAGGTCCAGGATCACCAGATCCGGGTTGTGGGAGGCGAACAGGGTCAGGCCCATGGTGCAGGTGTGCGCCACCAGCGCCTGATAGTCGTTCGTGGTCAGCAGCGTTTCAATGAAGCTGCAGATGTTCGCCTCGTCCTCCACGATCAGCACCTTATATTTATTATTGCTCATCCTCTGCGTCCTCCAGTTCGATTTTCTCCGTCTCCAGCCAGAAACGGATGGTCGTGCCCTCGCCGGGGCGGCTCTCTGCGTCGATCTCGCCGCCGTGGGCCTTGATGATGGCGGCGCACACCGACAGGCCGATGCCCATGCCGTGCTTGCCGCTGTCGGCCGGGGCGTTGGGGTCCGG
>ERZ780198.1533-NODE-1533-length-20659-cov-3.071734_pt1 | contig 20659 bp, 20 predicted proteins | sample MGYA00510979_ERZ780198 | MGnify/ENA primary metagenome ERZ780198 (study PRJEB29588, sample SAMEA2158039) | human gut metagenome | biome: human gut; feature: human-associated habitat; material: faeces | place: Denmark | collected 2008/2010 ...
GCTTTTGTAGGATAGATCTTCTTCTGGATTCCATCCAAGCCCGCTGCCAGGCATACCGCAAAAACAAGGTATGGATTGGATGCAGCATCCGGGCTTCGAAGCTCGATCCTGGTATCAGCACCATTGACTCTCGGAATCCTTACCAGTGAATTCTGGTTATTTCTCGTCCAGGTCAGCTCTGTAGGCGCATCAAATCCAGGTACAAGACGCTTATAAGAATTTACAAGCGGATTGGTGATCAGAGTCATCTCACGGCTGTGAGCCAGAAGACCTCCGATAAAATAGTATGCCTCTTCACTTAATCTGGACGGATCCTCCGGATCCACGAAAATATTTTTTCCGTCTTTAAACAAAGACATATTTACATGCATCCCGGAACCCGCGATACCATGCTTCGGCTTTGGCATAAAGCTCGCAAACAGACCGTGGCGTTTCGCAATCGTCTTGACCGCAAGCTTAAAGGTCATGATATTATCCGCGGTGATCAGTGCCTCGTCGTATTTAAAATCGATCTCATGCTGCGCCGGTGCCACCTCATGGTGGGACGCTTCGATCTCAAAGCCCATATCTTCCAGCGTAAGGACCATATCACGTCTCGCGTTCTCTCCGAGATCGACCGGTCCAAGGTCAAAGTATCCTGCCTTTTCATGGGAGATCGTAGTCGGCTGTCCGTCATCATCGGTATGGAACAGGAAAAATTCGCACTCCGGTCCGACATTGAACGTATAACCCATCTCTGCCGCCTCTGCGATCACTTTCTTTAAGATGTAACGCGGATCGCCCTCAAACGGTGTCTGATCCGTGCAGTATACATCACAGATGATACGCGCAACTTTTCCCTGCTGCGGACGCCACGGAAAGATCGTAAATGTGTCGAGATCCGGATGCAGATACATATCCGATTCCTCAATGCGCACGAATCCCTCGATCGCGGAACCGTCAAACATGCACTGGTTATTCAACGCTTTTTCCAGCTGGCTCGCCGTGATCGCCACATTCTTCAATGTTCCGAAAATATCTGTAAACTGAAGACGGATAAACTCAACGTCCTCTTCGTCTACCATACGAATAATATCCTTTTTGGTATACTTGCTCATCTTTTACACTCCTTTATCTGCTTTCATATAATCCACTACTTCGCGATAGGAAAGTTTCCCGCCGAACAGATCGAGCGCGCTGCCGATCGTCACATTGAGCCGGTTCTTTCCCAGTTCCTTCAACTTCTCAATATCGGAAAAATCCCTGACGCCGCCCGCATAGGTGAGCGGGATCTTTCCCCAGCTTCCAAGCATCTCCGCAAGCGGTTCTTCGATTCCGTCTGCTTTGCCCTCCACATCCACCGCGTGTACCAGAAATTCATCCGCGTAGGACGCAAGTTCATCCAAAAGCGCCGGCGTCACCTTTTCCTCGGTAAATTTCTGCCACCGGTCCGTAACGATATAATAGTCATCGTCCCGTTTCCTGCAGCTTAAATCCAGAACCAGATGATCCTTTCCGGTCTCCGATGCCAGACGCCTCAGATTTCCGTAATCGATCTTTCCGTTCCGGAACACATAGGAGGTCACGATCACATGGCTGGCTCCCGCGTCAAGAAACTCCGCCGCGTTCTCGTCCGTGATCCCGCCGCCTGCCTGCAAACCGCCCGGATAGGTCTTTAATGCCAGAAATGCCTGCGCTTTCGTGTCATTATAATAGGAAGAATCCCTCGCGTTTAACAGGATGATGTGTCCGCCACGGATCCCGTCCTTTTTGTAGAATTCCGCATAAAACGAGGCATCACAGTCCGCAACGAAATTTTCCTTCGCGGTATCGCCCTGATCCCGCAGGGAACTGCCGACGATCTGCTTTACTTTTCCATTATGGATATCAATACAAGGCCGAAATTCCATTTTTTCTCTCCCGTATGATTTATAATATTTATTAATCTTAATTATTAGCTGAATTTATAACGCATTTCCGCTTTTTCAGGCGTTTATACGAAAAAGGACAGAGTTCTCCCACTAAAACCCCGTCGTTTGATAAAAGAATACCACACCATGAATAAAAATAAAATACCCAAATCCATTTTTTGCTTTTCTTTTTCCCGCCACCCGCATTGACAACCCCGGTTATTTTTGCTAGAATTGAAAAAATTATTAAAAGTTAAATACGACAAACAGGAAAGAGAGGAATGAAAAAAATGGGTACAATTATCGGCGAAGGAATCACTTTTGATGACGTATTATTGGTACCGGCATATTCTGAGGTTACTCCGAATATGATCAATTTACAGACAAGACTTACTAACAAGGTGACACTTAATATTCCTATGATGAGTGCTTCTATGGATACCGTTACAGAGCACAGAATGGCGATCGCCATGGCAAGACAGGGTGGTATCGGTATCATCCACAAGAACATGTCCATCGAAGCACAGGCTGATGAGGTAGATAAGGTAAAACGTTCCGAGAACGGTGTTATCACGGATCCATTTTCACTTTCTCCAAACCATACATTACAGGACGCGGATGATCTGATGGCAAAATTCCGTATCTCCGGTGTTCCGATCACAGACAACGGCAAGCTGGTCGGAATCATCACAAACCGTGACCTGAAATTCGAAACCGACTTTTCGAGACCGATCCATGAGTGCATGACCTCCGAAGGTCTGATCACTGCTCCGGAAGGGATCACACTCGAAGAAGCAAAATCCATCCTTGCAAAGGCAAGAAAGGAAAAACTTCCGATCGTAGATAAGGATTTCAACTTAAAGGGTCTTATCACGATCAAGGATATTGAAAAGCAGATCAAGTACCCGCTTTCCGCAAAAGACGATCACGGCCGTCTTCTGTGTGGTGCCGCAGTTGGTATCACCGCAAACATGATGGATCGTATCGATGCTCTTGTAAACGCGCATGTAGATGTCATCGTTGTGGATTCCGCACACGGACATTCTTTAAATATCTTAAACGCAGTAAAAAAGATCAAAGCTGCTTATCCTGACTTACAGGTAATCGCCGGGAACATTGCTACCGGTGCTGCTGCAAAAGCCCTGATCGAAGCAGGTGTTGACGCTGTCAAGGTAGGTATCGGACCTGGATCTATCTGTACCACCCGTGTTGTTGCAGGTATCGGTGTTCCTCAGGTTACCGCGATCATGGACTGCTACGCAGTTGCAAAAGAATACAACATCCCGGTTATCGCCGATGGCGGTATCAAATACTCCGGTGATATGACAAAAGCGATCGCCGCAGGTGCAAGCGTATGTATGATGGGAAGCATGTTCGCCGGATGTGACGAAGCTCCGGGAACTTTTGAATTGTATCAGGGAAGAAAATACAAAGTATACAGAGGTATGGGATCTCTCGCTGCCATGGAAAACGGAAGTAAAGACCGTTATTTCCAGGAAGGCGCAAAGAAACTGGTTCCGGAAGGTGTCGAAGGACGTGTCGCATACAAGGGTTCCGTAGAAGATACGATCTTCCAGTTAGTCGGTGGTATCCGCTCCGGTATGGGATACTGTGGCTGCCAGACCATTCCTGAATTACAGGAAAGAGGCCAGTTCGTAAAGATCACTGCCGCTTCCTTAAAGGAAAGCCATCCGCATGATATCCATATCACAAAAGAGGCTCCGAACTACAGCATTGATGACAAATAAGATCGGCTTTTAAAAGCAAAAATAAAAGGTGTCTTTAAAACCTGTTCCGGTTTTAAGGGCACCTCTTTTTTGCTCTTTCCTAGCGCGCGTTCGCTGCGGCTCCTTCTCTCACGCCGTTTGCGTTTCCGTTTGCCGCTGTATCGTTTGCGGTTGCATTGTCTGTCGCGTTTTCCACGGTGTTTCCGATATCATTTGCCACATCATCCGCAGTATCTATCACATCATTTCCGACATCGGCCGCTCCGTCCACAACGTCTCTTCCCGCCTCGGTGGTTCCGTCTACCACATCATCCACGGCACCATTTCCGTTGGTTCCGTTCATTCCTGTGGTTTCCGTTCCGGTCGTCGCATCATTCACATTTTCATCCCGGTTCGTCTCTGTCTCCGTCGCATTGGTATTATCCTCCGCCCTGTTATTATTCGTTCCACAGGCAGCAGCCATAGATACCGCAAGTGTCATAACACAGCAAAGTGCAATTCTTTTTAAGTTCTTCATCTTTATTTCTCCTTTTATATGTTGTTTTTATTTTTATATCCTTAATATGAGTCAATCCAGACGCTTTTATGCATGCATTTTACTTTTTCATCTTGGGGTCAAATAAGAGTGACGCCAGATAGCCAAACACCAGAGCGGCTGAGATTCCGACGGCGCTCGCCTTGAATCCGCCCATAAAAATACCGATAAAGCCAAATTCATCCACCGCCTCTTTCACGCCCTTAAAGAGGGTGTTTCCAAAGCCAAGCAGCGGTACACTCGCGCCCGCGCCTGCGAATTCCACAAACGGCGGATAGATCGCCACTGCTCCAAGCAGCGCGCCGGTACATACCAAAAGCACCATGATCCGTCCCGGCAGCATTTTCGTTTTTTCCATCAGGATCTGTACCAGCGCGCAGATCACGCCTCCGACCCAGAATGCATTGATATAGTCCATGTCTTCCCTTCTTCCTTTTCTTTTTTATTCTTCGTGCTCGATCACCACCGCGTGCGCGATCCCCGGCACATTCTGTCCCTCATTAAAGCTGACCGTGGAAAGCAGCGCGCCGGTCGGAACAAACAGGATCTTTTTCCATTCTCCCTGCGCAATTTTTTTCAGGAAATGGGCGCTGAGCGTCACTGCCGCGCAGCCACAGCCGGATCCACCGGAATCCGTCCCCTGTGTCTGCCTGTCAAAAATTTCGATCCCGCAGTCCGTATGCACACCGCTTATGTCATAACCCTTGTCCAAAAGTAGCTTAATTAGAATCTCCTGTCCCACATACCCGAGATCCCCGGTAATGATCTTGTCGTAATCCTCCGGCTTGGTGCCAAAATCGCAGAAATGGTGGTAGATCGTATCGCACGCCGCTGGTGCCATGGCAGCACCCATATTCATGGAATCCCGGACTCCGTAATCCACGATCCGCCCGGGCGTAAGCCCCGTGATCTTAATATCTGATTTTTTCGTCCCGAGGATATATGCCCCGCTTCCCGTAACCGTCCAGGTCGCCGACACCGGTCTCTGATTGGCGTATTCCAGTGGATAACGGAACTGTTTTTCCGCGCTCGCAAAATGGCTCGAGGTCACGGTGAGTACATGATCCGCATAACCGCCCGCCACACACATCGCGCCAAGCGCCATGGATTCTCCCGCCGTGGAACACGCCCCATACAGTCCAAAAAGCGGGATCTGATAATCCATCAGGCCAAACGAAGTCGCGATCGTCTGCCCTAACAGATCCCCCGCAAAGATGTAGCGGATGTCCTCCGGCGCAAGCCCCGATTTTCCAAGCGCAAGTGCCGTCGATTCCTTCTGCAGGGAGCTCTCCGCCTCCTCCCAGGTATCCTCTCCAAATTTGTCCGTATCGCATATCATGTCAAATTCATTTCCAATCGGCCCTTCTCCTTCCTTTTTTCCGACCACTGACGCGCTTGCAAGAATGTAGGGCGCCTGTGTGAAATGAATACTCTGCGTGCCAATTATCTGCAACTTTTTGTCCTCCTTCTTTTTGTGTAGAAATCCATATTCTCTGTTTTCCATTCACGTTTCAAAGTATTGTTTCTGTTTCTTCTCTTAATATGCTCGGACAAAACAGCTTTTATACCAATAGGAGATGAAATGCGCTTTGCGCAGGCAAAGAACAAAAAAAACATGCCAGGCATCTGCGGCTCCGGAAACTTTTCCGCGAAGCAAATACCTGACATGCTTTTTTGTTTTATTAGTCTTCTTTAAAAATGTGTTCTTTATATCGATCCAGCACACGATGCAGAATACTTCCCAGCAGATAGCAGGAGATCACTTCTCCGATCCCTACGGTCAGCATGAAAAACGGGATGGTTCCCTCTGCCATAGAACAGTACCAGGGGCACAACAATGGTGTTTGCCACAATGGGGGATACCGGCGCAAGGAATTTATTCTGTTTCCGAAGCGCATAGGTTCCGCAGGCTCCGATCAGTGTTGCCAGACTGCCGAATACCACATCAAGCGGCATACAGCCGGTCACCAGATTACTGATCAGGCATCCGAGGAAAAGTCCCGGGATCGCTGCCGGTGTAAAGACCGGTAAGATCGTGAGCGCTTCGGATATGCGCACCTGAATGGCTCCGCTCGCCAGATTAAATGCGCTGATAAAGACCGTCAGTACGACATAGATCGCAGCGATCATCGCTGCCTGGGTGATTCGTAACACTTTTTTGTTTCTCATATGAAATTCTCCTTTAGTTTTGTTTTACGAGTGGAAGGTCTCGAACACTCGGTATTTCGCCCTGAAAAGACCTTGGTTTTTGGGCTTTTTGCAACGTCAGTCAGTATAACACAGATTTTTTTTCAATGCAAGAAAAAAACAGAAGATTGCCTTCTGCCTGCTATATACGTATCGTTTACGCCTCCTCCTCTACCCGCTCAAATAAATCTCCAACGGAACAATCTAATATGGCGCACAGTTTGTCAAGATTTTCATAACGAATCGAATTTGTTTCATTCATGATCATTCGATTAAAATTCTGATAACTTAAATCCATCTGCTTATAGAGCCAATATTTCGTATGCTGCTGTTCCTCTAAAATATGCAAAACCCGCAAACGTACCATGTGTACACCTCCCAAATTTATGTAGAGATTATAACTGAAAACAAATGCTTGCATAAATGATGTGCACATAGTATAATGTTCCCATTATCTAATGTATGCATTAGATAATGGGAACATTGGATTTCACGTAAAGATCTGTGAAATTCCAAAACTATATCAATACTTAGAAAGAAGAGTTTACAAATGAAAAATGAACGTCTAACCTGGATCGACGGCCTGCGAGGTCTTGCATGCATCCTTATTTTTACCCATCATTTTCTGGTTTCTTTTTTTCCTTCCAGTTATAACGGAGATCCAAACACCTCACGAATGATCTATGGACTGGATGTTAAGTGGGCTAATTCTCCACTGTCTTTTATTATCTGTGGTAATTTCTGGGTAAGTGTTTTCTGCCTGGTCAGCGGACTGGTACTCGGCTATCAGATTTACCGCGCAAAAACTACAAATGAAGTCTCCTCTATGGTTTTAAAACGTTATCCAAGACTTTGTTTCCCGCTTGCCGTTGTCTCCTTCGCCGCATGGATCATGATGCAATTTTCACTTTTTCCAACTGCTGAAGTTCAAAAGCTCTCCACTTCATCCTGGATCGTTTCCGCATATGGAGACAAGCCCAGTTTTCTTCAATTTTTAAATACAACTTTTGTAGCAACCTGGCTGAATGGAGATCATACATATTCTCCTGCTTTCTGGCTGATGAATATTTTCCTCAGCGGCTCCTTTCTCGCATATCTGCTGGCACTTATGACCAAAAACAGAAAGCTGCTATCCATCCTTGTTTTTATCTGCTTTATCGCTTTCTTTCTCTATACCGATGCACTGTTTAATTTTGCATTTACACTCGGCGTTGCACTCGCTTACCGTATTTTCTACTTTGAACCGGAAAAATATGCAAAATATTTCGGTGTACTGTTCGTTCTTGTAGGGCTGTATCTGGGCGGCTATCCGTCCGAGGCTTATCCACAGGGCTTTTACCTGTGGCTCGGTGTCAATGTCAATCAGCGCTACGCACCGGTCTATCAGTTTTTTCACATTGTAGGAGCACTATTTCTCGTATGGGGTATCTACTGTCTGAAATCGCTTTGCACCCTTTTTAGCACCAAATTGTTTCGTTTTCTCGGAAAAATATCTTATGCCGTATTTTTAATCCACTGTCCGGTTATTTTTTCATGGTCCTGCTTTCTATTCTTAAAGCTGTATCACGCGTGCGGCAGATACATGGTTTCAGCTGCGGCAAGTTTTCTTACCTCCACAATTCTGCTGATTCTTTTATCCACGCTGTTCCAAAAATATGTGGAAGCTCCGCTTGGAAATCTGATAAAAAAGCTGGATCATTGGCTGTTTCTTTCGGAATAGCCTTATGCAAATATTCCATAAAAAACTGGCTGTGAATCCGCTCACAGCCAGTTTTTATTTTCTCTCTACTATTCTATTTATCTGATCTTCCTCTAAATATATACTCCATCTTGCGATCCATACAGCGGCTCTTCTTTGCCGTGATCTCTACTGCTCCATCCCGGAAACGCAGCTCCGCCGTCACCCCGAGCGGATTGTTCGGATAACACAGCTTCAGTTTTAACGTATCCTTTTCCCAGGAAAACGCCCCTGCCGTATTCACAATGCGGATATCGGCGCAGGTATAATAATGGGAAAAACGGACACTTGGCAGATCATTGCACTCCCAGTGGCGGAATCCATAGAAAAGTGTCCGCTCTTTTCCATCTTTCCACACACAGGTGATCGCAACGGTATCTTCCGTCTTTCCTGCTTCCACCTGTATCTTTTCCAGCTGATCCTCATTTTCTTCGAGCAGATACGTTCCCACGACACCGGAAATCCGCTCTTTATTTTTCGCGCCTTCGATATCATCCCCTTCCGGAAACGCAACCGTAAACTGCTCCTTTTTTGATGTTCCGTCAGGATCCGGCGCAATATCCACATCCGCGCACGCCGGAAGCAGATGTTTCCACATTTCTGCCATCAGCCCGGACATATCCTCGGTGCCGGTGAGCGTTGCGATCACAAGATCCTTCTCCGGTGCCACGATAGCAAACTGTCCGTATGCGCCATCGCCACGGTACACGCCCTTTGGAATGCACTGCCAGATCTGGTAGCCATAGCCGACGCCCCAGTCATTTCCGTCGCTGTACACCTCTCCGCCGGAAGAATCCACGAGATTTGAGGTCATCCGCTCCATCCACGCGCGGTTCAAAAGCTGCTTTCCATTCCACATGCCCTGCTGTTTTAAAAAGACGCCGAGCTTTGCCACCGTCTCGATTGTCACGTTCAGTCCGATCCCGCCAAGTGAATTTCCCTGCGGGGACTCATCCCAGTAATAATCTTCCACGCCAAGCGGTTCGAAAAAGCGCGGTGTCAGATAATCCACCAGCTTTTCTCCGGTCACCTTCGTTATGATCGCGGAAAGCACATAGGTTGCCGTTGTATCATAGAAAAAATGCGTTCCCGGTTCATAGGATGGCTCGATCTCCAGAAATTTTTCGACCCAGTTTCCCTCAAACGCATAGTTTAAGATCGGCGGCTCCGTTTCCTGTCCGGTACACATGGTAAGCAGATGTTCCACCGCGATCCGTTTCGCGCGTTCTCCGATCGTATCCGGAAGTTCCTCCTTAAAAAAGGAGTATACGGTATCTTCCACCGCAAACAGCCCTTCCTGCACGGCAAATCCGACTCCGACCGCGGTAAATGCCTTGCTGAGCGAATAGAGCATGTGCAACCTGTCCTCCCCATACGGATACCAGGACGCTTCATAGCACACCTTCCCGCCGCGCACTATCATCAGATCATGCAGTTCGATCCCACGCTCCCTGACTCCTTCTAAAAAGCCTTTGATCCCTTCTTCCGAAATGCCTGCTGCCGCAGGACTTATCCTTGGCAAATTCATGTCCGTTCCTCCTCATTTTGTCTTTCACACTTTGTTATCATTATAAAAAGGATCCATAAAAATGTAAAGAAAAAAGAGCCTCCGTCCCACAGATACCTTCTGTGTAACAAAGACTCTTTTGTGTTCTTTTTTAGCCCTTTACCGCTCCTGCGACCATACCTTTGATGATCTCTTTGCTGAATACAAAATACAGGATCACGATCGGTGCCATCGTAACTAACATTGCCGCCATGATCTTCGGATAGTCTGAGTTGAACTGTCCGGTGAACTGTGTCAGTGCCAGCGGAACCGTCTGCAATGCCTGATTCTTGATAAGGATCAAAGCGAAGGAGAACTCATTCCAGCATCCGAAGGACTGGATGATCGCAACCGTAACCATGATCGGACGGCAGATCGGCATGATGATGGAAAACATCGTCTTGGAAAATCCGCAGCCATCGATCGCTGCAGCCTGTTCAAGCTCCGTCGGGATCGTCTTTACGAATCCTTCCACAAGGAAGATCGCGATCGGAAGTCCGAATGCCACATACGGGATCACAAGTGTGAACCAGTGGTTGGAAAGTCCGAATTTCTTAAATACAACATAGATCGGTACCAGCAGGGAATGCTGCGGGATCAGCATACCGGTAAGGAATACACCAAACAGCAGGCGGTTTCCCTTGAATTTTACACGCGCCAGAATGTATCCAACGATAAAACCGAACAGTACGATAAAGAATACGGAAAGGATCGTTGTTCTCGCGCTGTTCCAGATCGACTGACCCAGATGATAGTTTGCGTTGCTCAAAATATTGATAAAATTGTCCAGTGTCGGGGACTTTACAATCCCGATGATATCCGCATTAAACTCTCTTTTCTGTTTCAGTGCGGAGTTTAACATCCAAAACAGTGGGAAAATACAGCTGATTGAAAACAGAATCAAAATTGCGTTTAATACAACTGCAAGTACGCCCTGCGCCGGTCCCATCTTTGCTTTTCTTTTTCCTGCAACTTTTACTTCAGCCATATTATTCCACCCCCTTGTCTTTCAAAAGGAAATTAAACAGCTTCTGCGCACCACCGATAACGATCAGGCTGAGAATGAAGATCGCAACCGAGATACAGCATCCATATCCCATGTTGTTCTGCTTGAACGATACGGTGTATCCGTATAATGCCATAACCATGGAAGATGTTCCAGGTCCACCGGATGTCATAACATAGATGTTATCAAATGCTTTCATGTTTCCTGCGATACAAAGTATGATACAGATCAATAATGTATTTTTGATCAATGGGAATACGATATAGATTGCTCTCTGCACTGCGTTTGCGCCGTCAATCTCCGCACTCTCAAAAATTTCCTTGTCAATAGAAGCGATACCGGATAACAGGATTACCATATAATATCCGATATACTGCCAGATCAGCGGTATGGATACGAGTAACATAACTTTGTCCGGTTCATTTAACCATACCTTTGCTGCGTCCGCGTGTCCGATCAGTTTTAAAAACCAGTTCAAGATACCGCGGTTATAGTCATAGATCATTTTCCAGATAAATCCTACACATACAGCGGATATCGTACTCGGGAAGAATCCGAAGGTACGATGCATTCCTTTTAATTTTACCAGTTTCGAATCGATCATTAATACGAAGATAAATGCGATTCCGATCTGCCCCACAATACAAATTGCTACCAGATAAATATTATGCCAGAATGACTGCCAGAATGTTGTATCCTGAAACAGTGTGATGTAATTTTGTATTCCGTTAAATGTTTTCTGCGGTCCGCCTTTCCACTCAAAGAAACTGTCGACAAAGGCTGTGATCAGAGGTACAAACACTGAAAAAACGTATACGATAAGTGGTACTAAAAGATACAGTGCGACAACTCTTTTTTTCGCACGCATGGATTTTTGTAACATAAAACCCCCTCCTTGCTCTTACAGGCTGCTCTTTTCTGATTTAAGGAAGGCTGCTCCAAAACTCATACTTCCCTGTCTTGAAACAGCCTCACCTGAAATTCTTACTTATTCTGCTTTAGTAATTTGCTTCATAAGCTGCCTGTGCGTCTGCTGCCACTTCTTCCGGTGTCTTGTCACCATTTACCATATCCTGAAGATCTGTGTTTACTACACTCCAGATATCGCTGGATAAGTAGGAATCATAGATTTCACACGGTGTGGTATCTACATAAGAGTAGTTGTAGAAGTCCTGAGTGAACTGGTCAAATTTGCTTAAATCAACATCAGATACTGTGGTAAGTCCGCCTAATGCATATTTGTCTGCTACAAAACTTGCAAATTCCGGTCCGGTGATGTACTCAGCAAGGTCGATCGCTGCTGCGAGTTTGTCCGGATCATCTTTTAATTTCGCATTGATCGCTACAGCGTAGCCAAGACCGATGTTCTGGCTGTCTGCGTCATAAGTTGCGTCAGCCGGCTGCGGTAATACTGCGAATTTTGTTGTATCATAGAGATCTGTTCCTTCCAGAGAAGCCTGAATATAGGAAACATCCCAGTTACCACCGATGAATGCAGGTGCATCACCGGAAATGTAATACTCACGCGCATCTTCATTGGAGATTGCGTTAAAGTCTTTGTTAAAGATATCGGTATCCTTGAATAATCTCTGTGTTTCGGTAAGCGCTGCTACAAATTCCGGATCTTCGAAAGATGCGCCACCTTTGTTGATCATGGACTGGAACCAGTCTTTTCCGGTATATCTGTCACCTAATGTGGAAAGGAAGCAGGAGTTCATCTGCCACTGTGCATTGTTACCAAATGCGATCGCTTCCTGATATCCGGCATCCTGTAACTTCGGAATTGCTGCTTCTACGTCATCCCATGTCTCCGGGAATTTGTCGTATCCAGCTGCTTCCCATGCTGCGGAATCATAAACAACTACGGTACAGGTTCCACCGGTCAGTACCGGGAATCCGTAGATCTTTCCGTCTGCATCCTTAAACGGTGTGAAATAATCCTGTTTGTAATCTGCTGCATACGGAGAACTGTTGATCGTATCGGTCAGGTCGAGGATCAGTCCCTGATCTGCCCATGCTTTTACGTTCATACCCTGGATCAGGAATACATCCGGAAGGTCGTCCGCGTTTGCAAGTGTCTGGATCTGTGTCTTGTAATCTGTGTTTGCGAGAACGGTCTGTGTCAGTGTGATATCCGGGTTTGCGTCATCCCACTGCTGTAATACAGTACGCATACCATCGGAACCACCATTTCCCTGAGATTCCTCTTCTGTTGAGAAGTGCATGATCTCAAGATCTCCTGTGTAAGCAAGTGAGCCTGAGCTTGAACCGCCTGCGCTCTCTGTGCTGTCTGTTGAGCTGCCCATGCTCTCGGTAGAAGCTGCTGCATCGTTTCCGGTGCTTGCTGTTGTGCTGCTGTCGCTTGAACTTCCGCATCCTGCAACCATGGATGCTAACATTGATGCACACAATAAGGTACTAATCACTTTTTTCTTCATAAAAACACCCTCCTGCTTTTTACTTAATCGTTTTCGTACTCTTATAATACCATTTATCGAAAAAAATGCAAGAGTGTTTTGGTCATTTCGTCAATTTTAATGAAGCAGTTGTGCTGTTTTTGGATGTTTTGACCAATTTCCGTGTGTTTTTTCGAAAATTTTAGGTTTTTAGTTTCGCTGAAAAATGTCCAAAAAACACGCAAAAGCGGGCTGTGCAACTGCGCAGCCCGCTTATTTCCTGTACTCTATATGATTTTACTCAACGTCCTTCAATGCCGCAAGGTCTTCCTCACCGGTACGAACCTTAACAACTTTCGTACATCATATACGAAAATCTTTCCGTCTCCGATATGTCCGGTGTAAAGTGCCTTCTTGGCTGCTTCCACTACCGCGTCCACAGACAGATTTCCGATAATGACATCTACCTTGACTTTCGGAAGAAGGGTCGCATCCATTTCAACACCACGGTAATACTCTCCGGCGCCTTTCTGGATACCACAGCCCATAACCTGTGTAACCGTCATTCCGGTAACACCGAGGTCATTTAACGCTTTCTTTAAGGTATCAAATTTGGAAAGCTTAACCACAATGGATACTTTGTGCATTCCGCTGGATGCTGCCCCACCGATGGTGGTCTGTTTTACCACTTTGACTGCTGCATCAACCTGTGACGGAGTTGCCTTCTCGACATCATCCTCCCCTAAATCTGTGTTTTCGTTGACATCAAGCGCTCCGGAGATCTCTGTGATCTCAAATCCGGAATATGCACTTGCAAGGCCATGTTCATGGATATCAAGACCATCGATCTCAACTTCTGCCGGTACCCGTAAGCCAACTGTTTTGTCGATCACTTTGTAAATAATGAGCATTGTTACTACCACCCATGCGATCACGGATACCATACCAAGAAGCTGTACTAAGAAATAATGGATACCGCCGCCATAAAAAAGTCCGCCGTCTGTGGAGAAAAGTCCGACACACAGGGTTCCAAGCGCTCCACACGCTCCGTGTACGGAGATCGCTCCGACCGGATCGTCGATCTTTACTACTTTATCAAAGAATTCTACGGAAAATACAACCAGGATACCTGCAAGCAGTCCGATAAAGAATGCGCCGACCGGTGTTACCTGATCACAGCCTGCGGTGATCGCTACCAGACCTGCAAGCGCTCCGTTTAATGTCATGGAAACATCCGGTTTTTTGTAACGGATCCATGTTACGATCATTACGGTACAGGTTGAAACTGCTGCCGCAAGGTTTGTTGTCATAAAGATGCTGGATGCTGATATGAGATCCGCGTCTGTACTCATTGCTGTGGTAGAACCACCGTTGAAACCAAACCAGCAGAACCATAAGATGAATACGCCAAGTGCTGCCAGTGCAAGGTTGTGTCCCGGAATTGCACGCGGTTTTCCGTTCTTGTCATATTTACCGATACGCGGTCCTAAGATCGCTGCTCCGACGCATGCTGCCGTACCACCTACCATATGTACTGCGGTACTTCCGGCAAAATCATGGAAGCCAAGCTGCGCAAGCCAGCCGCCGCCCCAGATCCAGTGACCGGAGATCGGATAAACCACTGCGGAGATCAGTAAACTGTACAGACAATACGCTACGAAATTTGTTCTCTCTGCCATACTTCCGGAAACGATCGTTGCTGCTGTCGCGCAGAACACGGTCTGGAATATTACATAGCACCAGGTCGGAAGTGTTCCGAAATCATAAGTTCCACGGATCAGCGGATCAAAACCGCCAATGAGCGCTCCGCTTCCGCCAAACATAATGCCAAATCCGATGAGCCAGTAGATCGGTGTCCCGATACAGAAGTCCATCATATTTTTCATTAATATATTACCTGTGTTTTTCGCTCTCGTCATACCTGCTTCACACATTGCGAATCCGGCCTGCATAAAATAAACCATTGCCGCTGCAACAAGCGTCCAGATGACATCTACTGATGAATAAGTCATAATCATTCCTCCTCAACTGAAACTAGTAGTATTACACAACATTCCACGCGTTAAAAACATTGCAAAGCAACAAAAAAAGCGCCTAAGGATCTCTCCTTAAGCGCCTTTGCTTTATGAACCTTATTATATCCACTTTCTGACATTTGTCAATGCAAATTTTATAAATTTTTTATATTTTTTGCAAACGCAGTCCCACACCCCTTGAAACCTGCAGGAATATGCTATAAAATATTTTCATATCAAAAAATGACAGACAAAAGAGGTTTTTTATATGCTTGATCCTGAACTGGAAACTGCCATCCGCCAGATAAAGGGCGCGCAGCAGAACGGTTTTATTACATTTTATAACAAAACATTTCATTATGTTTACACAAGGGCAAAATATCTTTTTCCAAGCCTGATGGAATGCCGGGAATTTATCAAGCAGGTCTATCTTTCCTGCTACTTACATATCGCGGAGCTCACGCCCGGCACCGACCTGGAAAAATGGCTGTCCGGACGCCTGCTGTCCCGTTACCACAAGCTTCTTGTGGAAAACAGCATCGACGCGTTCGCGCAAGCGGCAAACAGCGAGGTCTTCTCTGTGTCCTTAGATCCCGGTGCGGAATCAGTTCTCGGATGCATGGATCTTGAGACCTGCTCGCATATCCTGCAGGGGCAGTTAAAAGAGCTTCCCGCGCTTCCGCGTATCTTATTTTTAAGTTTCTTTCACGACGGACTCTCAGCCCAGGAGCTGTCCGTCTGTTTTGAATGTCCGGAATCCGCGGTATTATGGGAATTAAACCGCACCAAAAACGTCCTGCAGAAAGCGTATCTCCAGTCGGCACCGGAAAACGGCCAAGTTCTATATCCGTTCAACTTAAAGCTGGTATACCACGCGCTGGAACTGCAAAACAAAAAGTTTGTGAGTACCACGGAATTTGCGCGGCTCGTATGGGATTCCATCGCATGTGAGCTGACGTTCAAAAAAGCTCCGAAAAAGAAAGTTCTGACGCTTCCGTTACTTCTGTGCTTCTCGGCGTTGATCCTGGCATTTATCGTGTGCGTGATGTATTCCCACGGATATTTTTCCTCTTCTGCCAGCACAAAAGAGAAACAGGATGCCGCAAACTCCGTCTACGAGAGCACGGAATCGAGTGTCTCTTTCCCGTACAGCGAGGATGACTTAAAGCCTTCTTCCACCACAACAATCAAGGATGAAAACGGAAATGTGACAACTTATGATGAAAGCGGCAGTGAGATCCCAACTCCGCAGACAACAACTCCGAATACGGATTCAAATACCAGTTCAAATACTGGTTCAAGTGCCGGTTCCAATACCGGTTCTACTTCTTCCGAAGAGACCGAGACCTCTGCTTCTTCGGGAAATACATCCAAAACCGCGCCCACGGTCGCTGCTCCTACGGTCACAGAGCCCACCGTAAACGCACCTACGGTAGCGGAACCATCCGTGGCAGAGCCATCGGTAAAGACACCGACGCCACCGGATGAGCCAAAGACTTCTTCCAATTAAAAAGTTCCGGCATTACGCCGGAACAATATGAAGTACAGACATCTGATAGGTAATGCCCTGTGCGGTATCAAACGGCCAGCGCAGGGCAATCGATTCATCGATCAGACATTTTCCTGCGTCCTGACGGTCTATGGCGTCCTTTAACGCCTGACACGCGCCCTGGATGCCTCCGTCTCTGCCAATCCGCTTGCGCTCGCACGCAAGTACCGCCCCCTTTTTCACAGAACGGTAAAACGCCTCCTGAAAGCGGGGGATCACTTCTTCATTCTTTTGTTTTACATAGTCAAACACCGTAGTTTCCCACGTTCCGACTGCTTCAAGATAGACCTGCCAGAGCCAGGCAAACATGTTGTTGATCTGACTGTGGACACCGGCGGCGATCGCGTAATCGTAGGTCTTTTCCCCGAAATCAAGCGGTCTTCGTTCCGCCCGCGCGTAAAGTTCCTTCATGCGGAGGATCGCATACTCCGCCACTTCCGACATATCGGTATCTTTTCCCTCTACCTGGATCATACGAAGCACATCATCCGCGTATTCCCGGTATTCCGCCGGTGTGATCCCGAGAAAATCCGCCTCTTTTAATACCAGCGACGCATCCTCTCTTAACTGATAGGTATCAAGTGCCGCGAACATGCTCTCCTTCTGGCAGTCGATCAGCGTGATCTGTGAGAAATGTTCCCGAAGCATGCAAAGATCGAGGTCATTGCAGCTGCCTGCCCCGAATACCGCAAGCGTACTTCCGGCATCGGTGACACCGGTCAGATACTCGGTCAGTTCTCTCCGGTACTCCGCCCAGTTTTCATAGGCGTGCGGTATCGTCTGTGTCTTTAACAGCTCATCGTAAACCGACATGCCTATTTCGTCCGTTTGCTGTCTGCTTTTGCCTGGAATTTCTCATTCTGGATGATAAAGCGCTCATGGTCAGCTTCTCCCACAACACCGCAGGCATCGCTGGCTGTGATCTTGAACACCAGCTTCCGGCCTTCCACGGCGGTCAGCTCGCTCTCACAGGTCACGGTCATGCCCACGGGGGTGGGGGCGGTGTGCTCCAGTTCCAGCTTCGTGCCCACCGAGCCGCAGCCCTCGTCCAGCTCGGACGCGACGCTCATCCAGCAGGTCTTTTCGGCCAGTGCCACCAGTGCGGGCGTTGCGAACACGTCCAGTGTGCCGCTGCCCATGGTCTTTGCGGTGTTTTCGTTCGTCACGAGCTGGCTCTGCTCGCCGTGGATGCCAATAGTCAACATAAAAAAACTTCCTTTCCAGAATCGCCTTGCGGCAGTAAATTTCCGATCTCCTGATAGGATACCACATTTTCCGCGTCGATGCACCTGTTTTTGGTGGATTTCTGCATTTTCCTCTTTCCTGTCAGCCCAAAACGCGTTATGATAGGGCAAAATGGGGGAGGATACGCCTATGAACGACTTCTGGAAATCCTACGATATCACCGCGCTGGAGTACGGAGTGAATTATCAGTGTTACCCACTGTATGGAAGAATCCATCTCACCGAACTGGCGCTTTCACTGATCTTCATCCTGAGTGCTGCGCTCTGGTACAGGCACAGCGGGCCAAAACAGCGGCGGCGCATCCTGGTGGGGGTCACGGTGCTTCTGCTTCTTGACGAAGCGGCCCTTCTGCTCGGCATGGCCCTGACTGGCCAGTGGAATTGGAGCTATCTCCCGCTCCACCTATGCAGCATTAATGTTTTCGTCTGCCTGTACAACACCCTGTTCGACCAGAACTGGTGCAAGGAGGAACTTTACGCCCTCTGCATCCCCGGCGCGGCGCTGGCCCTGCTCTGCCCAAGCTGGTTGGATGTGCCTTCATGGTGGACGCTCATCAACTTGCACTCGGTCTCCATCCACGCCCTGCTGGTGCTTTACCCGGTCCTTCTCGTTGTGGGCGGCTACCGCCCCAGCCCCCGCCGGGTGCCGCAGGTACTGGCTTTCCTGTTCGGCACCGCCTTGCCCATCTATTTTCTCAACAAGTCTCTGTACACGAACTTCTATTTCCTGAACAATCCAACCGCCAACGTCATCACCTGTGCCTTCACGAGATTTCTGGGTGAACAGTATTATATACTCGGCTTCCTGCCCGCCATCGCTGCGGCACTGGCGGTGATGTATCTGCCATGGGCAGCAAAAAATTTCACCGAAAATCGACGAAAACATTGACACTTTTTCCGCGCTCAAAACGCACCTTTTTTGCAGATTGAAATCGCAGTTTTCTTGCGTATTGGGGTATTTTTTTACAATTTTGAGGTTCTGCTCAAAATCTTTGCAAAAAGCCTTGACAGGGCCTCTTCTGCGTGATACTATGAACACATGAACAAACGTTCACATGAATGTGCCGCGAAAGGAGAGACTGCCATGAACGACCCCAAAGACGCTCTGCCCGCCGCGCAGCCGGGGCCTCTTGTGATGCCGGACGACGAAGTGCTGTATGAGCTGGCCGACCTGTTCCGGGTGTTCGGCGACTCCTCCCGCATCAAGATCCTGTATGCGCTCCACGACAGCGAGCTGTGTGTGCAGGACCTCGCGAATGCGGTGCAGCTGAGCCAGTCTGCGGTGAGCCACCAGCTCCGGGTGCTGAAGGACTCGAAGCTCGTGCGGTTCCGCCGGGACGGAAAGACCGTTTACTACGCACTGGACGATGACCATGTGCGCAGCATCCTCTCCATGGGGATGGACCATATCGAAGAATAACCGAAAGGCAGGTACTTATTATGAAGAAGAGCTACAAGATCGAGGTCGATTGCGCAAACTGCGCCCAGAAGATGGAAGACGCCGCCAACACCGTGGCCGGTGTGGCAAATGCGACCGTCAGCTTCATGACCCAGAAGATGAAGGTGGAGTTCGCAGAGGGCGCAGACCCCCACGACACCATGGTGAACGTTCTGGCCGCCTGCAAAAAGGTCGAGGACGACTGCGAGATCTTTGATATCTGAGCAACGCATCCGATGAGAACGGCTCCTCCTGCGGGGGAGCCGTTTCCTTCCCCGGCGATTTCCTGTTGAAAGAAAAACCAGTTTTCAACACTTTCCACCGGGTTTTCAACAGTTTTTGCGGAAAAGTTTGAAAACAAACGCGAAAAAGTCAGATTTCTTCGGGAAAACCTCGTGGAAAACATGGGGGAAAACGTGGAAAAGTTTCCTTTCCGGGGAAAACCTGTTGAAACCGCCCCCAGCCATCCGTCAAAAGGAGAGTATCGTATGACCAAAAAGCAGAAAAAGGTGCTGTATCAGATCATCGCAGCGGTCATCCTGATCGTGATCCTGAAGCTCCTGCCCGCATTCCCCACCCCGGTGGAGCTGGTGCTCTACCTCATCCCGTACCTCGTGGTGGGCTGGGATGTCCTGCGCAAGGCGCTCAAGGGCATCAAGAACCGCCAGCCGTTCGACGAGTGCTTTCTGATGGCCGTTGCCACCGTGGGCGCGTTCGCGCTGGGCGACTATGTCGAGGGCTGCGCCGTCATCCTCTTTTACCAGATCGGCGAGCTGTTCCAGAGCGTGGCCGTCGGCAAGAGCCGCCAGAGCATCTCCAGCCTGATGGACATCCGCCCCGACTACGCCAACATCGAGGACGCAGACGGCAAGCTGGAACAGGTGGACCCCGATGATGTCGAAGTCGGCACCGTGATCGTGGTCCAGCCCGGCGAACGTGTGCCCATCGACGGCGTGATCGTGGAGGGCACTTCGGCCCTGAACACCGCAGCCCTGACCGGCGAGAGCCTGCCCCGCGATGTGCAGACCGGCGATGAGGTCATCAGCGGCTGTGTGAACATGACCGGCCTGCTCAAGGTACGCACCACCAAGGAATTTGGCGAGTCCACGGTCTCCAAGATCCTCGACCTCGTGGAAAATTCCAGCATGAAGAAGGCCCGCACCGAGAACTTCATCACCCGCTTTGCCCGGGTCTACACCCCCGCTGTCTGCTACGGCGCACTGGCGCTGGCCTTTGTTCCCCCCATCGTTCTGCTGCTGATGGGCCAGCCCGCCCGCTTCGGCGACTGGGTCTACCGCGCCCTGACCTTCCTCGTCATCTCCTGCCCCTGCGCTCTGGTCATCTCCATCCCGCTGAGCTTCTTCGGCGGCATCGGCGGTGCTTCCGCCT
>ERZ780198.1535-NODE-1535-length-20640-cov-14.846539_pt1 | contig 20640 bp, 16 predicted proteins | sample MGYA00510979_ERZ780198 | MGnify/ENA primary metagenome ERZ780198 (study PRJEB29588, sample SAMEA2158039) | human gut metagenome | biome: human gut; feature: human-associated habitat; material: faeces | place: Denmark | collected 2008/2010 ...
CGCCAAGCTGTATAAACACGATATTGAAAAGGTTTGTTATCGTTGTCGCAATGTTAAGTCCTGCAATTACCGAAAGTCCTCTGACTGAATAACACTGTGTAACCATCGTCATGCCGGCTGCCCAGAACAGCTCATTGAGCATGAGTGGCAGTCCCTTGATGAATATAGTCTTAAACTCATCAAACGGCATCCCTATTCCTCTGTAAGTGCCCTCGAGATATCTGTTCTTATCCCTGTTTTTATGTGCCCACAGCACAACTATTATGGTTTCTATATACCTCGACATTACCGTGGCAATAGCAGCTCCAGCCACACCAAGCTTTGGTATAGGACCGATTCCGAAGATGAGCAGAAAATCAAGCACCGCATTGCTTCCGACTGCTGCAAAGCTTGCTGCCATCGGTACAATGGTCTGTCCTGTCTCCTTTATGTTTGTCGCATATGCCTGTGTCACCGCAAATGGTATGAGACCTATCATAACGATTTCCAGATATTCCTTTCCATATGCCAGTGCTGCTTCTGTGGCACCGTTTCCTGCTGTATCTGTCAGATAAAGTGATATAAGACCTGTCCCATTTGTGATAAACAGTGTCATCGCTATTGCCGTCACAAGCAGCGCTGCATACAGCTTGAATCTGAAGGAATACATATGCCCCTTATGATTTCCCTTTCCAAAGTACTGCGCTCCGAATATACTTGCCGCTGACACTGCCCCAAACACCGCCAGATTGTACACAAATATGAGCTGGTTTACGATTGCTACGCCCGACATCTGCTCTGTTCCTAGCTGTCCTACCATGATGTTGTCCAGAAAACTTACCAGATTGGTGATTGCATTCTGGATTATCATTGGTATTGCCAGCATTAGATAGCGCTTATAAAATGCCTTGTCTCCTATATATTTTTGTCTGAATTTATACATGTCTTCCCCCCTGTTTCTTCTGTGTAATGCTACTATTCTACTACGGCATACTTTATTTTTCAAACATTTTATACTTTTTCTTAGTTCTTATTTTATGTTATTGTTACTGATCACACCTGACAGTGTGACCAGCAACGATTACAGCCCCTTTAAAATGCCTCTACGAGGCAGGGCTGTAATCACTCAATAATTACACTATGGCGCATAGCTTGACACATCTGTTCTTTTGTAATATAAGTATGGTGTAACCTGTTAGTATATTCTAACTTTCCATTGAACAGCTTTAACTTACTTTAAAAATTATATTACTGTAGTAACTGTAAAACATGGAAATCAACGATACAATACATATACACTTTTAGGAGGAAAATCATGGAATTTGAAGCATTACTTGAAGCAAGAAGAAGTGTACGCGCTTTTGACGAAACAAAAGCAGTCACAGAAGATCAGATAAAAACATTAATAGAAGCCGGCATACAGGCACCTTCATGGAAAAACTCACAGACTGCAAGATATTACTGCATATTAAGTGATGATATAAAAGCAAAATTTGCCACTGATTGTCTGCCTGAATTTAACGCCAGAAGTTCTCACGGAGCAGCACTCGTAGTCACTACATTTGTTTCAAACCGTTCCGGCTTTGACCGTGAGGGCAACCCTGATAATGAATGTGGTAATGGCTGGGGATATTATGATCTCGGACTCCACAATGAAAACTTTGTACTTAAAGCAAAAGAGCTTGGACTCGATACTCTTATCATGGGTATACGTGACGGAGAAGCAATCCGCAAGCAGTTAAGCATCCCGGATACAGAAACTGTTGTCTCAGTTATTGCTGTAGGATACGGAAAAACTACACCTGAAAAGCCAAAACGTAAGTCTCCTGAGGATATTGTAAAGTTCTTCTAAACAAGACATAATTGTGGATAGCAAAAAAATTATTAAAACTGTTGTATAAAAGAAAAGCACTGAAAAACCAGTAGTCCCTGATTTTCGGTGCTTTTTCACATATTTTTAAAATTTACTAAGTCGTTATCTTCGTTCTATTTTTATCTGCTATTTTAATTTGTATTCCTTACATGTAAAACTGCCATCATCATTCCTGTAGATTGCAATAAAACCATCCGGACCATTGTCTCCTGATAATACATCAGCCACTACAAAGTCTTTATCATCCGGCATAATATAATTTATATTACCGCTTACACCGCATGTGACATCATCTTCCACATATGTCATGTCAATATTTCCATCGGCATCAGGCTCTGCTGTCACTGTATGACCTTCAACCTCATCAAATCTCTCGTCTATTTCATCCTGACTTATATTTTCTAATGATTTCATAAATTCAGATATTGCTGTATTATCGTCTATATTCTGTTCAGTGTCCAGACTGTTTTCATCTTCAATTTTTTTAAGATACTTATCCGCCGCGGCTCTGTCTGCTTTTGATGTATCAAAAGGAATTTTAAATAATGCACTAAATCCTTCGTAAGCACTATTTTTCATATAACAGCCAGCTTCATCCATCAAATACGCATGTTCTTCATCTCCGAAGCTGTCTACAGCTGATATCCACACACCTCTGTCAGCAAACATTTCAAGGTTGTCACACTCTACAAGTTCATAAATCACACCATCCTGTTCAAACCATATTAACTGTGTATCAAGTGTTCCATTGTTTGCCACATCAAATGGTACACCTCCTATAAGTGGCGATACACAGAAATTTCTGTCTGGCATATCGTCTCCATCATTCTTAGAAATTGCCATAGTAATATATGTTTTCCTATCGTCAATTTTATTTTTGGAATCATCTGATACATATGGTGCAAGGTTACTGCCTGTGACAATTCCCATTAAATTAAACACATAATCTCCCGATTTCTGAACCTCATTAATAGAAATTGCATCCTTGCTCTCAAACGCTCTTGCAAGATTATCGTTATTGGAAACGGCATTTGCAACCTCACTTGAATTCATATATCTGTATGCGGCATATGCTGTAGCACTTCCCGCAAATGCAACAAAAAGAGTAACTGCCGCAGCTGCTGCCATATTTTTTTTATTTTTCTTCATTTTCTTTTCCTCCATATCTGCCTTTTCTAAAATCTGGCGATTCAGCATTTTTGAAGGAACATCCTTTTCCTCTAAAGCCTCATATAAAATAGTATCCAATTTATTCATGACCAATATATACCTCCAGCTCCTGGGATAATTTTTTTCTAGCTGCCCATAATCTTCTTTTTACAGTTCCTTCCGGTACATGTATTTCCTTTGCTATTGCTTTTATTGACTGTCCTTCCATGTAAAATAGGAGAATTGGTACTCTATATACATCATCAAGCTTTGACACCGCCTCTAATACAGCCTGCTTTCTTTCCTCTATGATAACCTGCTCAAGAATATCCTGGCTCTTATCACTGATATTATGTTCAATTTCGTCTGTAAGAGTGACGCTCGGTGCTATTCTATACCTGATTGCATATTTCTTCTTGTTGTTTTTCCATATCCCAACTGCCAACGAAAGCAAAAAACTTTTTACATTCCCGCCTGCATTGATTTTGTCTATATCCTGTATAGCTTTAAGCCATACTTCCTGATATAATTCATCTGCAAAATCATTGTCTATACACAGTTTCCTGCAAAATGAATATATGCTGCTGCCATACTTTTCAATAAATTTTTCCAATTCCTGAATCGTCATTGTGGTTTCCTCTTAGTCGCGATTAAGATTAGGAACTATGTCCTTACACTTATATATTGTCATGTAAAAAAATATGGTTCATTATTATTTTTTCTTTTATATTTTCTGGTGTATTATAACAATACGCTGATAAGATTATTTCTTATATCCATGATCTGCGTGCACAAAATAAAAGACCGCTTCACCATCCAAGTGAAGCAGCCCTTAAAATTCAAATCTACAGCTTAAATCTATATCCCACACCCCAAATAGTCTCAATATACTGAGGCTTTGCAGTGTTCATCTCGATTTTCTCACGGATTTTCTTGATATGTACGGTTACTGTCGCAATATCTCCTATCGAATCCATATTCCAGATTTCCTTGAATAATTCCTCTTTGGTAAATACGTGATTTGGATTTTCTGCGAGGAATGTAAGCAGATCAAATTCTTTTGTTGTAAACTGCTTTTCTTCCCCGTTTATCCATACTCGTCTTGCCGTTTTATCGATTTTGATTCCACGGATTTCTACGATATCATTCTCTGGCGTGTTGCTTCCGATAAGACGCTCATATCTGGCAAGATGAGCTTTTACCCTTGCAACAAGCTCTGATGGAGAGAATGGCTTGGTCACATAATCATCTGCTCCAAGTCCAAGTCCCCTTATCTTATCTATATCATCTTTTTTTGCTGATACCATCAAAATAGGTGTATTTTTCTTTCCACGGATCTGCTTGCATATCTCAAATCCATCAATTCCCGGCAACATAAGATCAAGTATAAACAGATCAAAATCTTCTGCTAGTGCTCTCGCAAGTCCATTTGTTCCATCGTTTTCAACTTCTACCTCGAACCCGCTAAGCTCCAGATAGTCTTTCTCAAGATCTGCAATTGCAACCTCATCTTCCACTATTAAAATTTTACTCATTTGGCACCTCCTGATATTTACGGATAACAAAAACCATCTTTGTTCCGCTTCCTTCTTTACTTGTCGCCCATATTTTGCCACCATGGTCTTCTATTATTTTTTTGACTATTGAAAGTCCTATTCCGCTTCCACCTGTTGCAGAATTTCGTGACGCATCTGCACGATAAAAACGATCAAATATATATGGCAGATCTTTCTGGGCTATTCCTCGACCATTATCTTCTATCTCAACCTGTATAAAGTCTCCGACATCATTTATTCTGATATTTATAGAACCATTTGTTTTGTCCATATATTTTACAGAATTTCCGATAATATTATTTATTACACGTCGTATCTGTTCCGGATCAGCTATGATCAGCGTTTTTTTATCAACATAATTTGAATATGACAGTTCTATATTTTTTGCCTCGAGATCAAGACCAATCTCCTCGATACAATCACTGAAATACTCTGTAACGTTGATTTTTGCAAAATTATATGGTATGCGGTTTGTATCAATTTTTGAATAAAGCGTGAGCTCGTTTATAAGTGTATCCATCTCACTTGCTTTATTATATATCGTCCTGACATACTTATCAATCTTCTCCGGCGTATTTGCAACCCCATCTAGTATTCCCTCCGAATAACCTTTTACGGCAGTGATCGGTGTTTTTAAATCATGTGCGATATTGCTTATGAGAGTTCTATTCTCCGTCTCGTTTGTGATTTTTTCTTCGGCATTACTCTTAAGCCGCTGACGCATCTGCTCAAATGTAACGCAAAGTTCTCCTAGCTCACCATCCGATGAACTTGTCTCAAGTGAAAAGTCCAGATTACCCTCCTTGATGTTTTCAGCAGCAAACTGAAGTTTTTTTATCGGATTAAGAAGACTTCTATGTATCCAGACTATGAGCATAACAGCCGTTACCACAAGTATTATAAGTATTGCTATAATAAGCTCGATCATAAAATGTTTAACCTCAGGAACAACGCTCTGTGTCGATGTTACAATGTACAATGCATCTTGATTTTTCTGCATATCTGTGAAATTTAACTGTTTAATGATCACCTTATCATCGCTGTCCATAAAACTGGTGACTTCCGAGCCGCTCTGTACATTTGAGATCTTAGGAAGTGTCAGAAGAACGTCCCTGTTATCCTCACCTCCGTTAAATATAATATTTGCACCATTTTTTACAATTAAGTATGAATACTTCTCACTGAGTGCCTCATTCTCCTGCTCAAGGTATTTCTCATCCAATAGCTTATCCGGATCATCTGCGGCCAGTTCTGCATATTTTGCATAATCCTGCTCAGTGACCTTTTTCAGAAGAAGAACCGAATTCGTAAGCCACATTTCTTCTGAATCTGTAATTCCGTAGCTTTCATTTATCGCTTTTATCTGGAAATTATGAAATCCAGCCAGAACAGCACATGATAAAAGTACCGGAACTAAAATAATTATCAGAAATGATATCATAAGTTTGCTCTTTATTTTCATAGTGCCTCCAAAATATATCCAAATTACTTTATATCATTCCTAATTATATCATACACCCACTAAACACTGTCTAAATTTTCCATTAAATTTAAAAATTGTAAAAAAAACCGCTTATCCTCACGGTATAAGCGATTTTCTGATATTGATACAAATAAACTACATTGTTTCAGCTATTTTGCCTGAAATTTTTTGGCAAGCACTTTTGTCAATATGTTGATAAGGAATACGATCACAAGCAGTACAACTGCAATTCCAAACGCAACATCAAATTTTCCTTCACTTGTTGCTGAAAGATACAGCTTTATGGTAAGTGTTCCTCCTGACTGGAATATCTTTGAAAAAAATCCACTGCCGGTTTTTGGAAGCATTCCTGCACTTCCGGCTGTAAAAAGAAGTGCTGCTGATTCTCCCACAATACGTCCGATCGCAAGGATTACACCTGTGATGATTCCCGGCATCGCCGATGGAAGAAGGATCGTGCGGATCGTGTGCCATTTACCGGCTCCAAGTCCGACCGCACCATGTCTGTAACTGTCAGGCACTGTTTTTAACGCTTCCTGCGTATTTCTGGTTATGAGAGGAAGAACCATAAGTACAAGGGTCAGCGATCCTGTCAATATACTATATCCCATTCCAAGTGTCTGTCCAAAAAACATCATTCCAAAAAGGCCGAATATAATAGATGGGATACCTGAAAGTGTCTCTGTTGCAAATTCAATTCCCGATACTAATTTTCCCGGCTTTGCATATTCATTTAAGTATACTGCTGCTCCAACCCCGACCGGAGTAGCTATTATCATAGTTATAACTATGATATACAATGTATTGAGAAGATTTCCTGCAATTCCAAGCGTTCCTTTAAGAACAGATGTCTCGCATGTGAGGAATTCCCAATTAATCTGGCCAATTCCCCTCACAAATACATATACGATTATTCCAAGAAGAAGCAGAACAGAAATCGCTGCACAAAGGTATATGAAAAAATATGTTATATTATCTGATATTCTGTGGCGTTTTCCCTTTATACTAGTCATTTTCTACAGCTCCTTTCTTCTTAAGCTTCATAAGTGAGAAATTTATGATCATGATAAATACAAACAATACAAGTCCTACTGAGAAAAGTACCTGCCTGTGGAGTCCACTCGCATATCCCATCTCACTTACAAGCTGTGTTGTGAGGAAACGTACAGAGTTGAACGGAAGTGGAAAACTTACCGTTCCGCCCGCCACCATGTTGATAGCCATGGCTTCTCCGAGCGCACGTCCGATTCCAAGTACGATCCCCGTCATGATTCCAGATTTTGCAGCTGGAATGGTCACTTTAAATATTGTCTGGATCTTTGTAGCACCAAGTGCCAGTGAAGCTGATCTCATCTGCTGCGGAACTGCTTTTATTGCAGAAACGCTCATATTTATTACTGTAGGCAGGATCATTATCGCAAGAACAATAATTGCAGCCAGAAGATTCGAACCACCTGTAAACTGATGAGTCGTCGATCCCTCAAAAAAATATTTTTCCAGTTTGTACATAATAGGGTTTAAAATCATAAGTCCTAAAAGTCCATATATAACAGATGGTATAGCTGCCAGAAGCTCTACTGCCGGCTGCACTATTGCTGAAAGCTTTTTATTCGAAACCTCTGTTAAAAATACTGCTGTAAGAAGTGCGATAGGCACACCGATAAGAATAGATACTGCCGTTCCTATTATCGAAGTAAGTATTATGTATAATATTCCATATTTTGGATCTGCCGCAGTAGGTGCCCACTCTGTTCCAAACAAAAGATCTATAACCCCGACCTTTGCAAATGCCGGCGTTCCTTTCAGGAACATATATAAAGTAATTGAAATTACCGCGAATATTGCTACGATCGCACATATAAGAAATATTATTTTCGCAGTATTTTCTACCATTGATTTCTTTCTCATGAATTACTCCTTTTGATTCTTATGTACCCTCTGAGTCTTCTAAATGAAGCATGCTGAAAGTACATTCTTAATAAAAGTTTCCCAAGAAACCTGCTTTCCGGGGAAACTTCTGCCATCAATATTTATAAATATGGATTTTACTGTGGAAGGATAAGACCTACTGATTTGATCACTTCTTTTCCTGCATCTGAGTTTGCAAAGTCAAACCATGCTTTAACTAAATCGTTCTGCTCGTCAATCTTTCCCTTTGTGGCCATTACGAACGGACGTGAAAGGAGATATTTTCCTGCTACGATATTTTCTTCTGTTGCATCAACTCCATCAAGTTTCATAGCTGTTACAGTGTCATCAAGTACATCAAGTGAAACATAACCTATTGCACCCGGTGTAGAGCCAACCTTTGCAAGAACAGCTCCTGTTGAATCAAGCTCCTGGGCATATTTACACTGATCCTTTACATCAAGAAGTTCCTCGAATGCGCCTCTTGTTCCGGATGCTGCCTCACGGCCTATTACTACGATTGCCTCATCAGATCCGCCAAGCTCACTCCAGTTTGTGATCTGTCCTGTATAAATTTTCTTTAAGTCATCAGATGTAAGCTCTGCTACTGAATTATCTTTGTCAGTGATAACTGCGATTCCATCAATAGCTACAATATTTTCTTCGATGCCGTTCGCTTTCTCATCATCTGTGAGTGCTCTTGATGAATCACCGATATCAACACTTCCTGATGTTACTGATTCGATTCCTGCACCTGAACCTGTATACTCGACTGAAACTGTGACGTTTGGATTCTGCTCCATGAAAGACTCTTTAAGTGCTTCACAGAGTTTTTCCATTGATGTGCTTCCTGCAAGTGATATTGAACCACTTAAATCGGCATTTGATGATCCGTTATCTGTATTTGCATCTGAGCCTGTGCTTGAATCTGCTTTATTATCAGAATTTGAATTGTCTGATCCACAGCCTGTAAAAGCTGTTGTCATAAGTGTTGCTGCTGTTGCCAGTACTAAAAGTTTTCTCATACGATTTTTCATTTTAATTTCCTCGATTCATTACTTTCTTTTTCTTTGTTTGTTACAAGTGATATAGTAATGTGGAAATGTAAAATTCAAAATCATCGATTTGTAAAAAGAACGTAAAAAATATAAAAATTTCACATGATGTTATAGCACGATCATAAATTCGATTGATCTGCCATCTTCACTCCTGGCAGATATTCTGCCTTTGTGTGCTCTTACAATAGCGTATGCGGCTGACAATCCTATTCCAAAGCCACCTGTCTTTGAATTGTGTGATGGATCTGCCCTGTAAAAGCGTTCAAAAAGTATGTCCTGTCTGCCTTTTTTTATGTTTGCACTCTCATCAACCGTATTCCAGACAGTGATCATGCGATTCCTGCCGGATGTTTTTAATGTTATAGATATAGAAGATTCCGAATATTTCATGGCATTATCAAGAAGAATCGATATAAGCTGCCTTATGGCTTTTTCATCCCCGACATACGATATCCCTTCATCCACATTGATCTCCAGCTTTTTGTCCTTCGCCTGTGCCACAGCCTTAAATGGCTCTGCTGTATCAAGCACTGCGTCCGAAAGTGAAAACTCACTCATCATGAGTTTTGTGGCTTCCTCATCCATTCTCGATAAAAAAACAAGTTTTTCTGTCAAAGATGTAAGGCGCGCAACCTGTTTTCTGGTGCTCTTTGTCCATTCGTTTTCGCCTTCCATCATCTCAATAACTTCTGTATTTGCATCTATTATGGTAAGCGGTGTCTTTATTTCATGGCTTGCATCAGTTATAAAGCGATTTTGTTTCTCGTAACTTTCAGATACGGGCTTTAGTATTTTTCCTGAAAAGAAATATATCATAAGAAACACAACAATAAGTCCCAACATACTTATCCCTATGCTTGCCCATATATATGCCTTTATCGTGGAAAGCTCACGCTGACAGTTAAGAAAAATATACATCGTAGAGCCATCCTTATCCACAGTCATATACTTAAAATTATCTGTGAATCCACTTTTTCCACCACCATATGTTCCATCATCCCACAATTTAGAAGCATATTCCGCAGCAGTTTTCGATGAAATTGTTGCTATTTTACCTGTGTCAATCTTTTCAACATCACCTGCACTACTTAATGTAACTGTAAAGTATCTTGTGTCAAACTGACTTTCCGGTGAAATTCCATGGCGGTTTAAATCCTCCTGTCTCATACCTTCCGGCGGTTTTACATCACCTGTGCCAGAGGGCGGCTCCTGCAGGGCTGTCTTTTCTGTACTTTCTTCAGTACCTGAAACCTGGCTTTCCCGTGTATCATCCGACATATCCGGTTCCTTGACTGACAGGTCAGGAAAGGTTCCTCCGTTTCCTGCGATAAGCTCAAGCCTTGCGTCAAGCGAATTGTTTGTACTTATATAATTCGCAATATTTATCGTTCCAACAATAGCAATAAGCACTATTGAAATAGAAATCATTGCTATGGCTACAAATTTACGTCGTAATTTCTTTAGCATATTTTCCTCATTTCACAATTGAATATCCGACTCCGCGCGTTGCCTTTATCTGTGCGCACGAACCGGCCGATACAAGCTTTTTGCGCAGATAAGAAATATATACCCACACTACATTCTGCTCCGCATCCGAATCATAGCCCCATATTTTGTCCATGAACTGGTCTGCTGATATTATCTGTCCCGGATTAGCCATAAGCATCTCAAGCATCTGATATTCCTTGTTTGCCAGACGTATACCTTCTGGATTTTTGGGACCTGTCAGGATATATGTAGATCTGTTAAGTGTAATATCAGCAAATGTAAGTATTGAATCTGTCGTATCACTCTGCCTGCGTGTCATGGCACGGATCCTTGCAAGCAATTCTTTCATTGAAAACGGTTTTGTCAGATAATCATCTGCTCCGCTGTCCAGCCCTTCCACCCTGTCATCTATTTCAGCTTTTGCAGTCAGTAAAAGGACCGGAACAGGATTACCATGGCTTCTTATCGTCTTAAGGACTGTTATACCATCCATTTTGGGCATCATGATATCAAGTATTATCCCATCATAATTATCACCATTTTCTATGTAATCAAGAGCCTCCGCTCCATCATAGACTGCATCCACTGAATAATTATTATGTTTTAGCACCGCAACAAGTGCACGGCTTAAATCTTCTTCATCCTCTGCAAGTAATAAACGCATTTTTTCTCCCATCTATATAATATGTACTCTCGGATAGCCACCAGTTCATTTTAATATTAATAACAAAAAATCCCTGTGTCAATCACAGAGATTTCTTGTTTATCAGCTATTTAATTAAGGTAGTCATCTACATTAGATGCATCAACTTTTTCAAAGTCAACCCAGACCTGATATCCTGTATCAGCTGCGCCGGCATAGTCTTTTATTGATTTGCCGTCTGATAACATTATTGCAACGTCCACAGCTGCGTTTGCCTGATTTACTGCATTCTGGCATACTGTAAAATCCATCTTGCCTTCTTTTACAAGCTCACAGCCTTCTGATGTGGCATCTACTCCACAGACTACTATTGAAGATGGATCCACACCACATTCCTCCATACCCTGGATTGCACCGACTGCCATTGAATCATTATTACTTATGATGCAATCCACATTAATTCCTGCCTGATTTACTATCTCAAAATATTCTTTTCCAAGATCCGGACTCCAGTCAGCATAATCAGTAAACACATAATTAATTTTTTTGCCGGATGCGTTAAGAACATTCTTTGCAGAGTCTGTTCGTGTTTTTGTTGCAGAATGGCTTTTTTCTCCCTCAAGTATCATAACATTTATCTCATTCTTTGAAGAAAGCTTATCCAAAACATACTCTGCCTGATATGTTCCTGCGACTTTTTCATCCGAAGCAACATATACAAACTGATCCGCCTTTAAATATTCCTCATCCGGGCAGCTGTTTACATATACTATGGGAAGTCCGTCCGCTGCACGTTCTATCTGTAAAGCTGTATCAGCATCAACCAGACGGCAGATGACAGCTGTGTATCCCTGGCTTTTGGCATTTTTGACCTGTTCAACCTGTGCCTCCGCCGATCCATCTGCGTAAACCGTATCATATGATACTCCCTGTTTCTGACACGCAGATTCCAGGGCAGAAATAAGTGAATCCCTGAATGCATCTCCCTTTGATGTCGTTGTGATAAGGATCTTTGTGCTTCCAGCGGATGCCGATTGCCCCTTATTTCCACAGCCTGCAAACAATGCCATGACCATTACAATACATAATAAAATACTTAATTTCTTTTTCATTGCACATATCCTCCTAAACCCTGAATGATTTAATCTGAGTCATAAGATTCTCAGATGTATCTGCGAGTTCTTTGGCTGTATCAGCAACTTTCTCACTATCATTTGTAATGTTCTGTGACTCAGCAACAATATTTCCTGCGTTTCCTGAAATAACCTCAGCACTGGCTGCCTGTTCCTCTGTGATCGCAGCAACATTTGTTGCAACCGATTCAACCTGAGACATACTCGATGCCATATTGTTTACGACATGATTAGCATTTATTATATTGTCATAGATTGTATCAAATGTATTTACTGCCTGATTCACAAGTTCACTGCTTGAGCTTATTTCATCAACACTCTGTTTTGCCTTTTCCACTGTCTCTGCAACAAGTGATGTAACCTGATCTATAAGTCCCTGTATCTTCTGGACTGACTTGTTACTGTCGTCTGCCAGACCACCTATCTCCGATGCCACAACAGCAAAGCCTCTTCCTGCATCTCCCGCTCTGGCTGCCTCGATCGAAGCATTAAGTGCAAGAAGGTTAGTCTCATCAGCAATTTCTCCGATCATACTGACAATGTTATTAATTTCGGAAGAAGCTGTTCCAACTTCATCAATTGACTCCTGGAGACTGTTAATAGAGGACTGGATCACATTCATAGCCTCTCCTACCTTCTCCATATCACTCTTTCCACTCTCTGCCACGGTGACAGTCTCGTTCATTTTCTGCTCTGCTTCCATGCTGCTGTCTTTTGTCTCAGAAACAACCATCGCAAGTGATGTCGCATTCTCTGCTATTTCCTGAACTGATGCTGAGAGCTGATCTACCGTCTCATTAAGATTATCTATTGTCTTCGACTGTGTGAGTGAAGCCTCATACAGACCACCAGATACAGTAGAACTTGATTCAGCCTGTCCCTGAAGTGTCTCTGACGCATTGACAATATCATTTATCATCTTACGCATAGACGCTGCAAAATCCTTCATGCTCTGACCCATTACAGTAATCTCATCGTTTCCCTTTGTTTTTATATCTACTGTAAAGTCACCCGATGCCATCATGACAATAGAATCTGTAAGTGATTTGATCGGTTTTATCATGTAGTTTACCATTCTCTCCATCAGTACAAGAAGAATTATAAGAATCACAACTGCAACTATTGCCATAGTTGTTCTAAGTGAAACCAATTCTGCAAATATTGATGCTTCCGGAACATACGAAACTAAAACCCAGTTTGTTCCTGAGATTTCCCTAAATTCAACTATATTATTATCAAGGGATATTGAATCATAATCCTGCTCATCTATTTTTTCCCCGATCGTTCCGAGGAAACCGCTGTCATCACTCAATGAGCCTGATAAACTATCCTCACTCTGTGATAAAATATTCATTGATGAACGATCTATAAGAACTGCCTGTGCGTCATCCATACTTATAAATGAGTTGACTATGACCTGTATGTGTGCAATTGGAACATCTATTGCGATCACCCTGATTTTATCCGGATTACGCAATATCGCACTGGCACTGATAACTTCATCTCCAGCCTCATTTGTAAACACATCTCCAAATGCCATATTCACACGGGTAAGACCTTCTGTATACCATACCGGATCATCACTTATCGTTTTCTTATATTCCACCCCATCTGCCTGCATTACTTTTCCATCTGAATCTGCTATATAAAATCCATCCGGATAGTTTGAGCTTTTTCCGAGATAGCTGTCGAGCAATGTCTGTATCTGCTCATCTGTGTAATCCATCGTTTCAAGATTTTCCTTGAACGTGTTAAATACATTAAGACTTTCCGTCATCCATGCTTCCATCTGTGATGCCTGATTTTTAACTGACAGCTCAAGTACCTGTTTTGATTTATCCTCAATAATATTTTTGGAAATCATATACGACAATAAAATCAAGATCAAGACAAGAATAAGCACCAGCGCACTTACCGCAGTAAGTATTTTGGTCTTGATAGAAGTTATTGATTTCTTTTGTTTCGACATATGAAAATTCCCCCCCTTATTATTATTTACTTAATAAAAATAAATCTAGTACCATACTACCACTATCAGGAGGAAAATTCTACTGGTTTTGAATATTTTAGTTAAATATCGACCTTTTATTTGATAAACGGTTTAAATACTATTGAGAGATTTCCTAACAATATCATTGTAATTCCGATCACTATAAAACATACCATTGTGCCGAGGTTCGCCACATATGCCGATCCAAACAGAAATACTATTTCGACAAGATTTACTCCCATATTAAATATTGAGATTATCTCAGCCCTGCGCTTATCGTTTCCCTGTTCATCAACAACTTTATTTTGCACTTCATCTAAAAGATATGTTGAAATGTCTATGACCAGCGGGAGTACGAGCATTATCGCAACTATCACGATCCTGTCAGATAGCAGTCCTAAAAAGCACAGCATCAGACCCGCCAGAAAAAAAGAACATACAAAAACAATATTTTTCTCTATCGTTTTCACCTTATTCAATATAAATTCTGAGGAAAGCTGGATAATAGAATATCCCAGGATGACCGGTGTCATATAGACTTCGCTTATATCTATTTCCATAAGCTTTTCTACGAAGAAGAAATTGATAAGCACGTATGCTATGTTAATGGATGCTAAAAATACGATTATCCAGACGGTTTTAATATTACATACAGATTTAAAAGTCCGGCATTTTCCTGCCATAACACAATTTTGCCTCTTATCCGTATTAACCTCTCTTTTTAGTCCGAATGAAGTTATTACTGCTGCCAGATCTGCTAATATCGTAGCCACAAGCAGCCCTGGTATTCCATAAAATTTGTAAATGAACACATACGTTATTGTACTGATAACAAATCCTGCCGTTCCACAATTTGCCACATGTGCAGTTTTACTTACAAATGTTTCTTTAGGTTCAACCGAATAAATATACGCACTCTGTGTTCCCGATGAAAAACAGGCAGCCAGTCCTTCTGCAAAGACTTCTATCACAAAAAGAACCATGCTTTTATTAATGAAAGCCGCTAAAAGCAATACTCTTGCAAAAAGGAGCATAAGCTGTGACAGTATCAGGGTATTTCTGTGCCCCAGCTTATCTGATAGTCTGCCTGTTGGTACCTCTCCGACAAATATACATATCGACAGAAGCGCCTGAAGTACAAAGAAATCATTAACTGATATTCCGGTTTCAGTCCTTACTAATAATGCAACCGGTGAAAAGAAAACAAGTCCATTGAAAAAGGATACCGCATCTAAATTATCCATTTTAAAAATCCGGTTTTGCAATTTCATTTATAATAATACCTCGTTTCGTCATATTAAGTTTTTATTATAATTTTTGCAAAATCTTAGTGCGGCATAAATCCTGTTTACCTCTTTATTCTGTTCATTTTTTAATTATTTAAGCATCATTTATATTGACTATACTATATAACAATTTAACATAAATGAAAAGAGTATAATTTATGTCATAAAACTACAGATCTACGTTTGTCTGCGTTCCAGACGTTGTAAGTGTGTATGTCTGTCCTGCTTCAAGATCTTTAGTACTTATTATTACGCAGTCATACGCTTTTAACGCTGTATATGTTATGATCTCGTTTCCATCACTGTCGGTAAGTGTAACTTCACCGGCTTCTTTTTGAGAATCAAGTTTTACGAGCATTACCTGCTGGTCAGAGTCATCACTTATATCCTCTGCCATGCCGTTGCTTCCTATTGCAACAACTGTTCCTCCGTTTACGTAGCAGGCGGATCTGTCGCCATAATCTATTGCGCTGTTTCCGTTGTCAGATGGACCGTCTATATAAACCTCGCCACCATTTACTGTGATATCACCGTTTGAGTCAATTCCGTCACCTCCTGCGAGTACGTGGATATATCCACCGTTTATTTCCATCCACATTTCATCAGTAGATGTGTCCTCTGTGCTGTCATTACCCATTCTGCCGAATCCCATCTCCTCGGTGCCTCCGGCTGCATTTATGCCGTCATCACTAGAAGTAATATCGATATCTCCATCGTTTATAGTCACTGTAAGTCCTTCAAGTCCCTCATAGCTTTCTGATATCGTGATAGTTCCGCCGTTTATTTCAACTGCTTCTCCTGAATGTACTCCATCATCGCCAGTGGTTAATGTATATGTTCCGTCATTTATAGTAACTGCAGAATTACTATGGACAGAATCATCTGCTGAATTTATTGTAAATGTACCACCATTTATATATAGTCTGCCATCTGCTTTGATTCCTTTTGTGCTTGCAGAATCCGAATCAGAAGTGTCACTTTCTGACTGTTCCGTGCCATCGCTCTGATTTATACTTGCAACCTTATCTGTGCCTGCAGCCTGGTTTGTATTGCTGTCTGGTTTCTCTGGCGGCGTTTCTCTATCGGAACTGCTGTTATCCGATCCGCTATTTTCTGAACTATTATTTCCAGGATCTCCCTGTGGTACCTCTCCACTTGACTTCTCTGATGGTGCATTTCCGTCCAGCCCTTTTCCTGATGGCGCTTCTCCTGATGGTGTATTTCCGTCCGGTACTTCTCCTGATGGTGCTTCTCCCATCTGCGGTCCTTTTCCGCCTCCCGGGCCGCCCATCATATTATCCTCATGGGTTTTTGTAGAATTTTCTACTCCGCCTCCGGCTGTAATATCAAACGTTCCATCATCTATCTGCACAATATTTGATGCATCAATTCCATCTCCTGTACTATCGATCGTAAATTCTCCACCGGCAATGTATACATAGCCTTTTGAGCTGTCATCTGCATTTTCTGAATGTATTCCATCCTTGCCGGATACAAGGTTAAATGTTCCCGCTGCTATGCGCACACTGTCTTTTCCTGACAGTGCATGGCTTGCAGCTGTGATATTGTAAGTTCCTCCGGTTATCTTAAGGTCGTCTTTTGATACGATGCCATGTCCGTTTTCAGAATTGATCGTAAGTGTTCCACTTCCGTTTAATGCCAGATCATCTTTTGAGAAAATAACAGCATCTATATTGTTATCATCTATGGCCTCAAATTCAGCTGTATTCATAAGTATGTTTTCTGAACCCTCTGCAAGTGTAATGAAAGTTTTACCTGCACTTTTAATATATATAGCTGCACTTGTGGCGCAGGTAATATCTGCATTATCAAGCACAAGCTGCACCTTTTCATCATCCGCATCTACAACGAGCTGCCCCTCCGAAAGCGTTCCTGAGATGATATATGTTCCACCGGATGTTATTGTAATCACATTTCCATCTACAGTTACACCGTCTACTGTATCATCAGTTGAAGAATTGTCTGAACTGCCACTTGAAACAGTTGTAGAATCATCGGACAAACTTATTTTTACCGAATCACTCTCCTCGTAGCCCACATCCAGATCCCTATCTGTAAACATGTCATCATAAGATAATGTATCTCCTGTAGATACAGCCTGCTGCGATTCTGTTGTATCTGTACTGTCTGCTGCTGTGCCTGAACATGCCGTAACCGTCATTGACAAAATTACTGCACTTCCAAGCAATGCACATAATCGTTTTCTTCTATAGCTCATTTACATTTACCTCCTGCTGCATAATACTGATTTCAAGATTTCCGTTTCTACATCTGAGTTCATCTATGAACTTCTTTTCCTGCTTTTGATCCTTTAAAGTAATATGATATGTAAGTTTATAAAGGCTTCCCATATTTGATGTTTTTACTGCCATAACCTCACAGTGTGTAAGATACTGCTCGAAAAGATCATCAAATACTTCACCATAATTTAAATCTTCAGGTATCGTTATTTTAAGTGTTTTGTCATTTGTTGCTTTTTTATGTGTACCAAAGCCTGTAATGTTAAGCATAAGCATCACAAGTCCCATGATAAGTGAAAATAATACTGCAAACCCAAGGTATCCCATTCCTGCAATAAGACCTGCTGCCATTGCAAGGAAAATCGTTCCTATTTCTTTGGCTGTTCCCGGTACAGATCTGAATCTTACCAGTGAAAATGCACCAGCCACTGCAACTCCGGCTCCAACGTTTCCATTTACCATCATTATCACAATGCACACCACCGCCGGAAGCATTGCAAGTGTTATCGCAAAGCTTGCTGTATAACGGCTTTTATATGTATATACCCATGTTATAAACGCTCCTATCATAAGCGATACAACAATACACAATATAAATTGTGGCACTGCTATAACTGTTTCTCCTGTAGTATCAAAAATTCCTGTAAAAATATTGCTAAGCATATTTTAATCCTCCGATTCTTTCCTCATAATTGTCTTCATTATTACTTTTCTTGTTGTTATCTTTGCTGTTCTCTTTTATTGTCCTGTAAGCTGTTCCATACTTTGAAAATGAAGTCTTGTAAATCTTATTCCCACTTAAAAACTCAACCATCCAAAGTGGGATCGCACCAGCTGTTTTTACTTCCATCAGCACCTGATTTTCCTTTAAAATAGGATTTCCGTATATCCCTTTGCAAAGCGACAGGTCATAATCCCGCCATAAAATATTTCTGTCAAAGGTTATCCGAAACTCATGGTCATCTTTTGCATAATAGGCTTCCCTTTCATAGGAAAGCATTACTGCCGGTGCAAGCCCTTCGTAGTGATCCATGCAATAATCAATTTCATCTGAAATCTGACATGACATAACCTTTTCATGATGTAGAAGATATCTTTGAGCTTCGGATTCTTTCATTGCAATCCTTCTTTTGTATACGATCGAATCATATTTTTTCTTTATTTCGACAAATACCTTTGTGCTTTCATTTGCAACACCGTAGCTTCTGAGTCTTAGCTTTTCCTTGTACATTGGATGATCAAGCGAACGCCTTATCAAAAGATAATCCGGTGTGTCAAAATACAGGCTGCATACTGTACTTCTTCCATAATCATCTGCGATCATGTATTTTTTCATGACTTCCATAAGCTTTCTGAAAATGTCTTCATCTATCATATATTTAATTTCACTTCTTTTAAAAATCATCTGTTCTGCCATGATATTTTACCCCTTTCCTTATGTTAGACTTATGATATCATCCAAACCTTAAATGAACTTTAAAGTTGTAAAAAACATGTAAAATAATAAAAAAAAGACCCCTCCGGGCAATGTCATTAAGTTAAGATGACCAATCAAGATCTTAGCATCAGAAATGATGCTAGGGTCTTTTTATTTTGTAATAAATGCTTGACATATGATTCGAAATATGCGGCCGCTTTCGCTATTGAATGATAATGAGGTAGCGAAAGCGGCCCTTGTAATTAAGAACATCTTGATTGCAAGGAGGTAACGCATATGAGCAATTATATTAATCAAGTTTCAGATTCTCTAAAGAATCATATTTCGGAATTAGCTAACAATCCATGTTTATTTCTTCGAAACCCCAATGTCGATTTCTCTCGAAAACGGAAAATTGATTTCAAAACTCTTATAGGAATCATGATGAATTCGGGTGGAGCTACTATGAGTAAAGAACTACTTGATTTCTTTGATTTTAACAAAAATACTCCGTCTGTGTCAGCATTTACGCAACAACGTTCAAAAGTACTTCCAGAGGCTTTTGAATATTTGTTTAAATCTTTTACGGATGACAACCTTCCAACTACTAATAATTATCATGGTTATCGTTTGATTGCATGTGATGGAAGTAACTTGACCATTGCAACCAATCAAAAGGATCCAGAAACTTTTTGGGAACGTAATCAGTATGGTTCAATTGTTAATAAACTACATCTAAATGCCTTTTATGATGTTTTGAATCGTATATACACCGATGTTTTAGTGCAAACAGCAGCGGATTACAACGAGTCGAGAGCATGTGCAACAATGATTGACAGATCGAAACTAGAGAATGTTATTCTTGTTGCTGATAGAGGATATGAAAACTATAACATTTTTGCACATGCAATTGAAAAAGGATGGAAATTCGCTATACGTGTCAAAGATAAAAATAGTAATGGAATTGCATCTGGGTTAAATCTTCCTCCAAATGATGAGTTTGATATAGATATCACTCAGATTTTTTCGAGGAAAAATACAAAGACCACAAAAAATGCAGGCTATAAGTGGATGCCTGCAAATCAAGTGTTTGATTATCTTCCACGAAAAAGTGATAAAACATACGAATTATCATTTCGTATTATTAGATTTCCTATAGGGTCTAATTCTTATGAAATAATAATTACAAATCTTGATAGAAATATTTTTGATGTAAAAAAAATAAAGGAAATCTATCATTTGAGATGGGGAATAGAAACTTCATTCAGAGAATTAAAATATGCCATAGGATTAACAAGTTTCCATGCACGAAAACCAGATTTTATTAAACAAGAAATATATGCGCGATTACTTTTGTATAACTATTGTGAATTAATAACAACACATGTAATAAAACAAATGAAAAACAATGATAAA
>ERZ780198.1537-NODE-1537-length-20630-cov-6.700413_pt1 | contig 20630 bp, 18 predicted proteins | sample MGYA00510979_ERZ780198 | MGnify/ENA primary metagenome ERZ780198 (study PRJEB29588, sample SAMEA2158039) | human gut metagenome | biome: human gut; feature: human-associated habitat; material: faeces | place: Denmark | collected 2008/2010 ...
ATTTTTTAATTGATTTCATATATAATTTAGCTATGATTTTTGCAAAACATAAAAAGGGGAAATTTTTATTATGGAAAAGAATTTATATGATTTAACTAATCCTCAAAAATCAATTTGGTACACAGAGCAATTCTTTAAGAATACCTCTGTTAATAACATTGGTGGAACAATAATTATAAAAGATAAAATTAGTTTTGATTTATTAAAGAAATCTATCTATGAATATGTAAAAACAAATGATAGTTTTCTTATTAAACTTTGTTTTGATGAAAAAGGAGATATAAAGCAATACATAGGGGAATTTTCGCCCTTTAATGTTGACTATATCTCCTTTTCTTCTTTAGATGAACTATATAAATTTGAAAAAAATGATTGTGAAAGAAAATTTGATATGATAAATTCTAATTTATTTCATTTCACAATGTTTAGTCTTCCAGATGCTACTGGAGGAGTTGTATTAACTGTGCATCACATAATTTCTGACGCTCAAACAGTTAATCAAATAGCTCCAAAACTTATGAATTTTTACTCTAGTTTTTTAAATAACACCACTCCTGAATTTTTACAAACATCATATGTAGATTATATAAATTCTGAACAAAAATATTTATCAAGTGAAAAATATAATAATGATAAAATGTTTTGGGAAAATTTATTTGAGAATCCATTTACTTCAGCAAGTTTATCAACAAAATCAATAGACAGTTTTGCAATGTGCAGTTCTAGTAGAGAATGTTTTTTAATTGATAAAGAAAAAATGAATAAAATAAATGATTATTGCAAGTTAAATAATATATCTTGTTATCACTTTTTTATGTCTGTTTTTTCACTATATATTGGGAAAGTGACTAATGAGAAAAACTTTGTTATTGGTACTCCTATCCTAAATAGAACCAATTTCAAAGAAAAAAATACTGCTGGTATGTTTATTAGTACAGTACCATTTTTAGTAAATTTGGAGGAAAATACTTTATTCTCTGAATTCGCATCAAAAATGAGTGTGAAAACTTTGTCTATTTTTAGACATCAAAAATATCCATATCAAGCAATTCTTGAGTATGTTAGAGCGCAAGATTCTTCTATACCAAATTTATACAATATAATGATTTCATATCAAATAAATAAATCTAATGGTAGTATTAACGATATTCCTTATACTACTAGATGGACTCATAGCAATACGAATATGGATGAGTTAGATATTCATTTGTTTGATATAAATGACACTGGTGAACTAAGTATTGCCTATGATTACCAACTTGCCAAATATACTGAAAAAGATATACAGCAACTTCACCAAAGAATTATATCAATAATAAATCAAGTTATTAATAACCCAAATATATCAACAAATCAATTAGAATTAGTTTTACCAGAGGAAAAACAGTTTATTCTTAATACTTATAATAAACCAATTAACCTCCCTATAACTAAAACTGTAATTGATTTATTTGAAGAAAAAGTAGCAGAAAATCCTGATAAATTAGCTCTATGTTTTGGAAACACTAAATTCACATATAAAGAACTTAATAATTGTGTAAATTATTTAGCTGATTATTTGTATGAAAATAATATTGAAAAAGGAGATAAAGTTTGTTTATTTTTTCCTAATTCAATTGAGCTTGTTGTGAGCATTTTAGCAGTATTAAAGTTGGGTGCTTGTTACATTCCTATTGATGTTTCTTACCCAATAGAACGTGTTAAATATATTGCTCAAAATAGTAGTTGCAAAAAAATATTAACTAATACTAAATTAGAAGATTTAGATAACCTTTGCTTAGGTATATCACTACCTAATGCGACAACAATTTATGAAAATAAATATAAACCAGATTTACAAGATTTAGCTTATATTATTTATACTTCTGGTTCTACTGGAAACCCTAAAGGAGTAAAAATTGCTCATGAAAGTTTGTCAAATTATATTATGTGGGCAAATAAAGAATATGTAAATGGAGAAACTACTAATTTTCCTTTATATTCTTCAATTTCTTTTGACTTAACAGTAACCTCTGTTTTCACTCCTCTTGTGTCTGGAAACACCATTTACATTTATGAGAATTCTAATCCTCAATTGTTACTAAAAGAAATTATAGATGATAAAAAAGTACAAATTATAAAATTAACACCTGCGCACTTAAACTTGTTACAAGATTTGGCTTCTCCTGAATCTGTTGTTACAAAGCTAATTGTTGGTGGAGATATTTTAACAAATGAAAGTTGCCAAAAAATTTCTACAGCATTTGTTCATCCTATTCATATATTTAATGAATATGGACCTACAGAAGCTACTGTTGGTTGTATGATTTATGAATATACTGAAAATGAATATGCTACAGTTCCAATTGGAATTCCTGCAGATAACACTAATTTATTTGTTCTAAATAGTGACCTTAATTTGGTTCCATTTGGATATAACGGTCAACTATATATTGCAGGTAAAGGGCTTTCAAAAGGTTATGTTGAACTACCAAAAATGACAGCATCTAGATTTATTGCTTGTCCATTTATAGAAAATGGATTAATGTATGATTCCGGAGATATTGTTAAATTATATGATACAGGAATTATGGAATGTATTGGTCGTAGTGATTTTCAAGTAAAAATAAATGGATTTAGAATAGAAATTGGAGAAATCCAGTCTAGAATTTTAAATTATCCTAATATAAAAGACTGCTATGTATCAGCTTTAGATATAAAAGGTACTAAGGTTTTATGTGCTTATTATGTAAGTAACAAAAATATTAATGAAAAAAACTTAAAAAATTATTTACAAAAATTACTACCTATGTATATGGTTCCAAAATATTATGTTAGTTTGCAAGAGCTTCCTCTTACTGGAAACGGAAAGATAAATAAAAAGTTATTGCCACTTCCTGCTTTAAATGAATCAAAAGAACTGGTAAAACCTAGTAATAAAGTTGAACATACATTGCATAATATTTTCTGTGAATTATTACAAGTGCCAGAACTAAGTGTAACTGCAAATATTTTTGACTATTATGTAGATTCACTTACAATTATAAAAGCTCAAACTAAATTATATAGTATAGGCTATAACATAAATACTCAGGATTTCTATGATTATCAAACAATTAGAGCGCTAGCTTCACATATATTAAGAAATTCCAATTCTAATTTAGGCGCTTCTCAAAATGAAATTCCTATTATAGAGAATTTAATAAAGCCTATTAACAGCACAAATACTTTTAATAATATCCTACTGTTTGGTGTTACTGGTTTTTTGGGCTCTCATATTTTGTATGAATTATTGACAAAAACAAAATCAAGAATATATTGTGTTATACGTGAAAAAGATAATATAAATGCAATAGAAAGGTTTTATGAAAAATTCCACTTTTATTTTCCAAATGAAAACCTTAGAAATTACAGTCATAGAATTAACTTAATAACAGGAAATATTTTAAAAGATAACTTTAATTTACCAGATGAACAATATGATTTCCTTGGAAATAATATTAACTGTGTAATAAGCTCTGCTGCTTTAGTAAAACATTATGGAAAATATGAAGAATTTTATAATACAAATGTAGCAGGTACTAAAAAAATAACTAATTTTTGTATTAAATATAATATTCCTTTGCATTATATTTCTACAATTTCTGTTTCTGGATATGGCTTAGTAAAAAGTCCTGAAATTACTTTTACTGAGAAAGATTTTTATATCGGTCAAAGTTATGAAGATAATGTTTATGTAAAAAGTAAATTTGAAGCAGAAAAATTGATATTAAATGCTTGTAAAAATGATAACTTATGTGCTACTATTTATAGGATGGGAAATATCACTAACCGTTTTTCAGATGGAGTATTCCAACAAAACGCAAATGAAAACGCATTTTTAAATAGAATATCTGCTGTAATTAATCTACATTGTATACCTGAAGAACTCTTACATTTTCCTGTTGAATTTACTCCAGTAGACTATTGTGCAAACTTTATAGTGTCATTATTGATAAATGATACGCGTAAAAACAATTTAACAATTTATCATTTATTTAATCAAAATTACCTTGATTTTAATTATTTATTCGAATTTTTGAAAAAGCATAATATTAATATGAAAACTTGTAGTATTGAAGAGTTCGAAAAACTTATATTAAATAGTAAAAATAATTATTTTGGAATTATAGGATATCTTGCTAATATAAAAACTAATAATTTAAATGGTGTAATTCTTGATAATACATGCACAAACTCTATTTTGGAAAAATTAAATTTATCATGGCCTATAGTAACCGAAGATTACCTACAAGCTGTAATAAATTATTTAATGAAAAATAAATTTATAGGTGGTTAAAAAATGAAATTAAATGTACCAAGAATCAGATCATATAAAACATTAGCACTGTTAGATGCTTTTATTGCAACATTAATTATGCTAATATTATACTTTACATTACCGGCTATTCTAAATTATCCTCAAAATTCTATTGATAACAATTTTCAGGTTGAGGTAGTCGGAATTAAATACACACATCAATTTATTATACTTTCTGCAATTATAGTTGCATTAGTTTATATTGGTTTTAGATTTGTATATAGCAGAATAAACTTTAATTCAAATGCTAGCAAAACAACTTTATTAAAAATAAGAGAAAAATGCTTTAATTACCCATACATAATGATACTTCTTTTATCTTTTGTTCCTGCCATTATTTGCGGAATTTTGTTAGTAGTTTTCAAAACTGATTTTGAATTATTATTAAAATTGTGTATTGTTATACTATCTTTTGGAACAGTTTACTCAATAATTTCTTATATGATAGGAAAAAACTTTTTCGAAAGCAAACTTATTGAATCATCTGCCATTGTAGGAAATAAAAAAGGTGGTATTAGGCTAGAAATTTTTAAAAAGTTATTAATAGAAATAGTACCTCTATTCTTATATTCCTTTATTTTGTTATTATTACTTAGCACCACTATTATGACAACTGAAAAAGGAGATTTATTATATAATATTTATAGAAATGAATTATTAAAAGAATTTGATAGTTCAAAAGTTTACACTTTAAGTGAAGTACAACAAAAATTAAATACTTTATCTTTAAACTCAGAAAGAGACCACTACGTAATTTTATCTGCAGAAGATGGAAGTGTTTATTATTCTCCAGAAACTATAAATGACTTTTTTATAAAATATGCTCTTACATATTATGATGAAATGAATGGACATATTTTTGAATATTATGGTCAGAATTCACAAGCTGCTGTTATAAAAGTACATACCGACCAAGGAGATTATTTTGCTGGAATTCGCTTCTTTGTGTTTGCTAATGGAGTTATAACACCATTTATTATAGTTACTGCTATTCTAATTATATTCAACTTAATATTCGTTGTTTATATTGGAAAAGGATTATCAAATGATATTAAAAATGTTAATGATGGTATGGATAACATTTCAAATTCAGAAAATATTGTTTTTGAAAAAAACTTACCAATTACATCTAATGACGAAATGGCAGACCTAATTTTAGCTTTTAATAAAATTCAAGATATAACAAGAAATTACGTTGATCAAATTCACGATAATCAAAATATGCTTATGGAAAGGGAACGTCTAGCTTCACTTGGTCAACTTATAGGTGGTATTGCTCATAACTTAAAAACACCTATAATGTCTATATCTGGTGCGGCTGAAGGATTAACAGATTTAGTAAAAGAATATGAGGCATCTGTAGGAGACCCTGAAGTTACTGTTCAAGACCATCATGATATTGCAAAAGATATGAAAGATTGGATTGAAAAAATCCGCTCTTACACAGAATATATGTCAGATATTATTACAGCAGTTAAAGGTCAAGCTGTTACAATGTCTGAAGAGCAAGCTGTTTCATTTACTTTAGACGAATTAGTAAAACGTGTAAATATTTTAATGAAACATGAATTAAAAAATGCTCTAGTAGAATTAAATGTTTCTATGCAAGTAAATGAACAAACTGTATTAAAAGGAAATATAAATAGTTTAGTTCAAGTTATAAACAATATGATTTCAAATGCAATACAAGCCTATGATGGTAAACCTGATAATAAAATTGACTTAATATTAAAAAAGGAAAATAACAATATTATAATTTCTGTAAAAGACTATGGATGTGGCTTACCTGATGAAGTTCAAAAGAAATTATTTAAAGAAATGATAACTACAAAAGGCAAAAATGGTACTGGACTTGGATTATTTATGTCATATTCTACAATACGTGCTCATTTCAATGGAAATATGACTTTTGAAACAGAACAAGGAAAAGGCACTACATTTAATATTATATTACCACTTTAAATATTAACTCATATGTATAAAATCTAGTATTCTCAACGAAATACTAGATTTTTTTGTGTGAAATACTGTACATTTCGACAAACTATGATATAATGTTGTTGTCATCTTGAGTATACTTATTACTATAAACATTGAGGTGAGATTATGAGAAAAAACATGCAAAGTGCAAATGATAAAGGCTATAGAATTATAGCAGTCGATGATGAGGAAGGAATTGTTGATTCTTTGTCAATTTTCCTAAAAAGATCTGGTTACGATTTTACAGGTGTTACTGATCCAATGGAGGCTATTGAAAAAGTAAAAAATGAACATTTTGATTTAATGATTTTGGACTTTATTATGACACCTATTCATGGTGACCAAGTAGTTGAAGAAATACGTAAATTTAACAAAGAATTATATATTTTGTTACTAACTGGTCATAAAGATTTAGCTCCACCTTTGGAGACAATTAGAAAATTAGATATTCAAGGTTATTGTGAAAAGAGTGACAAGTTTGATCAGTTACTTCTTTTAATTGAGTCTGGAATCAAATCAATTGAGCAAATGAATGAAATTAAAAGAATAAATGAAGAGCTTTCTTCTACTTATGAAAAACTAGAAAAAGCTTACTTAGATAGTATTCAAACTTTAAGATATACTGTTGAAGCTAAGGACCCATATACTAGAGGTCATTCAGATAGAGTTTCTAAATATTCTGTCCTAATTGGAAAATATTTAGGATTATCTGATACTGATTTAAAAACTCTAGAAGTTGGTGGTTTATTCCATGATATTGGAAAAATTGGTATTCCTGATAGTATTTTATTAAAGGAATCTAAATTGACAGATGATGAATATTCACAAATAAAAAACCATCCTTCAATAGGTGCTCATATTTTGTGTAATGCTGAAGTTTTTCAAGATATTATACCAATTGTAAAGCATCATCATGAAAGATTTGACGGAAACGGTTACCCTGGAAAGTTAAAAGGAAACGATATTCCTTATCTTGCAAGAATAGCAGCCGTTGCAGATACTTATGATGCAATGACATCAAGAAGAACTTATCGTGATCCTTTAAGTTTAGATGTTGTAAAAGCTGAAATTGAGAGATGCTCTGGAACACAATTTGACCCAGAGATTGCAAAGGTATTTTTAGATATTTTAAATAATCATTATGATGAAGTAAATGAAATTCAAGAACAATTTAAATAAGGGGACATTTTATGTTTAAAGTTTTAGTTCTATCATGTAGTACAGGCGGTGGCCATAATTCTGCTGCAAGTGCTATAGCAGAGGAATTAAGAGTTATGGGAGTTCAAGTTGATTTTAAAGAATATTTGGACTTAATAAATTATAAAATAGCTAATGTTGTAAATAAATTATATATTAGTTCCACAAAAGGAAATGGTGCTGTTTTTAAAAGAGTTTATAAATTGGGTGAATTATATGAAAAGACCAAAATTACATCTCCAGTTTATGGTGTAAATAGGTTACATAGAAAAAAATTATATAATTATATTGTTGAAAATAAATATGATTATGTTGTAGTTACTCACCTGTTTCCTGCTGAAGTTTTAACTGCTATAAAAAAACAACATGACATACATTTTATTGCAATTGCAACAGATTATAAATCAATTCCATTTTGGCCTGAAACTAATCCAGACTATTTTATAATTCCACATAAAGATTTAATTGAAGACTTTACTAAAAAAGGTATCAGCCGTGAAAAGCTAATACCTTTTGGTATTCCTGTATCAACTAATTTCAGTAAAAATTTAGATAAATCTAAAATATTTGCTGAATTAAATTTAGATAAAAATAAAAAATATATATTAGTTATGACAGGAAGTATGGGCTTTGGAAATGTTACAGGTATAATAGATGTTTTGCAAAATGAAATTTCTGAAACGATTTTAGTTGCCTGTGGTAATAATAAAAAAGTTTATGAAGATATTTCAAATAATTATGACTCAAATAAAGTAATTCCTATAGGCTTTACTCCACAAATTTATAAGTATATGTGTATAAGTGAGCTTTTATTAACTAAGCCCGGCGGGCTTACAACAACCGAGGCTGCCACAATAAATGTTCCTATTATTCATACTATGCCAATCCCTGGTTGTGAAACATATAATGCTGAATTTTTTGAAAGCCGTGGAATGTCTATTAGCTGTAAAAATACTACTGATATAAAAAATGCAGTAATATCTCTTTTAGATGATAAAAATAAAGTGGAAAATATAATAAAAGCACAAAAACAAAATATCGATAAAAATGCTTGTAGCAAAATTTGCGAATTTATAATAGATGAAATAAGGAAATATAGTAAATGAAAGAGGATTTACAATCAAATGTAAATAATGAAAATGAAGATATAATAAAAATGTGGGAACCACTTAAATTCGATATTGGCTTAAATTATAAATATGTAAAAAATAATATATTTTTCAAGTTAATATCAAATTTATTTTACTACATCATAGTTGCACCAATTATTTTTCTAATTTCTAAAATTATTTTTGGACTAAGAATTGAAGGAAAAGAAAATTTAAAAAATATTAAATCTGGTGCTATTTCAGTATCAAACCATGTACAATATATAGATTGTGCAATGCTTGGTCTTGCATGGTTTCCTAGAAGAATATATTACACTGCTAAAACTGATGGTTTTAAAATGCCTGTGGTTAGGCATTTAGTACGTTTGTTATATGCTATTCCTATACCAGAAAAAATTTCTTGTAAAGAAAATTTTTATAAAGCAATTGATGATTTATTAGCTAAAAATAAAGTAGTACATTTTTACCCTGAAGCTTCTTTGTGGCCATATTACAATAAATTACGTAATTTTAAAAATGGTGCATTTAAAATTGCTTCAAAAAATAATGTACCAATTATTCCATTTGTGTTTAGTTTTAGAAAGCCAACTGGTATTTTAAAGCTTTTTAAATCTAAACCTTGCTTAATTTTAAGTGTTCTACCACCTGTTTATCCAAAACAAAATTTAGCATTTAATGAAAGGTATTTAGATTTAAAAGAAAATGTATACAAAAAAATGAGTGAAAAAATATAAAATATATTCTTTCACTCATTTTTTATACATCTTTCATTGAAAGCTGAACCTTTTGTCTCTCTTGGTCAATTCCAATAACTTTAACTTTTACAATATCCCCAACCGATACTACATCAGATGGACTTTTTACAAAGCTATTACTTAATTGTGAAATATGTACTAAACCATCATGTTTTACACCTATATCAACAAAAGCACCAAAGTCTGTAACATTTCTAACAGTTCCTGTTAAAACCATTCCATCTCTTAAATCTTCAAATTTAAGTACATCAGCTCTTAATATTTGCTTAGGCATTTCATCTCTTGGGTCTCTACCTGGTTTTGACATTTCTTCAATAATATCTGCTAAAGTCATTTCACCAGCATCAAGTTCTTTAGCCGTTTCTTTTACATTTACTTCTAATAATTTAGCTTTTATTTCTGATTGTTTTTCTTTATTTAATAAATCTTCTTTTTTGTATCCTAATTTATTAAGTAAATTTTCTGCAACAGAATAACTCTCTGGGTGAACACCTGTAATTTCTAAAGCATTTTTTCCACCAGGAATTCTAATAAATCCTGCACATTGCTCAAATGCTGCTTTTCCTAATTTAGGAACTTTTAATAGTTCTTTTCTTTCAGCTAATTTACCATTTTCATCACGGTATTTTACTATATTATTTGCAATGGTTTTATTTATTCCTGCTACATAAGAAAGTAATGATGGTGTAGCTGTATTAACATCAACTCCAACTTCATTTACTGCATCTTCAACAACACCAGTTAAACTTTCTGTTAATTTCTTTTGATCAACATCATGTTGGTATTGCCCTACTCCTATAGCTTTTGGATCTATTTTTACAAGTTCTGCAAGTGGATCTTGCAACCTTCTTGCAATTGATATTGCACCTCTTAAAGATACGTTTATATCTGGATATTCTTCTGTTGCAAGTTTTGAAGCAGAGTATACAGATGCTCCAGCTTCACTTACAATTGCATAATGAAGTGGTCTTTCAATTTCTTTAATCATATCTGCAACAAAGCTTTCAGATTCTCTTGAAGCTGTTCCATTTCCTATTGCAATAATATCAACTTTATATTTTTCAATTAAAGTTTTTAGCTCTTTTTTTGCACCATTTACATCATTTTGTGGTTCTGTTGGGTATACAGTTGTAGTTGCAAGTAATTTTCCTGTCTCGTCAATTACTGCAATTTTACAACCTGTACGATATGCTGGGTCAAACCCCATTACTGTTAAACCTTTTAAAGGTGCTGCTAAAAGTAAAGGTTTTGCATTTTTTCCAAATACTTTAATAGCTTGAGTTTCTGCTTTTTCTGTTAAGTCAGAACGAATTTCTCTTTCAATAGATGGTTCAATTAATCTGCTCCAACTATCTTCAATTGTCTCTTCTAATATTGTAGTAAATTGAGTTTTTTGTTTAATAATATCTCTATTTATTAAATCTAAAATTTTATCTTCTGGCTTTTCGATTTTTACTTTTAAAAATTCTTCAGATTCTCCACGATTAATAGCTAAAATTCTATGGCTAGGTAAATGATTTACCTTTTCGCTAAATTCATAATACATATTATATGCTGTTTTTTCTTCTGGCTTTGTAGCTTTAGTTATTATAACGCCCTCTCTGTAGCAAATACGTTTAATTTGCTTACGGTATTCAGGATTATCTGATATAATTTCTGCAATAATATCTTTTGCACCTTGAATAGCATCTTCCACACTTGCTACAACTTTTTCTTTGTTATTTTTATCTTCCTCTGATAATTTATCAATATTTACATATTGTTTTGCAATTTCTTCAATTGGTGTTTTTTCTGTTTGAGCTAATATAATTTCAGCTAATGGCTCTAAACCTTTTGCTTTAGCAACTGTAGCTCTTGTCTTTTTCTTTTGTTTATATGGTCTATATATGTCTTCAACTTCTGCTAATGTTTTAGCATTTTCTAAGTTTGCAACTATTTCGTCTGTAAGTTTTCCTTGATTTTCAATTGATGTTTTTACTTCTTCTTTTCTTGCTTCTAAGTTACGAAGGTATGTAAGTCTTTCACCTAAATCTCTTAAGGTTTCATCTGAAAGTCCACCAGTTACTTCCTTTCTATAACGTGCAATAAAAGGTATTGTATTACCTTCATTAATTAATTCAATTGTTCTTACAACTTGCACTAATTTTATATTTAATTCTTCTGCAATTATATTTGCAATTCTTTCTTGTGTATCCATTATTTGTCCTTTCTTACTAATTAATTATTTTAGATTAAAATAATTTTATATTATTGTACAGTAATTGCTAATATTCTTATTGCCAAAAACACTGCCCAAATTATAATACCTATAATTCCAAGTACTAAACCAGTTGTAGCAAGACCATTTCCTTTTTCATTAAATAATTTTATTTTTTTCTTAGCTGATATCGAAAATGTTATTGCTAACATAGGAAACCATATACTTGTAAATAAAATACTTAAAATTCCAAAAATAAGACTTAAAATAGCAAGTACATTAGTTTTTGAGTTAACATTTGTGGTTTTTTCATTATTTTCTATCTGATTTTCATCTAAATTTTTACCACAATTAAAGCAAAATTTTGCATCTGGTGAATTTTTATATTCACAATTTTTACATATTTTTTCTTCCATTTTTATCTCCTATATATTTTCTATTTTAATTATTTGTGGTTTTGTAGTAACTACTCCCATCTTTAATTTAAATGTAACTTTTACATTAGGATGTTCTTTTGTTATTTCAATTTCTTCGGCTCCGTTTCCACTCCACAAGTCAAACATTATTTTATGTTTTCCTATTGTTGTATTTACTGTTACTTCTGTATTACTGTTTAATGTTGCTACTAAGTTTCCATCCATAAATACTTTTATAGGAACTATACAGCCATAATATTGCTTTTCTCTCTTAAAAATAATACTTCCAATATCTTTATTTTCAATTTTTTCTCCACACGAATTACAAAACTTATCATTTATATCTATCTCCGCACCGCATTTATTACAAAACATAATATTACTCCTTTTATTATTTTTTATTCTACTCCTAAATATTCATTATATGTAACTTCTCTATCTATTACTGTATCTGCTTTTATATCAATAATTCTATTTGCAACAGTTTGAGTTAATTGATGGTCATGTGAAGTAAATAGCATATTTCCTTTAAACTTCTTCATTCCCTCGTTTAACGCTGTAATAGATTCCATATCTAAATGGTTTGTTGGTTCATCAAAAATTAAAAAGTTAGCTCCTGATAACATCATTTTTGAAAGAACACATCTTACTTTTTCTCCACCCGAAAGTACATTTACTTTTTTTAGTGCTTCTTCACCTGAAAATAGCATTCTTCCTAAAAAGCTTCTTACATAAGTTTCATCTGGATCTTTTGAATATTGTCTTAACCAGTCTGTAATTGATAAATCTGATTCAAATAAATAGTTATTATCTTTTGGAAAATAGCTTGATGTAATTGTTGTACCCCATACTACTTCACCTTCATCTGGTTCAAGTTCACCTGCTATAATTTGAAATAATACAGTTTTTGCATTTTCATTATCTGCCAAAAATGCTATTTTATCATCTTGTTTTACTGTAAATGAAATATTATCTAATATTTTTTCTCCATTTATTGTTTTAGATATATTTTTAACGTGTAAAATTTCTTTTCCTGGTTCTCTATCCGGTTTAAAATCAACATATGGATATCTTCTGTTAGATGGTTTAATTTCATCTAATTCAATTTTTTCTAATGATTTTTTACGAGATGTTGCTTGTTTTGATTTTGAAGCATTTGCACTAAATCTTGCAATAAAGTCTTGTAATTCTTTAATTTTTTCTTCTTTCTTTTTGTTTGCTTCTTTCATTTGCTTTAATGCAAGTTGGCTAGACTCATACCAGAAATCATAGTTTCCTGGGTATACTTTAATTTTTCCAAAGTCAACATCTGCAATATGTGTACAAACTTTATTTAAAAAATATCTATCATGTGATACAACAATAACTGTATTTTCAAAGTTTATTAAAAATTCTTCAAGCCAGCTAATACTTTTTAAGTCTAAATCATTTGTAGGCTCATCAAGTAAAAGTATATCTGGATTTCCAAACAATGCTTGTGCTAGCAATACTTTTACTTTATCTTTTGCTTCTAGGTTGCTCATAAGTTCATAATGTTTTTCTGGTGCTATTCCTAAATCATTTAATAACACTGCCGCATCTGACTCAGCATTCCATCCATCTAATTCTGCAAAACGTTCTTCTAATTTAGCAGCTTTCATTCCATCTTCTTCTGAAAAATCAGGCTTTGCATATATTGCATCCTTTTCTTTCATTATTTTATATAGTTCGTCATTTCCCATAATTACTGTGTCCATAACAGTGTATTCTTCAAAAGCAAAGTGATCTTGTTTTAAAACAGATAATCTTTCTGTTTTTTCTTTTGTTACTTCACCTTTGCTTGGTTCAAGTTCGCCTGATAAAACTTTTAAAAATGTTGATTTTCCTGCACCATTTGCACCTATTATTCCATAACAACATCCTTTGTTAAATTTTATATTTACATCTTCAAATAATGTCCTTTTTCCAAATCTAATTGTTACTCCTGTAGCTGTAAGCATTTTTTCTCCTCCTTGCTATTCACATACTTTGTATATTATACCATATTTTTCTAGTTTGTAAAGAAAAAAAGCCTGAATTGCTTTTGCAATCCAGGCTTAATTAAGTTTTATCTATCAAATAATAATTTTATTGCCCATAATCCAGAAATTCCTACTAGAATATAAATTATTCTACTTATAACTGACATTGCACCAAATATTGCATCTACTAAATTGAAATTAAATATTCCTACTAATCCCCAGTTAATTGCTCCTATTATTATTAAAACTAAAGCAATTGTATCTATTACCTTCATTATATTACATCCTCCTTTAAAAATAATTTTAAAAGTTTTCACTATAAAGTATATTCATTTTTCGTCATTTTATACTTTTTGCATTTTATTATTTTTTCCATTAAAGGAGAATTTTTACAATTTATTTTAACATATCTCTTTTATTAAGCCATACCGTTGCAATTATAGAAATTATTACTGAAAATCCAATTAATATTATAAATCCATATGGATTATATTGCATTGGAACTGGCACATTCATTCCCCAAAAGCTTGCTATCATTGTTGGTATTGATAAGATAATTGTTATTGATGTTAAAAACTTCATAACCCTGTTTAAGTTGTTGGAAATTATTGAAGCATATGCATCCATTGTCCCATTTAAAATATCACTATATATTTTAGCCATTTCAATAGCTTGTTTATTTTCAATAATAGAATCTTCTAATATATCTTCGTCTTCTTCATATAATTTAATTATTTTTCCACGCATTGTTTTTTCCATTACAACTTCATTTGATTTTAAAGATGTTGTAAAATACACTAAACTCTTTTCTAAGTTTAATAATTTTAACAATGCTCTATTTTTCATTGAGTTTTTTAGTATCGACTCCGCAATTTCAGTTTCTTTATTTATTTTCTTTAATAAATTTAAATACATTGAAGCATTACTATATAATATTTGTAATAAAAATCTACTTTTTTTGTATGTAATAATATTTCTCATATTATTTTTCTTTAAATCTTGAATAATACTATTTTCCTTTATTGATACAGTAATTAAATAATCATCTCTAACAAAGATAATACCAATCGGCATTGTTGTATAAATTAATGAGTCTCCTTCTCTTTCTCTGATTGGAACATCTATTATAAATAATATGGTATTGTCATCTTCTTCAACATCAATTCTGGCTTTTTCTTCATAATCTAATGCATAACGGATAAAGTCTTCATTTATTTTTAAATTTTTACACACATCCATTATCTCATCTTCGCTCGGGGATATCATATTGATCCAACTACCTTTTTCATATTTAGTTACAATTTCTGTTTTATTTGTTTCTAAATCTGTTCTGAATATCTCTAACATAATATTTTCCCCTTTCATCCTGTCTCATTATACCACATTTTTTTAAATTTAAAGTAGTTTTTTATAATTATTTTTCTGTTTCTCGAGTTAATTGCAATATATCTTGTATATCGCATTGTAATACAGTACATAATTTTGCCAAGATTGTTAGGTCAACTTTTTGAACCTCGTTTCTACAATATCTTAAAATTTGACTATATTGCAATTCTGTTTTTCTAGTTAAACTAGATCTGCTTATATTATGTTCTTTTAAATATTTATCTAATATAATATCAACTTTTCCAAAATTCTCCATTTTATCCCTCCAATATATAGTATTACTCATTTTACGTATAGTATACTTATATGTAGTATATTAGCATATAATATTACCTATTGACAGTTGTTTTTTTATATAGTATATTTATATACAGTATATGGAAATGGAGGATAAAAATGGAAAATGATAATACAAAAGAAAATTAATTTATTAAAAAATAAAAGTTCTTTTTAGAATTTGTTACAAAAGATGAAAGGAAAGATTTTAATGAGTAAAATATATGATAAATATCAAAAATTAAAAACTTCTGACAATTACACTCCTAACACTTTATATTTATTTAAAGCTGGTTTATTTTTTATTTTTATAGATGAAGATGCTAAAATTGTTTCTAACCTGTTAAATTTAAAACTTGGTAATCTCAATGAAACTGTTGTTAAATGCGGATTTCCTTGTAATTCTTTGCAAAAATATTTAACCTTATTAAAAAGCACTCCATACAATATTGAAATAGTTTCTTTTGATGTTCAAGAAACTCCAATAAATTCTAATAGTTACTTAAGTAACAAACAATTAGAAGTAATGGCAGATGAAATATTAAAATTAAAAATTGATGATTTATCAATTAGTCAGGCTTATGACTTTTTGTACAAAATACAAGATAAATTAAGGACTGTAAAGTAAATGAAAAGAAAAAAAAATCTATATGATAGTATTTATAATTTTGAAAATATTTTAAATGTATTTAATGAGGTTTGTAGAAATACTAAAAGTAAAAGGAAAGTGGCTAATCTAAAAGAATATAAAGCTACTTATGTATCAAGAGTTTATAATATTTTGAAGGATAGAGCTTATGTTCCTCGGTCCTGTTAATATATTTACAATTTATGAGCCAAAAGAAAGACGCATAGTAAGCCAAAATGTTCAGGACAAAATTGTAAATCATTTAGTGGCAAGATATATTTTATACCCTGCTCTTCTTCCTTGTTTGTTAAGTATAAATGTAGCCAGCAGAAAAGATATGGGAACCAGCAAAGGACTAAAACTGGCTTCTAATTTTCATAGAATTTGTAAAATCAAGTACAAAAGATATTATATTTTAAAAGCTGATGTAAGTAAATTTTTTGCAAGTATTGACCATGATATTTTAAAAGAAAAACTCAAAAGAAAAATAAACGATGTAGAGGCATTAAAAATTGTTTTTGATATAATAGATAGTGAAGAAAACGGTTTAGGAATAGGTGCTATGACAAGCCAAGTTTTGGCAATTTTTTATTTAAATGATTTAGACCATTATATTAAAGAAGTGTTAAAAATAAAATACTATGTAAGATATCAAGATGATTTTTTATTATTTCATCATTCAAAAGAATATTTAAAATATTGTTTAGAACAAATTAAAGAATTCTTATCGAAAGAAAAATTATTTTTAAATAAGAAAACAAGAATTTATAGAGATACTAATAATTTCATATTTCTTGGTAGAGATTCTAATGGGAAATATGCAAGATATAGAACTGTTAAACGTAAGCTTAGAAAAAACTTGCATTTATACAAAAATAATAAAATAAATTTATCTTGCATAGTAAGTAGTATAATTTGTTATGATAGCTTACGTAATAATAAAAAGAAGAGTTGTACACTCTCCTCTCAAAAATAGTACTAAAATATACTCCTCTTCGCTAAAAAGTTACTAACAAATATATTTATCTATTTTTAGTTTATAGTTTAAGAATAACTTAAACTAAAGGACATTAGTTTGTTTCTATCTAAAACTTCTCTTACTATACCTTAGTAATAGTAACCACAGTTTTTTAGAAGCTACGGCACGCACGCCTAACGAAGGGTTGTTAGTGTTACCGTTCGAGTTCCACAAGTTATAGTTGTTCACGTTGCCATCAGAGTTCACATTGCGCAAACCAAAGTTCGAATTGTTAGAGTTCGCATTCACATACGAAGACGCAAGCCAGACAACTATGCCCTATTGTTGCTTATTATATGTTTTTAATAAGCCTGATATATATTTAACTATATCATCCAATTTTTCAGATAATTTAATATACCTTTTTTGTGGTAGTAATTCTCTATCATAACTTAAGTTTATTAAAAAATCTATTATTTTTACTTTTGCTATTGCTTTTATAAGTAAGTTCTTTTTTTCTTTAGGTTCTTCTAGCAAATTTGCTCTATATACTAATTCTAATAATTCATAACTTATATCTTTTATTTTTAACGGCTGCCATAAAGCATAGGTGCAAATATATCATTTTTATCCAAACAAAGCCGACAGGTCAATGCTGAAATCCAATCCTCTGCCGGGTTGAAGTACCAATACGCTCATTGCGACAAAGCTCAGCAAGCAACAGGAGATCGATCGTATCCTGTCCCGACAAAATAGCATTTACCATATATTTACGACTAATATTTTCTATTTCACCACCCGACAAATCAAACTGAGAAGCAAGCGTACAAGCATCCCTTTCTGTCAGAGCAGGAAACATGGCCTGCCAGATCTGAGCACGAGCTTCCACCGTCGGACGATTAAACTCTACCTTATATAAGAAGCGCCGTTCGAAAGCCTTGTCAAGATTTGTTGTAAGGTTAGTCGTAGCAATCATTATCCCCTCCAATGCTTCCATTTCCTGAAGAATAATATTCTGTATAGAGTTCTCCATCTTATCTACCGCCCGGGTAGCTCCTTCCATCCGGACACCAAGAATAGCATCCGCCTCGTTGAAAAGCAAAATCGGAGCTAAAGACGTACTCTTGCAGATATTACGATACTTGTCAAAAACTTTTTTCATATTCTGTTCACTCTCACCTACCCAGCAACTCTTGATTTTATCAACATCCACCCGCAGAATATCACGCCCCGTTGCACGCGCCACCTGATACACTGTTTCCGTCTTTCCCGTACCAGGCGAACCATAAAAAAGACAACAGAACCCGGCCCTCATCCCTACATTCCGCAAACGGGACTGCACTTCACTGAAACGTTCTGCCGAAAGTATGGATGAAAGCTCCATAACCTGCTTTTTCTCAGAAACATTATAAACCAGCTTCTTTTCAGGAAACGAATCCCATTTTATCAGATCGCAATCAGACTTAGCATTAACAGTCAGGTTCAACTCCGAAAGCAGATCCGTCTTGGCATATTCTGTCAATCTAAAACAATCCGTACGTGCCATTCCGTCCTCATTTACGTTTTCAATCAACTTACAGCAAAAGAGTTCCGATGTCCGGCTTCGTAACTCATTTTTACACCAATTAGGAATTTTGTCATTATCATACAAGTTATTTATATCAGAAAAGTTAATGCGGTCATCATTGTTTTCTACAAACAAATGGGCCATATAAATAAACAGCAACCTATTTTCATTAACCAGCCCAAACCTTTTCAATGCCCTAGCAAAATGAGAATCCCGGATATCCCCAAGATACTCCTCTGTTTCTTCAAGGAGCGCTTCATGCGTCAGTTCATCATTATTCATATATTCCATAAGCTCATTGAAGCGGTCGAAAAAACTCTGAAGACCAGTTATTGGTTCTACAACATGTACATAAGGCTGGTTCTTTTTCAAGGCTTTCAATACGTCAACCGGCACACGATAGGTAAGTCTATTATAAGAGTGTGAAGCCCGCAAATAATACTTATCTACCAGCACATCAATCTCCGACGAAAGTCGCAGTATCTTAGTAGTACGGCATCCCGTATAAGCTGCTATGTCTGACATACGAATGGAGCTATCCTCACTCTGATCGACGAAGAGTGCCAGCAGCACAGTCTGCATCGACGACAATTTCAGCTTGCGTGCAGCATATTTTATATGGACCGATGCATTTTCAAAGAAATCTGCATCCAGACTGGAATCTTTTGCCAGCTCAACAATATATTCGAATGCTTCCAATATACTTCTGGCACGAGTCTTCGGAATATTCGGCAACACTTCCTTCTGCTGTATCTCATCCAGCAAAATATCTTCATTATCGAAAAGCTGTCTCATCTTTTATACCTGTTTAAGTTTACACCACAAAAGTATGGAAACGATGTACCATTTATCGGTACAAGTTTCCAAGAATTTGCTAACTTTACGGCAATTAACAAAAAAGAATATGACACAACTGCAAAAATACATCTGGCTTATTGATACCATCCGCCGAGCCGGAAAAATCTCTCTCGAAGAAATCTCCAGCCGCTGGGAACGCAACAAAGATCTGAGCGACTACAAACCTTTGAGCCGCACCACCTTCAACCGCTGGAAAGATGCCATATTTTCACAGTTCGGAATAATCATCTCCTGTCAACGGTCGGGAGGCTACCTCTATTACATCGAAAATCCAGAAGATATAGACGAGGACGAACTGAAAAAATGGATGCTCGACTCCTTTGCCATAAGCAACCTTATCGGCGAAAACCTTTCACTGAAAGACAGAATTATTGTGAACCAGATTCCGTCGGCCCAGAGTCATCTTGCCACATTGCTTGAAGCCATGCAAGGGAATCGTGTTGTACTAATAACTTATTGCGGATTCAACAAGAAAAGAAGCTATACATTCCCAGTCGAACCATATTGTGTAAAACTTTTCGAAAACCGCTGGTATCTGCTGGCCCATAACGTTTCATACAACAAAATCAGAATCTACGGACTCGACCGGATAGAAAGTCTGGAACTGACAGACAACACATTCAAGCTTCCGAAAGATTTTTCCGCATCTGGATTCTTCTCAACTTACTATGGCATTGTTACCAGCAATGACATAAAACCGGAACGTATCATCATCAGAGCATACCACGACCATATTCCTTATATGAAATCACTCCCCCTGCATGCCAGTCAACGACTGCTGGAAGAGCACGATGAGTATGCCGATTTTGAAGTCTATCTTGCTCCTACCTACGATTTCATCATGCGACTACTTCATACAGGTGCAATGATTGAAGTCATATCCCCGGCTTCTCTCCGACAGACAATGAAAGAATGGATATCAGATATGTATGAACTGTATAAAAATGATTAGTAACCAATTAAA
>ERZ780198.1547-NODE-1547-length-20558-cov-49.150710_pt1 | contig 20558 bp, 18 predicted proteins | sample MGYA00510979_ERZ780198 | MGnify/ENA primary metagenome ERZ780198 (study PRJEB29588, sample SAMEA2158039) | human gut metagenome | biome: human gut; feature: human-associated habitat; material: faeces | place: Denmark | collected 2008/2010 ...
ACCCGGCTTCCATTGTTTAACTTTTTAGTACGGTATATTTTTACCGAAGTATTGTTTATATAGTATTTGTATGTTCTCACCATTACCTCATCTATGAGTACCAGCAGTGTGAAACGGAAGAAATAGTTGCGTTGTTTGTAGTCGTTTATTCTGAGGGTACTCAATGTGGGCAGGTTTGGCTGATAGGATACCGTATTGTGGGCACAGGCGTTCCTGTGCTTATACACAGAACTTTGGTGATATTTGATAAGCTCACTATCTAGCAACTGTTTCTGGGCTACTCGCTTGGGGTCAAAGTATCGCTTTGCTTTTGACTTGTAATGAATGAAGTCCTGCTCTGCCCATCTCTTCACCTTTGAGCTGTCAAATAAGTCAACGATATTCTGTATTACCTCATGGATCCGTTTCTCCTTTTTCAAAGAAGACAAGTGATTTATATAGTCCATTTCCGGCAATGATTTGGCAAGGAAATTGTCAATTATTCTCTGCTTCTGAGCGTCTCCCATCGGACCATCTTTCTCTTCCTTCTTTCTGATAATATCCTCCGCCTGTTTCCTGTAGGATTCCTTTACGCGAGTTTCCCAACGTGTTCTTTCCACCGCTATTACCTCTGGAGTCAATGGAATGTCATCCCAAATGCGGCTGACAGAGAATGTGGTGTTTATACTCTGTATCGCATTCACTAAATCGTTAAACACCTCCGACTTCGCCTTGTATTCCGAACACTCTCCGTAGCTCTTTGTATGAAGGAACTCATATCTGAACTGATAGTCATTCGATGCCAATTCCCATAAGATGCACTTCAACTTCTGTTCTTGTGCTCCCGTCATGCGCAAGAACAGGGACTGAAAGAAATATTCCGAAAGTGGATAAGTCTCCACACCTGCCGTAATAGAGTTACTTGCCGTCACTCCCCCTTTCAGAATGTCAAACAGTGGCGACAAGATGAAATCACCATGAATATCATTGTACATACCTGCCAATCAAGTTTATCGAACTTTCCATTCTCTCGCGTAAATTCCCAAGGCGGTTCGGACTTTTTGAATAAACAGCATCTCTTTTCTTACCGCGAATCTCTCTGCCCATACTTGTAATCAGTGCAGCCTTGTCAGCCACCAGAGTCTTACCCTTAAAAACTATATGATAAATCAATCCGAACAGCCAATAGTCTGCGTCTATCCACGATGTGAAAGCATTCTTGTCATTCAGTCCCATATTAGGTTTGAGTTCTGTTACCGCAGCCTTTAGTATTTCAAAACGTTGTGCCCAGCAATTGCCAGGGAAAGTGGTATTCATGTTGAACTCATTAAACTTATTGCCATTACTTTCTTGATCGAGCCCCATCAAGTACGACACATAATCAGCATGGAACGATTCTCTTGACGAGTACGACGAATACCATTTCATCACCTCATTCTTGTTTTCATGAATGCAATATTGGGAAAGACAGGCAAGATAGCGTACAAAGTCGATTTTCGTCAGTTTCATCTTTTCGTATAACTTTATGTCGCACAACACGTCTGAACCGTCATCACACCATCCCTCGAAGAACTTTTGGTATTGCTCATTCATGAAATACAAAGACCTGCGGCTTTCCAATACCGAAAGACTCTTTCCCAAGTAATTAATATTTCTGAAAATCTGCGAATAGGAGTTCTGTATCTCTGATATAGTATTGCTTTCTGGCACAACATAAGAGAATCCAAGGAAAGTCGTATCATAGAAACTATCGTTTATGTCATCCAAATCCAAGGTGATGTAACGGTCGTCTGCAGTTAGTTTAAGCTTTATGGCTTCAATGGTATTCTCACTTGGATTTGCAGAAAGCAGTTCCTTGAATGTCCATTTTATGGGAACCACTGCATTTTCAACAGCCTCATCTGCCTCATCATCCCCATTGTCAATATCCTCTACTGCCTCAAACTTTTCTCGGTCTGGGAAATACCCTAATTTTGCAAGGATTAACGAGGTAATACGTTGCTGCCCGTCCAATATCAGATTGCTTGAACTCTGTTCATTTTCGGGCATGACGGCAATTGTAACAGGTTGAACAAACAGATGTTTCTGAAACGACTTCACCAAGCTTTTTACATCTTTTTCCGCCCACACAAAACTTCGCTGATATTCAGGAAGAATAATGTTTTGTGTCAGTACCAGCTCTATCCAATGGCTCAATGAATATTCGCCATAATAAACTCGGGTGTTCATGTTGTTTTTAATGTTTATATAATACAAATATCACATGGACTTTTTTCCTATAAAACTCTTCCCAATACGCCTCTGCCTTTTCGTACGCGACTACGTTCTTCCGCTTCTCCACCAAGTCTTCAAACTTGCCGATTCAATACATCCCAGTGCTCTTTGGAAGCAATTAGTGTTATACTTCCGGTTCAACATATTCCGAATTGTATCATGCGTAATGAAAGAAACACCGGCGGTTATGAAAACATTTTCGCCTATTGATATCAAGTCAGGATCTGCAGGATAGTATCTTGACTGCCAGAAAATACCCCCCCCAATATGCTTAAAATCATGTTTTTGGCTCATGATAAACCGAGAGTGCATCGGCTGTGTAGGAAGGCAAAAGAAGAACAGTTTCTTCAGTACGCTTTTAATTCCAGATTGATTCATTTAATTAGGAGTTAATTTTGAAAGGCATTAACATTCTCGGCTTCAATAAGTTCATAATCCTTATAATAAAGATAACACTTACCGATAGCGTCAATGCAATATTGTGCTAGTTCTTTACTTGTGTATATCTTGCAAATAAATGGAAAACAATAGTTATAAGGATTCTCTCCCGCATATTTATCTCCATATCTTTCGCTTTCGTTTTCTGGGTCACATACGCAATTATATGCATCAACGAAAAACTCATGTTTCCCGTCAGAGTCAATAATGGTGTGTTTACATACTCCCGGATTACCGACACGCCATTCACGTTCAATCGTTATCCATTCTCCAGCTTTAACTGGGAATGATGAGAGTTCCTCACTTAATACATCATATTGTTCCAAACCGGTATTGATATCACAATGTCTCCTTCGGCACCTGATGTTGAAATACAAGTACTTTGAGTCAACAGTGGGTTTCACTATGTCTAAGGAAGAAGCTGAACCGGAGTACATATCATCAGTTTGTCCTGTTGCAGAGCCAAACTGACACCAAGAACCTTGTATGCTGAACCAAGTTATTCGTTTAGGATATGAAAGTAAAGCTTGTTCCATATCTGTCGGAACAAACAATTTGATTCTATCCTTAAAATGTGTCATTGGATACCTACCCAAAGAGAACTGTTGACGTGCCTTTTTGCTGTCCTTTGACAAATGATTAAATGATATCAGCAATACATCCCGATTATCTCCGGCTGGATCTTTTGTAAAAGAGTAAAAAGGAGAACTCCCGCCTTCATAAACACCAGAAAACATTGACATACTTTGGGACAGATCATATGAAAGGGGTTTATAGGTCTTTACATTCCTGGTGTACTTAAATTTTACATTCCCATTCCGCACCTTCTTGTGATCCTTGAATTGTACCTTCCCTTGCTTATATAGAGTGTATTTCTCCGGAGATACCTTCCACCCATTTCGATAAATTACTACATCAGACAAATCTGCAAACTGATCTATGCATTGATATGTATCTTTACCATTTATGGCATTCTTCAAGGCTTTATTTTTTACGATTGACGACTCCACCAGTAGTCTGTGCTCTTGCATATACTGCTTGATATTGGGTGAATTATCAAGATTTGTAATATCATAGTAATTGCATACAACAGACTTTGAAAAGCCATCAGGAGCTTTTGAGAAATCACACTTTATCAATCCCTCTGGTGACTCGAATACTCCTACATATTCTTTTGACTTACTTATAGCTTCTTCATAAGTATCAAATAACTCGGATATCAACTCAACATAAGCTGTCCTGCCTTTCATTTCATCCCCAATTCTGACATAATTGTAATAGCGGCCGCTCTTTGTCTTAAACCCAAAACATACGGATACTCTGGATGGAGTATAGTTACTCGGCAAGGAATAAGCGTAAGTTTCATATATATACTCATTCAGAATCTCATTATCGGAGAAAGGGATATTCTGTTGACGCCCCAACATTGGGATGTAGGTGAAGAGCGCAACAAAAATAGTCATTAAGGGGATAGGGCATCTCATCATCGCTTTTTATTCTCCTTTATAATTCTTGTCAATAGAAAGATCTACCTCCTTTCCCAACATATCAAGGAAATCCTGTGTATAGAAATCCATGAAACCTCCAAGAGAAGTGAATGTCATCTCTCCAAAATAAACTCTTCCATCCACTTCATAAAGATCACAACGAAGAACAGGAAAACCTTCAGACAACTTTGATGCACAGGCAAGCATCTTGTCTAGACAGACTGGCTTAGGGATTATTTCTTTGCCCTCACGATAATGATGTGTAAACACTGAATACTCTTTATGATAGTTCCAATCAGTATCATACACACCGACATCTGTTCCTTCAGGAGTCCTATTATAACATGTCCAGATATATTTAACCTTGCCGTTAAAGCACCAAATCTTATAATCTATAAGAGAAGATGTCTTAATTGGCTGATGAGACGCATCAAGAAGCTCTTCCGCAATAATACAAGGTTTTATTCTGGCATAATGAGGCTCTCCTGTGGTGATGCCATATTCAATCTTGAATAGTTTGGCTATGTGCTTCTTTGCAGCATCCAAATCAAATTTGCTCTTGTCTCTACAAATGATAACATCACCACTACCATTGTTCATCTTCATGATAAACTGGTTTGGAAGAGAATCCCAATCTATCTGATCCACAGAATCCCACTTTCCATATAGTTTAACAAGTGTATCTCCGTACCCCTTAGATTTAATATACTCTCTAACTTTATACTTGTCTGCAAGGTCCGCCCACTTGCTCGTATCCCCATAGAATTTTATCCAGTTCATCTTTTCATTCAGGTCACGTGGATGTTCGTAGTTTGGAAACTTGTGGAACTTGTAATAATGTTTCAAGCGGGCTACTTGGATAGGTGTAAGTATACGCAATTTTGCTAGGATATTTACAACTGACAATATAAACTTTTTCATATTGATTGTGATTTACAATAATTCAATTCTTTCAAGAAGATCTTTGTTGATTACATTATTCACTTCATATTTCAATGCATCGTTCTGAGCGTTCCTTGACATAGTTGCGATATCAACCGTTTCAGAAATAATCGTTCGCATTGAATCGACAAGTGCATCAACATTATGCACAGGAATAATCATCCCGTTATATCCATTTTGGATAAGAGATGAGTTCAGATTCCAGTCTGTAGCTATAACAGGTAATCCTGCAATAAAAGCATCAATGATGATACCAGGGAATCCCTCGCCATGCCAATAGGTAGGAAATAACATAACGTCATAAGATGCCAAAGTATCGTACCCGGCAGAATTGTCAAGCATCAAGAACCCTTTATAAGAAACATTATCTGCATTTTGAATTTTACTCTTAAACGCTGCTTCATAACTAGGATCTATTCTACCATATATATCCACAACAAAATTTGCGTATCCACAAGCCTTCAATTTTTTTGAGGCATCTAAAATGTAATCTACTCCCTTTTGAGGCATCACACGTGAGAGGAACACGAACCTTTTCGGATTATGATGGTTATATTCCTTTTTAGGAATGTAGTCAATTTTTTTCATGTTCGGCAGTACCATTACATTTGTAAAACCTTCACTTTCCAACTGATTCTTCATTGATTCTCCCTCAACAATGATATTGTGCAAGTCACGGTAGCTTGATGCTTCAACTTTCTTTTCTTGAATCAAAGAACCAAAAGTTCCACCTATCACCCAATAATAAATGTTTTTGCCTTCCCAGCCTAATTTCTTCATGACCTTAAGAAGACGGTCAGCAGGTAATGGGCTTGAGGATAAAACGATCTTTGACGTTCTAAAAAACAGGAGATTAACGAGTAGCTTTAGCAAATAGTAATATCTCTGAAGTCTATTTCTTACATCGATTCGGCAAATTACGCCGATATTCTTTTCCAATGCACAGGATAACATATGATTCTTCATTGTCTCTCCATCATCAAGGAGACCGCCCAAATTCTGAGAGCCAATAAATATAATACGATTCTTTTCCATATTATTTTAACCTTGTTTTAATGTAATGAATAAGTCTTTCGATATGTGACTCGCATGAGATATTCAGGAGAATTCTTCTTAACTGATAGTCACCATATAAAGCAGGAAGAAATCCTCTTCGGCACAAAGCTGTTGTCAACCTGCTGGAATATAAGCTTAAAATAGCCCTGAATTCAGTATTTGTTGAGGTCATGAAGTTATTGTAACTATCCTGCAAAGCTTTTGGATTTGCAATAATATCATTAAGACGTTTAATTTCATTATCAAAAGACTCTTTCGAGACCCTATCCATAGGTGTCACTGTCACTTCTTCAGTTCCTTGTTTATATGGATGCAAATGAATCATTTTCTCATTCCCATTGAACACAATCTCAGCCATGTATCCTTCATTCCAGATTCTATTTCTGCGAGTTTGCCAATCAAAACAGAAATTACCTAAACCATATACGATTAAGCCCTCCCTATAGAACTCGTAACCAGAAAAACAGTGTTGATGATGATTGACAACCAAATCGGCTCCAGCGTCAATAAAAAACCTATAAGTCTTTTGCATGCGAGGAGTAGGCAGTTGGTACATTTCGATCCCTCCATGCACAATAACCACTATATGATCAGCTTTTCTTTTCGCTTCATTGATTGCGTTAAATTGATCTATCGGATTCAAAGGATTACATCCAGGTGTCTTTTCATCAGCTATTGAGAATTCATGTTCACAGCAATTAATGAAAGCAAACCTTTGCCCATTTATATTTTTATATATAGTTTCGGCGGCTTCTGACAAATTATTCCCTGCGCCAATGCAATCCAATCCAACATCCGAACATCTCTTTAACGTGTACAGGACACCATCTGCACCATAATCATTCATGTGGTTATTTGCCAATGCAGCCATCTTAAATCCAGCATAAACAATAGCATCAGCGATTTCTGAGGGAGCCTTTATTGAGGGTCCTACTTTCTTTATGGCTTTAAATTCCGGTCTTGTTATGGGTGATTCCAGATTGACAACCGAATAGTCAGCATCTTGAATAGTATTTCTTACTCTTTGAAATATGCTTGCATAATCCTTCGTTTTAAGCATTGATTCACATCGGTCATGAGATGCAAAATCTCCTGCAAACAACAACTTTACCTGTTTCATAACAACGCATTCTTTAGAAATAATTCACTTTCCTCCCTGAATGAACATAGCTTACTGTCAACAGAATTCCAATCAATAGGATCTTCCACCATGGAAATGTCTCCTTGATATATATGACTGCGGGGAACACCAAGAACATTGAACAAAGAGTCGATTCGGCTGTTCCGTCCTCCCTTTGCCCCGACTGCAAAGCGATAGAATGTCATAAAGTTCTTCTGGAACTGTATGCTGAATGCTGTGCAATGGAAAGAGTCCGTCAGGACGTAGGAAGCATCCTTGATGTACTTGACAAAATCCTCTGGATTCACATCGTAGGGAGCTTCATCTCCAAACTGTTCGTCATCCTCAACAAACTCATCCATATGTCGGAGGGTAATAATTCTTAGGCCAGTTTTGTCTTTCAATGCATTTGCTGCTTTCCGAGCCTCGGGGTTTGTGCCTAAAAAATAGCAGAAAATATAAGGAACAGATGTATTAACTTTTGAATTCTGAACCTCATCAGCCCATTCGTTGCGGTTAAGCAGCATTGTTGGGTCAGCAACAACAGTTGCCGTTTGGTGTGATAAACTCTCAACAATTTCTTTTCCTTTCTTTTCGCGTACACTGATGCGATAGAACCTGTCCAGATATCGCCCCGTTTCTTTCTTTTGATAATGTGGGATTTCACTTACGCCAAAACTGCTGGCATATGCTACTTTTCTCACATTATCATCAACGAACAGAAGATTGAAAAACCTTGTCTTCAATCCCAAAGGAAGCCAAACTTGGTCGCTTCCTACGACCACGGCATCGTAGTTCCGAGATCCGTTACTCAAAGCCTGATAACCTACATAGTCGTGGAATAGTGGAATGAGTTTGCGCTCCTTATATGCTTCTACTGCCTTTGTGCGCACTTTGATTCCATCAATGTAGTTTTGATTTGAAGGCTTTGGAGCGAAACGTTTAAGGAACATTTTTGCGCCCTGCACCCTGAACTGGTTCCATCCGATAACAACCTTCTCCTTCAGTGTAGGACGTTTGACGTAATTGATAACCTCCACGTCATACCCCAACATCTGTAATTCTTTCAATAGTGCATAACCCACCAGCGAAGTACCATAGTTTGTATGGTTCTTTCGATATGCAATCACGCAACCAATCTTCTTTCTCATACTAATGAATGTTAACTTTTGATTTCATAAGAGACACAAGCCACCATAGGGATTTTTGCTTTCCAATGAACTGCTGGAATCTGTTCTGCAGATAGTCAATCCAATCTCTGCGGCGAGGCTGACGGAGATAGTCCACATTATAGTCTGGCATCGTCATACCCATTTTTTTACATAGGTTGATGAAAGCTCCATTCCGGCCTTTTTTCTTGAAAGACATCGCCTGAGAGTCAGAAACAGTCTTGAAAGACACTTCGTTAAGTTCTATGGCACCGGATTTCTGACACTCCAATAACAAATCAAGCCACATCTGTTTTCGGACAATAAGGCTGTTCACCCCTATTTTATCATCGGAATATGGTTTGATGTGAATATCTCCAAAACACACATCGCCAAGTTCACCGTAATGATCAATGCAGAAAAGACATCGGCGTGGGATGAAAAAGCTACGGAGCGGATGATAGTAACTCTGATAGTGCTCTTTATAGACTACGTCTTCTTTATAAAGAGCACTTTCAGAGTTACTATTAATAACCCTGATAGTGTTTTCGTTGCCTATCGGCAACTTTAAAACCATCTTGCCCAAGCAACCTTCGTCGCGGTATTGGAAGTATTTCAGCTTGCTCTTGTCAATGCCCCTTTCCTTGAAAACGTGCTCAGTTAGATAGAACGATCGTCCGCAGGAACAGTAGATTGCAAATAAGCCAACTACCTTCTCTCGCAATCGCTTGTCCACAGCCATCAATTTGCGCAAGCCCTGTATGTGGCAAGGTAGTCCTACAATAACATAACGTGAACCGGCTGCCGCTTTGACATCCTGAACGACGTGATTGAAGGATACGGGCGAATACTTGCTGCTTCTTGCAGAAATAACATCCTCTCGGGTAGTGGCAATAAATGTCTTTACCAACAATGGGTTATCCTTATCAAACATAGTTACTACAGCTCCATCAATGTGCTTGTTTTCAAGTAACCATATAAGGAACTGGCTTACCATCCCCCCACTCGCACTGTGATAGCGAATATCATAATCTCTGCTGTAACCCGTATAACACTTCAGGTATCTTCCGGCCATCTTGTCCTGAATGATACCATTATCGGTAAACAGATCGTTCGCTTTTCCTATTAAGTCAACGCCCAAGCCTGGACAGGCTTTAACACAACGTCCGCAATTAGTGCATTTACCAGCATCAACTACAGGACGGAAATTGCCTTTTTCAACCACTGTAGTAATGGCACCGCAAGGACACGCACCCTCACAAATGCCACAGCCTGTGCAGAGATCGTGCTTGAGGGTATGGTTTATGTTTTGGCAGCTAGTTATCATCTATTTATTCAAAATCTTTTCGTAAAACTCAATATACTCTTTTGCGCACCTGTCAATTAAGAACTTCTTCAATGTTTCCTTACGACTTTCATATATGACATCATGAGAGCAATCTGTGTTCACAGCCTGGTATATCGATTTGATAAAAGATTGGGGCTCAAAAGCTTTCGGGATATAACATTGGGCAATTCCTCCGGCAATGTTTGTATGTTGAAGAATTGGTGATAACACACACGGAATCCCACTAAAGAATCCTTCCAAAGCGGATATTGGAAGACCTTCACGGACTGAACAACTCAAATAAGCATCTGCTCCATTCAAGACTGCAGGCACATCATTCCTTAACCCTAATAAATGAATATTTCTGTATTTCTTGAATTCATCTAAGGATATATACATATTGTTGTTGCCGCCTTTACGGTTTACTTTATATTCACCGCCACATATACAGAAATGTACATGCTCATCCTGCATCTTTTCAACAATCTTTATGAGGAATGAATAATTCTTCTGAGGTCTGGTAGAGCCAACCAACACTACAATTTTATCTTCTTGTGGAATCCCTAATTCTTCGTGTAAATCAACAGTCTCGGACACTCGTATGCGGTTAAGTTCAATACCATTGTTAACAGCTACCATCATTTTACTGCTTTGACCTCTCAATTGAAGCGCTGCATCTGAACAGAAAATCAAAGGAACATTGTAATTCATGATTTTTGGCAGCCATCCCCACTTTTCTGGCGCATTATGAATTGTACAGCAATGCTTGATGGATTTTCCAAAGACAGCAAATGAGGATGCATTATGGCAATAAATCCCATGCGAATTAACGATATCAGGATGAAGTTTACCCACCAAACGTCTTGCAGCAATCCACGTTTTGAAAAAAGATATCTTATCACTAACCTTGCGGTCAAGGTTATATACCGAAACACCAGAATTCTGCAGGAATTCTTTGTTCTTATTGCTGTATGCCAAATTATCTTCGTCTGTTACAATAACGGAGACCTCATGCCCCAACCTTACCTGTTCGGGAACGAGAGAAAGGATTAAATTTTGTATGCCACCACCTTTTAGGGAAGCAACCATGTGAACAATCTTCATACTCTATTCGAATTTAATTTTTATCACCTTAGCAGGAACACCTACAGACACTGAATGGGGGGGGTATTCTTTGTAACTACAGCACCTGCTCCAATTGTCGAGCCCTCGCCTATAGTAACATCCTCCACGATGCAAACTCCGGGGCCAACATATACATTATCTCCAATTGTTGCAGCCTTCCCCTTGTTCGAACCTATTGTCGTAAATTGCGACAGATTGACATTACTTCCTATCACAGCTGTTGGGTGGATCACTATTCCATATCCATGGCCAAGATAAAGTCCACCACCAATCCGTGTGCAGGAGTGTATCTCATTGCAGAACTTTGAGGAGAGGTGGTGAAGGATCATCTTAGAGAACACACCAATCACCCCATTAATTTATTAGTATTTAAAAACAGATTTTAGGGCATCCAGATATCCATGCCCAAACTTCAAATCTGGTTCCATATAATTACCTTCAGCCCATTCATTCCATGAACGCAGAAATATTATTTTATGTTCCGGTTGTTTGTCTTTGACTAATTCGAGTGCCTTTTCTGCATTTGTTTTAAACAGTTCTGGGGTACTGCCAGTATAAATGACTGCTCTTCGCCCACCACGAGGAGAACGATCCCAATTCGGGATAATTTGAGGATAGCAATTCTCCTTTCTATCCCATTTAGAATACAAATGCTTAATGATATCTTTATATTTGTAAGTATCAAGAGGAGCAATTCGAGGAAAATACTTTCTCAATATGTTACGGGACAATTGAATAAAACGACCGTGATTAATAGCAACCTGAGCCTCCCATTGACGAGAAGTTGAGATAGCGTCAAATCCTAAATCTAAAACATCTTGGTAGGATTTCTCCCATCCTCCGGCTAAACCAACGAAATGAATACCCTTCAAACCGGCCTCTATCGCCATTTTTCTCCAATCTGCTATAAACTTTGCACAATACGGATGGTCTAACGGAGCATATATTACGAACAAAGGTTTTCCATCCACTGTTATATATCGCTTATCCCTGAATGCAGGAAGTACTGCTTGAAAATGAATCTTTGTGTCTCCTTCTGGATATTCTTGAAGCATAAGATCAACATCTTTATGAAGTGCTGCATCACTATTCCAAGTTCGTCTAGTCCAACTATGATTTGCCCATCCTAAACAGAAAGGGAAATCAGGTTTACCTGATTCCAAAACTTCTTGAAAAATATTCGCCATCAGCGTTTTACCATTTCCAAACCAATAATGCCAGTACATAAAGCCTTCAACACCTGCTTCTTCTGCTAATTTAGCTTGTGCCTCTCTAACAAGAGGCATACGAAGGTCATAATATCCTAAATCTGCAGGAACACGCGGCTGATAGTGTCCTCGAAAAAGAGGCTTTGCTTTTCCAACATTAGTCCATTCAGTGAATCCTTTACCCCACCACTCATCATTTTCCTTAAATGGGTGGTACTGAGGAAGATAAAATGCTATTACTCTTGCTTTCGTCTTCATTATCTTGTTATTTTTTTGTATATTTCTATGATTTGATTAGCGTTATTTTCAATTGTGTACATCTCTCGAACAACCTTTTCTGCTCTGTCAATCATATCTACATAATAAGCTTGTCCATTCATGCACACCTCTTCCATGTGACGAGCCATCTCATCCACCGTCTCACAGCGAAGGGCAATTTCTCGCCCAGTCATTGAGAGACCTTTGTCAAACTGTTCTTTTGTCCCGCCAGTGTTACGTCCTATGACAATGGTTCTGTTTAGCATTGACTCTACCGTGATAAATCCGAATCCTTCCAGCAGAGACGGAACCAGAACAGATTGAGCTTCGGACATCAGCGCATATATGTCTGACCTTGGCCCAAGAAATTTGATTTTCTCAGCAAAAGGCGTCCCTTTAATGCTATCAATTAATCTTGAAGCAAAAGGACTGCTGATAGATCCAGCAAGCCACAGTTCCATTTCGGGATGCCTTTCTGAAATTTTCGTAAAAGCCTCTACAGCCCAATCTGCTCCTTTGGATTGAATCACACGACCCACGAATAAAAAATATTTTTGTTTTTCAACCACAGAAGGAATAGAAAGCTCTGAAGGAAACACACCATCATAGACCACTGCAGAATTTCTGTCACTCAGCGAATAAAACCCTTTGACTTCGTTGGTAATAGCTATGTTGAAGCAATTGCAGCTCAACAATTGTTTTTGAAATGCCAACGATGGATAATGACGAGAATTCAGTCCGACTTCAGTCTCCCTGATGTGCCATACATGCGGGATTCCAAGATTCTTGGCTACATAATATCCTACCCGCAATACACCTACATTCGTGTGAATGACATCGGGTTTATAATCTTTGACCAACTGCTCCAATGTATGCTCAGCTATATGGTTGTACCACAACAATTCGAAGAACCGTTTGGGCCATGACAGGAAGGATTTTATCGTAAATACCTTAGGATAAATGGCATTGCCGTAACGTATCACAGTTGTATCAATACCAATTTCGGCCAGCTTCCGAATCATCTCACCATCCTTAGGGCATACTGCATGTACTTTCATTCCATTACGTTTCAGCTGGCTCATAATGCCGAGAGCAGCTATTGAGGAACCTTCACCTGACCCGGAAGAATGTAAAAGAAACAATACTTTCATCATATTAGTCTTCCATACATGTTGATAAATATTTTAATGACTTTTGCCTCATTGAAGAAATCTCTTTGTTCGCAGTCGAAAAATCGATATCGGGCAAAATCTGCGGATTGGCCTTATCGTCTTGGAATCTATGCTCCAAACCAATGATGCGAAGAAACTCCAAAATACGGGCATTGTCTTGTGCATTAAGGTCACCTTCCAGCTTACTAAAAGCGTAGAAATTCACATTATAATTGATACAGAAAAGGCATCCATGATAGGAGTCAGTAACCACATACCTGGCACCTCTGACCAAGCCTACCCAATCATCAGGACCAACGCCATTGAGTGCATTGGTCGTGGACAAGTATTTGGGCCGTGTAACAATATAATACACAGGGAGGCTCTTTTTGCGTCCTAAACTCTCGGCAAACCTAATAACAGAGTCTTTCTCTCCGAGGATATAGGCAAGAATATAATCGCCTTTAATGGAAGGTGTTTTGGCTACTTTATCCCAATCATCATTAGAAAGGAGTAAAGTGGGATCTAATACATGAGTTACTTCGCGTCCTAAAACTTCTGTAAGCAGTTTGCTATTAGTCGCTTCACGACATGATATGTAGTCAAAAGATGACAATTTTTGCTTTAACAGATTCAGATAATCTTTTGGAATGTCTGTTGTGCCAAGGCTGGGCGCATAAGCGCATCTCTTGGGCAGGTCTGCAAAATCCAGCAAATAAGGCTTGTTCGGGCGATACAGATGCGGACTCCACGACTGGTCACTGCCTACCATGTATATATCATAGCTGTATATATCCAATTTCTTCCTTATAGTGTCTGAATGGTAACTTTTCGCCGATACAGGAATATATTGACTGTGAAACCGCTCGTATGCTAACATGGTTTTCTTAAAATCCTGACTGTGGAAGAAGTCAAATTCACCTTGGGGCTTTTGTGGTTTGACCATTTCCCGAATAATATGTATCGGCCATCCAAGGACTCTCCTTATCATCCTTTTCAGCGTATAAGGGTCGGGCAAAGTTGAATAGTTGATGTATTCAGCTTCCTTTCCCATATCATTAATGACGGCTGCCAGCGCATAGGCCTGCAGCATGCTGCCATAATTAGGGTCGTGGTGACATGAGAACAATGCTATCTTTTTCATATTCCGTTATCCGTTTCATATTTTGACAAGGCAACACCTGCCGTATAAATCAAGATAAAAGCCACATAGAACATAGTGCCATCTCCACGCGCAAACATAAGGACATACAAAGTGAACAATACCCATGAGCGGTAGTTGCCTGCACATCTGGCAATAGCCGTTAGAAACCATAAGAACAGCACCAATCCAAACAATCCATTTCGCATCATGAACGCCTTGTAGCCTACACCATATTCAATATTGTTACGAGCGGACATTCCAAACAGCAAATCGGAAGATGTCAAAAGCTTAGCGAATTGGTCATCAAGAGCCTCCGATGTACGATTATTACCTGCGATACCTTTGTCATCATCGACTTCGAGACGTGAAATAATCGCTTCGTTGATAACGTTATTGCCATCATTATAGTTGGAAAAGAACAGATATGCAATTGTAACGACAACGCCAATGCTGACAAGCGTTGATACTCTTCTCTTTGACATTTCCAAGCGATTGGCAATGAATGCAAACAGTGACATAATATAACCTGCCAAAGATAGTGTCAATACCAAAGACACGACATAAACGATATTCCTTTTATCCTTCATATCGAACTTGTTGATAAACAGAAGGAAAGTTAACATGATACCCAAATATCCAGGTTCGATGAAGATACTGCTGAAACGGAAGAATGAAGGTATGTCAGCATTCCATCTCATTAATGCAGAGTTGTTAACTAGATACAGATAGTGGTTGGAGAAATAATACTGTGCTTCCAAATTACCTTTACTATCAAGTGCCGTACCAAAAGTCACTTCAGTTGAAGGCAAATCATAACCAACAAGATGTAATATCCAAAAAACAGCCCCCAAGGTCAATAGAGGATACAAGATCTTTTGGAAAGACTCCAGCAAATCCATAATATACTCATCCTTTAGTAAAATTATGGAAATCAATGGGAGTGCCCCAATCAAGGCAAAGATATACAAGTTCAAGTTCCCATTTCCAAAGCAATAAACATATAGAACAGCCAACAGAAAGGCAATACCCACACGTCTCTGGCTCGTATCCCAAAAACCTTTTTTCAAAAAGAAGGGAATAGCCAAAAGTGGATACGCAAATCGCATTACCTTGGCGTTTGCACTGAAAAACACCCAGCAATTCAGCGAATAGAACACATAGACCAATAAGAGAATCTTGAAATATCTCCAAGATTTCGAATTCAAATATGTATTAGATTCCATCCTTTAATATATTTTCGAAATTGATTGAACTGTCAAATACATTTGAGATGTGCTCCATAATCACAATTTATTATCTCGCCGGATATACAAGTAGAGTAGTCGCTAAGTAAAAATGCTGCAACTTCTGCCATTTCTTCTGGAAGGAATACTCTTCCCAAGGGAGACGATTTGTAAGTAAGGTCATCTGCCGTCCTTCCTGTCATCTCTGACACCGTAACACCAGGGGCAAGTGCATTTATTCGCGTTCCACATTTTGCCAAACGATTATTCAATCCACCAACAAGACTGTTTATGATTGCCTTGGACAATCCGTAAGGTATATCAGTATGGAAACTGCCTCTTTCACTACTGATAAACAAGAGATTCGTGCATGAAAGCATTCCTCTCTTTTCTTGCTCCAGCAAGTATTGTTGAGCCAGGAAATATGAACCTTTGTAGTTTACACTAAATTGTTTGTCAAATCCTTCAATTGTTACGGCACGGAAATTTTTTTCATGAAGAGATAATCCAGCGTTATTAACCAAACAATCTATTTTGCCTTCCAGTGCTTGATAAGACTCCTTCAGAAAGCATGGGATTCCCTCAATGTCTGACACATCGAACGAAAACATTTTGCACACCTTTTCGCCTCCTAAAGCTTGTTGTGCTAGCACAAGCGATTCTTTATTACGTCCGCATATCAGCACAATAGCACCTTCAGCAATGCACTTCTTGGCTATTGCGAAACCAATGCCTTTAGAGCCTCCTGTTATCAAGATATGTTTACCGCTTAATCTGCCAGAGGACTTGCTTACGTTAATTTCGGCCTTTGTTATTACAGTTGGTATGCCCTTGACAATATATCTTAGAGCACGACGGGCTATTTGCAATATCTTCATAATTTGGAAATAATTCTTTTTATTTTCTCTTGAATACGTCGATACAATCCTATAGGCTTCCTGTTGCGCTGAAGCATAGCCCTTAACTCCTTGCCATCATTGTCTGCATCTGTAACAACTTCCAAAATCTTAGCTTTGTTAGATGGCCCAAAGAATGTTTTAAGAAGATGTTGCAATTCACTAAGAGAAGTAGCCATATTATATTCAGCGTCAACTATTTCTGCTATTTCCTTGAAATGGTTATGGTGAGATGCTGCAATATGCTGGTTTAGCGTAGAAATACGAGCTAAACTAATATTATAGTGGAACTCTCCTCCTGCGTTATTATTGACAAGCAGAATTCTCACATTGGCAGGCAATTCTTCAATAGAAGCATTTAAGTCATAAAGGTAGCTTAAATCTCCAATTACCAACAAAGCAATTCTTTCTGTTGACAATGCTTGCCCAATAAAAGTAGATAGGGCACCATCTATGCCATCGGCACACAAGTTGCCTATATAAGTTGTACTTTTGGGCAGCTTGCAGAAATTTGTAAATCGCATGGCATTCAGTACACTTGCATGTACAGTCGATTGTTCTGGCAAATTCTTCAGTGTTTCCTTGATTGCCACATAGTTTGTAAACGAGGAACAAGAAAAGTCTATTTCAATTTGTCTGTCATGCCAAAGCTTGTAGTATTGCCTTGAGTTCCTACTTGTTGATGCACTCGCAATGTTTTCAAAGAACACTTCCGGACTTACGGCAAATACATTTTGCAATGTCCGCATAGGATCATAGATATGCCCTTCTTCATTTATGTACCAATGTGGGACTCCATTGTTACGGAATGCTACACCAAATCCAGAATAGACCTTTGATCCAAAAGATATGACCAAATCTGGCATAAGGTCTTTACGCTCATAATAATTAAGAACATCGTCAAGACCGGGAGCATGAATAAATTGTTCATCAGAAATATTGGCAAAATGGTCTGTAGTTATAACAGTCTCAAATTTTTCGTTGAAATGTTTGAGCGCATCTTTTAATGCACCGTTATGCACCTTGTCGTGTCCACAAACCACGAGCACTCTTTTGCCAATAAGCATATTGGCATAGTCAACCCATTTGATATTCTTTGAAATGACATTTATCTTCCTGGTTACGGGAAGATCAGATACTTCAAAAGTGGATAATTCAAATATGTTTAGAGGCTCAAGGAAGTTTACCTGTATAGGTCCAGGCTTGTGATTATATATAGCAGAAAAGGCCTCGTTTACACACCTATTGCAATACCAATAATCATCTTCATCCTTAACTAACGGAACATCAACTGCATATTTACAGTATGGACGATACATATCTACCTGATTTATGCATTGGTTTTCACCATGGAATCGCTGATATCTTGCCCTGTCTGAGGTAAGTGCTACAAGCGGGATATGACGTTCGAATGCCTCCTGCATGGCAGGCATATAATTGCAAGAGGCAGTCGCGGAGGTACATGTTACACATACTGGGACATTCAAAGATTCTGCCAATCCTAAAGCTACATAACCAGCGCTTCTTTCATCAACTACGGAATAACAAGTAAAGAAGGGGTCAATCTCTACAGAATGAACCAAAGGCACATGTCGTGTACCCGGAGATATGACCAAATGACGAATGTTATATTGTTTCAGTAGCGATATAATAATCTGAACTTGTTTTATATGTGTGTACATGTTTTTATCTATTATAATAAAAAACGGTCTTCTTTGTCACTTCAATATTAGTCTCATCTGCCGTTTCAACGACATTGATAGCATTCGACTTTATCCAAGGTCTCAATTTGTCAAAAACCTGTGAATCATCAGCAATTACAATCACCATAAATGATTCGGGTAAATTTCTGAAATTGAAGATGTTCGAATCATAGGCAAGCAAACATTCAGGAATACAAAGTATGTGATTCATATCGCCTGAAAGTAATTGTCCTACATATTTTGATAAGGAACAATATTTGTGTTGTTCCAATATCGTTTTCAATGTGTATTCTAATGGGATTTGTATTGTATCGGGATTGTAACAAGTTACAACATCATTCTTGTCAAGAACATTATTCAGTCTCGTTAGAATCCTGCCATAATCTGTTTTTGCAGCATCTTCAAATCTCAGTTCCGTTCGTAAAAGGAAGGGACCATTTTCTTCCAATATATCATCGCATAACTCATCCAAGTCCGATTGGTCTGTCATGATAGAACTGCCAACAAGACAGCGATTTAAGTATTCAATAGGATGATACAGGTTTGCATTGACCGTGATTATAAGTATGTTTTTTCTTTGAAACCATATTTCGGTTATTGCCGTGTAAGCATTCGATATGTAACGTTCGTCAATGACAAGAGCTATTCTGGCATCTTTCATCTTTGCAATGCCAAGAGATTCAAAAGTGGCGGAACGAGCGTCTATAGCCTTTTTCTCACAAAATCCATAGTCATTGAAACGAATATCTTGGGACATTGTATTGACAACATCCGACACATTACATTTCCTTAGAATATTAAATATCTTATTAATCATAATGTTATGTATTAAGTCCTTCAATCAAAAATCGTTGAGATTCTATTCTTTTTCTATTGAGCTTTTCTCTAATTGGTATATAGTCACGGCTAATTAGTTCGGACAAAGAAATTGAGTCTAACTTTTCGGCTTCGATAAAACAATCCTGTAATTCGAATGTGTTGAAAAGTGTTGTCAAACGCTCAGACACCTTCTTATTAGTACATATAGTCAAGAAGTTTCTTTCAAATAAAATAGAGAAAACAGACCCGTGGTAAGAGTCGGTTAGTACAAATTGTGCATTACGAATATATCCCATCCACTCTTTCGGTCCTGCTTCACATAATTCTACTTCTTCAGGATATTTATATCTATTTTCATGTTTCGTATCTGATACAATTACTTTAAGTCTGAGATTATTATTCTTGGAGAACTTCAAAGCTGACGTTATTATATCTGAATTATATTGTAACGTATATACTAACAAATAGTCATCTTTTGTATTTGGATAAACAGCCATTTTCTCCCATTCATCACGGGTAAGCAACATGGTCGGATCAAGAACTGTTACTGCTTCTCTTCCAAAATTCCTTTTAACGATATTAATACCAGATGATTCTCTTACTGATATTTTTTTGAAATCAGAAAGCCATCCGCTATATGAAGTCCAAATGCCTGCAGGTATTTCGCTAATTGCAAAACTCGATGCGTAAGACAGTTTTATCTTGCCTTGGGGTACGAAAGTAAGAAAGTATGGTTCATTTATGAAAGGCATATATGGATTCCAAATCTGATCACTTCCTGAAATATATGCATCGTAAATAGGAGGATCATCATACAATTCATCTACACAGTTGTATGTTTTTGAATATTTAATAGAATTATTAAATTCTTTAAACATAGCATTTTCTATTGGATTTGACAAATTTCTTTTTGGCCTCCTATTGAAAATTTTTTCAAACAACTTGCGATAAAAAGAGGAATTAGTTATTTTTCTCTTTTCTGTAAATCTCTTACTTCTTATATATTTACTGCTCCATGGACGAGTAAGATCTATTACTTCGCATGTATGACCAATATTTGTAAGATATTTCCATAAAGCGAAGCACTGAAGACATGCTCCATAGTTCTCGGGAGCTTTTTGTACAGTAATAATTCCTATATTCATTGCTTTTGATATTTACCTATTATCTCAACCTCAAGTTTATTACTGGTTGATATTTTATTTTTTAGCACATGACAATTTTTGAAAATTATCGCTGTATCTTGTTGATTATCAATTA
>ERZ780198.1564-NODE-1564-length-20427-cov-2.466670_pt1 | contig 20427 bp, 18 predicted proteins | sample MGYA00510979_ERZ780198 | MGnify/ENA primary metagenome ERZ780198 (study PRJEB29588, sample SAMEA2158039) | human gut metagenome | biome: human gut; feature: human-associated habitat; material: faeces | place: Denmark | collected 2008/2010 ...
GTATTGAAAATGTAAACGATATCATCGCGGATCTGGAACAGGCACTCTAAAATCCTCGTATTGCGTTTTGATCTTATGGGAAAGAGTTTTTTTGCACAGTGAGGGCGAAGCATGAGTTGGGGGAAAAAGAAGAAACACGCTTCACAGAATACCATACCGGCAGCTGAGTTCAGGCAGGAGGGGGAGTCTGCGCTTTTTGAGAAAGCGCCAAAGGAACCACCAAAGCCTGCGCCGGGAGAATATCTGGATAACCCGCTTCCCGTTCCCAAACGACATGTCCGCAAAGAAATGAATTACGCTTTTGAACCGTCGCCGGATCTTATGTTTTATGAAATTCCGGTTGCGGATAACGATGATTTTGATGTATAAAATAAATCACTCCTGCACATCCTTTTTGAAAAAGAAATGCGGGAGTGATTTTTTATGGGGAAAAAAGAAGAACAGGAAATGCACCGGGACGAGCGAATCGAGCAGACCGGTCAGTTAACGCTTACAGATAATAAGGAAGAAACCTCGATCCATCTGCTGACGATCATCGGGGAAATTGAGGGGCATGACAACCTCGGAAGCAGCTCCAAAACGACAAAATATGAACATATTCTACCGCAGCTGGCGGCGATAGAGGACAGTAAGAATATTAGCGGTCTGCTTGTTTTGCTAAATACGATGGGCGGCGATGTTGAAGCGGGGCTTGCGATTGCAGAGATGATCGCTTCTTTGAGCAAGCCGACCGTTTCCCTTGTACTGGGCGGCAGTCATTCCATTGGCGTCCCGATCGCGGTGAGCACGGATTATTCCTACATTGTGCCGTCCGGGACAATGGTAATCCATCCGGTTCGCATGAACGGGACGGTGATCGGCGCACAGCAGACCTATGATTATTTCCGGCAGATTCAGGATCGGATCACCGGTTTTGTCTGCAGCCATTGCAGTGTTTCCAAGCAGCGGATGGAAGAGATGATGATCAAACAGGGGATGTTGAGCCGTGACCTCGGGACGATTCTTGTCGGAGAGCAGGCGGTGTATGAAGGGATCATTTCTTCCGTCGGCGGTATTCGCGAGGCAGTGCAGAAGCTTCATGAGCTGGCAGACGGCTATCGGGCAGGTCGGATGAAAAAGAAAAACAGCAATAGTGACAAGAAGAAAATTAAGTGATATACTAAATTGATCTAGTCTTTTTCTGCCTATGCTAATTTAAAAATCCATTTTGCAGATGCAGAAAAAAGGCAGGTCAGTTGGAGGGATGATTATGGCATCAACTGCGTCGAAAGGAAGGAAAAAGACCCCTGCGAAAACAGGCAGAGGCGGCGCAAAGGGTGGAAAACAAAAAACAACCAGAAAACCGAGTGCAGCTGAACTTCAGGCACAAAGCGCGATTACAAGCGAAATTATCCTGATCGGCGTATTAGCACTCACAATATTGCTATTTTTATGCAATTTCGGCGTGATCGGTGTCATCGGCAATCAGATCAGCCGCGTAATGTTCGGTATTTTCGGCACGATGGCATATGCACTGCCGGTACTTGCTTTTATTGCAATCGCGTTTGGCATTTCCAATCAGGGAAATCGGATCGCGTCCATGAAGCTGACGGCGGGAATCATTCTGTTTTTCCTGCTTGGTGTAGTCTGCTCGCTCCTGTTTCAGGGGGGGACGCTGTCGATGGATTATTCGATCCGGGAGCTGTATCTGGAAAGCGCTGAAAAGCGGCTGGGCGGCGGTGTCATATCCGGCTCCCTTGCCTGGGGGCTGCACCGGCTTCTTGGCATGGTCGGCACAGTACTGCTTTTGTTGGTGTTGGTGATTATCTGCACAGTTATTATCACAGAGCGTTCGTTTGTGAACGGTGTAAAGACTTCTGGCAGATATGTCTATGAGACGGCACGTTCCGATGCGCAGAGGTATCGCGAGCGTAGCGAAAGACGCCGGAAAGAGAGCGAAGAGCGCTATGAACAGCGCCGACAGGCAAACGAAGAGCGCAGCAAACGTCTCCGCCAGGAAAACGAAGAACGTTCCGAGAAACGCAGAGAAGAAGAACTCGCCCGCGAAAAAGAAAGAAAACAGCTCGCCCGCCAGAAGCAGCTTAACGCAGAGCAGCAGCGCGAAGCCAAACAACGCCGTAAGGAAGAGGCTCAGGCACGTCAGGATGCAGATCAGATCTTCCGGATGGAGAAAAAAAGCACGGGCATTATGGCGGACACGACGCTGCGCAAGGCATCTGTCGGCCGTCGCGAGGACATGCACGAAATCACCATAACAGAAAATCCCGGTCAGGTGACGGAGCAGTATACCGTCAGACCGGTAAGTGTCAACCTCAATGCAGACCGCAGGAATGAAACGTTTCCCGATGCAGCTGTTGCGAGTGGGGCAGCTGTTTTAGCGACATCACCGATCATCACAGCAGAAGAGAGCATTCCTGCGGCTGCAGCGGATGCATCCGGCTCAGCTTTCATGAGCCATGTGCGGATTCATTCCGCATATTTGAACAATGACAGTGACACAACCCCTGTACCACAGGACAACACCGCAGAACCGGCGGATGCATTTTTATCGGGAATGCAGGACCCTGTGACCAGCCAGCCGCAGGCGGATGTTTATCAGGATATGAAAGAGGTTCACTACTTGGAACCGAAACAGCCGCAGCAGACAGAAGCATTTGTACCACTGGAATCCAGGGTGGAAACTTCTGCGATGGAAACTTCTGCGGTGGAAACCCCTGCACCGGACATTGCCTTGTGTGAGGATACACAGCCTGCCTGTGCATCACAGGAGCTTGCTCCTGCACAGGAATTGGAGCAGTCGGATTCGGACAAATTCGACGCTGTACCGTCTGAGCTTCCAGGGGATGACAACAAGGACACTGCCGGAGAGCCGACTGTGCTTCCGGCACAAAACCTGCAAAGTACCGGAGTGCCGCGCCCCAAAGCTGTGCCCCCCAAAGCACCCCAGACCGCCGCAGAAGCCACTGCCGTTGGTCAGGAGCTTGCTAAAAAACAGAAAGAGCAGGAAAAGCAGGCGGTGCAACAGCCACCCAAACCTGTCGTATACCATTATCCACCGCTGTCGCTGCTACATAAAAGCAACAACGCCAATAATATGGACAGCGAGTGCGAGCTGAGAGAAACGGCGAAGCACCTCGAGGATACGCTGCAGACCTTCGGCGTAAAGGTCACTGTTACAGATATCAGCCAGGGACCTACCGTAACCCGATATGAGCTGCAGCCCGATCATGGCGTAAAAGTCAGCAAGATTCTGGGTCTGGCGGACGATATCAAGCTAAACCTCGCTGCGACAGATATCCGAATTGAAGCACCGATTCCCGGCAAGGCCGCAATCGGTATCGAGGTTCCGAACAAAGAGACGATGGCAGTCGGACTGCGGGAGCTTCTGGAAACGGATGCGTTTTCGAACTTCCCGTCTAAAATAGCATTTGCAGTCGGCAAGGACATCGCCGGCAAGGTGGTCGTATCCGACATTGCAAAGATGCCGCATATGCTGATCGCAGGATCCACCGGTTCCGGGAAATCCGTCTGCATCAATACGCTGATTATGAGCATTTTATATAAGGCGAAGCCTTCGGAAGTCAAACTGATCCTCGTCGACCCCAAGGTCGTAGAGCTGAGTGTGTACAATGGCATTCCGCACCTGTTAATTCCTGTCGTAACCGATCCGAAAAAAGCGTCGGCTGCGCTGCAGTGGGGCGTTGCGGAAATGACCGACCGATATCAGAAATTTGCAGACAGCAATGTCCGCGACTTAAAAGGATATAATAAGAAGCTCGAAGAACGAAGACAAAAGGGAGAAGAGGGCATACCCAACGACCTTCCGCAGATCGTCATTATCGTGGATGAGCTTGCCGACCTGATGATGGTTGCGCCGGGAGAGGTGGAAGAAGCGATCTGCCGGCTGGCACAGCTTGCAAGAGCGGCAGGCATCCATCTGATCATTGCGACTCAGCGCCCCTCCGTCGATGTCATCACGGGACTGATTAAGGCGAACATGCCGAGCCGTGTCGCATTTGCGGTCTCCAGCGGCGTCGATTCCCGTACCATTCTGGATATGAACGGAGCAGAGAAGCTGCTCGGAAAGGGCGATATGCTCTTTTACCCACAGGGCTATTCCAAGCCTGTCCGGGTGCAGGGTGCATTCGTTTCGGATAATGAAGTGTCTGATGTCGTGGATTTCTTAAAAAATCAGAACATCGGCAATGTTTACGATGCCAGCAATGAAATCGAGGAAAAGATGAAATCCATCGGAACCTCTTCGGGCAGTGCTACATCCGGCTCATCCGGACCGGAATATGATGCCTACTTTGCAGATGCGGGACGCTTTATTATCGAAAAAGACAAAGCATCGATCGGTATGCTGCAGAGAGTCTTTAAGATCGGCTTTAACCGCGCCGCCCGGCTTATGGATCAGCTGGCGGAGGTCGGTGTCGTCGGTGAAGAAGAGGGTACCAAGCCCCGTAAGGTACTGATGACCGAAACAGAGTTTGAACAGCTGGTAGAGGAAATCCTCTGATATCAGCATACAAAAGCATAGAACATGTCAAACACAGGCAAAGGAGAATGAATAGATGAAATCAGATATCGAAATCGCACAGGAAGCTGTTTTATGGCCGATTCAGAAAGTGGCCGAGCATCTGGATATTCCGGAAGACGATCTGGAGCTTTATGGCAAATATAAAGCGAAGCTTTCCGACGAATATTTAAAATCCATCGAAGACCGCAAAGACGGAAAACTGATTTTAGTGACAGCAATCAATCCGACCCCTGCAGGGGAGGGCAAGACAACGACCAGCGTCGGACTGGGCGAGGCATTTGCAAAAATGGGCAAAAAAGCGGTGATTGCGCTGCGTGAGCCTTCTCTTGGCCCTTGTTTTGGCATTAAGGGCGGGGCAGCCGGCGGCGGTTATGCGCAGGTCGTTCCGATGGAAGACTTAAACCTGCATTTTACCGGAGATTTTCATGCGATTACTTCTGCAAATAACCTTCTGGCGGCGCTTTTAGACAACCATATCCAGCAGGGCAATGCGCTTGGGATCGACTCCAGACAGATCTTATGGAAACGCTGCGAGGATATGAACGACCGCGTGCTGAGAAATATCGTTGTCGGTCTCGGTGCAAAAGCGGACGGCGTTGTCCGGGAAGACCATTTCGTGATCACCGTCGCTTCTGAGATTATGGCGATCCTCTGCCTGGCAGATGACATGGATGATTTAAAGGCGCGTCTGGCAAAAATCGTCGTTGCCTATAACTATCAGGGAGAGCCGGTGACCGCAGCTGATTTAAAGGCGGTTGGCGCAATGGCAGCCCTGCTGAAGGACGCGTTAAAGCCCAATCTGATCCAGACGCTCGAGCATACCCCGGCGATCGTCCACGGCGGACCCTTTGCCAATATCGCACACGGCTGTAACTCTGTCCGTGCAACAAAGGCAGCCCTGAAAATGGCGGATTATACGATCACAGAGGCCGGCTTTGGTGCAGACCTCGGCGCAGAGAAGTTTTTCGATATCAAATGCCGGATGGCCGGCTTAAAGCCGGATGCAGTCGTTTTGGTTGCAACAATCCGTGCACTCAAGTATAACGGCGGCATTGCAAAGGAAGACCTGTCTGCAGAAAATCTGGACGCGCTCAAAAAGGGCATTGTCAACCTGGAGAAGCACATCGAAAACCTGCAGCAGTTTGGCGTTCCGGTGATTGTTACCTTAAACTCCTTCCTGACCGACACCGAGGCAGAGACGAATTTTGTACAGCAGTTCTGTGAAGAAAGGGGCTGTGAGTTCGCACTGTCCAACGTCTGGGCACAGGGCGGCGAGGGCGGCATTGCGCTTGCGGAGAAAGTATTAAAGACTCTGGAAGAAAAAGAAAGTCATTTTGCTCCGCTGTACGACGAAAATCTTCCGATCAAAGAAAAGATCGGCTGCATTGCGACAAAGATTTACGGTGCGGCTTCTGTTTCCTATACCGCAGAGGCATCCAGACAGATCAGGAAGCTCGAAGAGATGGGCTTTGGAAATCTTCCGGTCTGCATGGCAAAGACACAGTATTCCCTGTCGGATAACGCAAAGCTGTTAGGACGCCCGGAAGGCTTTACGATTACGGTTCGCGACGTGTATGTATCCGCAGGTGCCGGCTTTGTGGTTGCGTTGACCGGCGCGGTGATGACGATGCCCGGACTGCCGAAGGTTCCGGCTGCCGTCAATATCGATGCGGAAAGATCACAGGACTGTTCTGATCCGCTGCCTGAAAAATAACCGAGAGAGGACCCTACAACATGGCAAAAAGAATTGACGGAAAAGCGATTGCCGCACAGATCAAGCAGGAATTAAAGGAACAGGTACAGCAGCTTGCAAAAGACAACATTACCGTAACGCTGGCGGTTATTCAGGTCGGTCAGGACCCCGCATCGTGTGTCTATGTCAGAAACAAACAGCGAACCTGTGAGGAGCTTGGAATCCACAGCCTTTCCTATGAACTGGAAGAAACGACGTCGGAGGAGAAACTGCTTTCCCTGATTCAGGAATTGAACGCCCGGGAGGACGTGGACGGCATTTTGGTGCAGCTTCCCCTGCCCGGACATATCAATGAAAAAGATGTTTTAAATGCCATCGACCCTGCAAAGGACGTCGACGGCTTCCATCCTTACAATGTCGGCGCATTGAGCTGCGGGGAAGAGGGCTTTGTCCCCGGCACTCCGGCGGGCATCATTGAGCTGTTAAAGCGCTCTGATATCCGGATCGACGGAAAAGAGTGCGTTGTGATCGGCAGAAGCAATATCGTCGGTAAACCGATCGCACAGCTGTTGCTTGCAGAAAACGGAACCGTTACAATCGCACATTCCCATACGGTAAATTTGAAAGAGGTGACAAAGCGTGCGGATATCCTTGTCGTTGCGATCGGCAAACGGCAGATGATTGATGCGGAATATGTCAAGCCCGGCGCAGCCGTGATCGATGTCGGCATTCACAGAGACGAAGCAAACCATCTCTGCGGCGACGTAGACTATGAAAGCGTATTCCCGGTCGCTTCTGCGATCACGCCGGTTCCTGGCGGCGTCGGCCCTATGACGATCGCCATGCTGATGAAAAATTGTATTGAAAGTAGGAGAAGACGCCTATGAAATGCCCCAGATGCGGCGCAGACATGAAAGAAGGACAGATGTACTGTGAGCATTGCGGCAGGGAAATCCAGATCGTCCCGGAGTTTGATCCGGCGCTGGAAACGAGCCTCCATAAAGCGCTTTCCGATGTTGGAACCCAGATCGCGGAGAAAGCTTCGGAGGATAGCAAACCGGAGACAGATGCAGGGAAAAGCACTGTGCCGGAAAAGCAGCCTTCGATGAAAAACCGCAGAAAAAAACGCTGGAAGGTGTTTGCAGGTCTTTTTGCCGCAGCAGCTCTCTGCGCGGGCATGAGCCTGATTTTTTGGCATCATACCCCGGAATATCGGTATGAAAAGGCTGCTGCGCAGATGAAGGAGAAATCCTACGATTCTGCAGCAGAGCTTCTGGAGCTGTTGATCGAACAGGATCCCAGAAATGTGGAATACTTAAATGCGCTGTCTTCCTGCTACTATTTTGAAGGAAAACTGGAAGAGGCAAAGGAGCTTTGCCTGACGATCCTCGGTATGGATGCTTCCTGCGAAGACGCCTATCGTCGTTGTGTCGCTATTTATGAAAAACAAAACGACTATGCAGCGATCAATGCGTTGATGCAGAGCTGCCCGGATGTCCAGATCCAGAGCCGGTATTTAGATTATATGGCAAATCCGCCGGAATTCGACCTTCAAAGCGGGACTTACCGGGAAGCGCAGAATTTAAAGCTGATTGGCAATGCGGCAGGAACTATTTATTTTACAACAGACGGCTCGGTGCCGGATGAAAACAGTCAGGTCTATACTTCACCAATTCCATTGAAGGACGGAGGCTATGAGATAAAGGCTTTGTTTGTAAATCATTACGGAATTGCCAGCGATATCTCTTCTGCAAACTATTACATAGATATCAGCAGGCCGGATGCACCCTATGTGACGCCGCTTCCCGGAAACTACGATAAACCCGTACGGATTGAGGTGGATGCACCGGATGGCTGCAGCGTTTACTATACAATGGATAAAACAGAACCGACCGCATCATCGACCCGCTACGAAGAGCCATTTTGGCTCCCGGTTGGATATTCCACCTTTAAATTTGTCATAATTGCTCCGGACGGTGTGACAGGCAGCGTAACGGAATGTAATTATACGTTGGACCTGCATCCGCTCCTGAGCATGGAGGCGGCATCCAACCAGCTGCTTTTGACGTTAAAAAATGCCGGAGTAGTGAATTCCCTGCAGGGAGATGTCCCGGATGGAGATGGCCGTAACCTCTATACTTTTAAGTATGCCCTCACGATCAACAATCATCATTATTATCTTTATCGGGAATATCACGAGTTAGATGGAGAAAGCAACGCGACCGGAAACGATTATGTGGTAAACTATATGTCCGGGGAATGCTACCGGGCAGAGAAACAGGAGGATAAGAGTTTCAAGCTGTACGCAATAGAGCAGCCGGAAAACGGACAGGAATAAGGATACTGTCTGCAGACTCTTAAAATATATTGTCCGATCGGACAGAAAGGTGAGATTTATGTATCCTATTTTAGAAACGAAAAAACTCACTGCCAACATTTACTGGATGGAAGTTAAAGCAGAACGGATCGCAAAATCCTGTATGCCCGGCCAGTTTGTGATTGTGCGGACAGATGCCGACAGTGAAAGAATTCCACTGACCATTTGCGACTATAACAGAGAAAAAGGAACGATTACGATTGTATTCCAGCCGGTGGGAGCCAGCACCCATCTGATGACCTCCTTAAAGGCCGGGGATGCCTTCCACGATGTGGCAGGCCCTCTGGGATGTCCGTCCGAGCTGACAAAAGAAACAAAGGAAGCCCTGGCTGCAAAGAAAATTCTGTTCGTTGCCGGCGGCGTCGGCACAGCACCCGTTTATCCGCAGGTAAAATGGCTGCATGAGCAGGGTGTTGCAGCAGACGTTATCGTAGGCGCAAAGACGAAAGAGCTGCTGATCCTTGAGGAAGAGATGAAAGCGGTTGCAGGAAATTTATATGTGACCACCGATGACGGCTCTTATGGAAGAAGCGGCATGGTAACAAAGACCATTCAGGATCTGGTAGAGCAGGAAGGTAAGCACTATGACCTCTGCGTTGCAATCGGTCCGATGATCATGATGAAATTTGTCTGCAAGACAACAGAAGCGCTGAATATCCCGACGATCGTTTCCTTAAACCCTATCATGGTAGACGGAACCGGCATGTGCGGTGCCTGCCGTGTTACTGTAGGCGGCGAAGTGAAATTTGCCTGCGTAGACGGTCCGGAATTTGACGGACATCTGGTAAACTTTGACGAAGCGATGCAGCGTCAGCAGATCTACAAGACCCAGGAAGGCAGAGCTTATCTTGCTGCAAAGGAAAAAGACACGCATCACGGCGGATGCGGTCAGTGCGGAGGTGAAGAGTAATGGCTGATATGATGAAAAAAGTCCCGGTCAGAGAGCAGGATGCAAAAGAACGCGCATGTAATTTCGAAGAAGTATGTCTTGGCTATAATGCCGATGAAGCAGTAGCAGAAGCACAGCGCTGCTTAAACTGTAAAAATGCACACTGCGTACAGGGATGTCCGGTTTCGATCAATATCCCCGGCTTCGTGGAAAAGGTAAAAGAGGGCGATTTTGCAGCTGCTTATCAGGTTATCAGCGAATCCAGCGCACTTCCCGCTGTCTGCGGTCGTGTCTGCCCGCAGGAAAGCCAGTGTGAAGGAAAATGTATCCGTGGTATTAAGGGCGAAGCAGTGTCTATCGGCAAACTGGAGCGTTTCGTAGCGGACTGGGCAAGAGAAAACAACATCCGTCCTGCCGGCGCTGCTGAAAAGAAGGAAAAAAAGGTGGCAGTCATCGGTTCCGGCCCTGCAGGTCTGACCTGTGCAGGCGATCTGGCGAAGATGGGCTATGATGTGACCATTTTCGAGGCGCTGCATGAGGCAGGCGGTGTACTGGTATACGGTATTCCGGAATTCCGTCTTCCCAAAGAGAACGTTGTAAAGAAAGAAATCGAAAACGTACTGTCCCTCGGCGTAAAGATCGAGACAAACGTCATCGTCGGCAAATCTGTTACGATTGACGAGCTGCTCAATGAAGAGGGGTATTCTGCAGTCTTTATCGGCTCCGGTGCAGGTCTTCCTAAATTTATGGGCATCCCCGGTGAGAATGCCAACGGTGTATTTTCTGCAAACGAATATCTGACCAGAAGCAACCTGATGAAAGCGTTTCAGGCAGATTCTGCTACTCCGATCATGGAGAGCAAAAAGGTGGCAGTTGTCGGCGGCGGCAACGTTGCAATGGATGCTGCGAGAACCGCGCTGCGTCTCGGCGCGGAAGTGCATATCGTATACCGCAGAAGTGAAGAGGAGCTTCCCGCCCGTGTGGAAGAAGTACATCATGCAAAACAGGAAGGCATTATCTTTGATCTGCTGACGAATCCGGTCGAAATTCTGGAAGATGAAAAAGGTTGGGTAAAGGGCATGAAGTGCGTGCGCATGGAGTTGGGCGAGCCCGATGCTTCCGGCAGACGCCGTCCGGTAGAAATCCCCGGCTCTGAGTTTACCCTGGAATTGGATACGGTCATCATGGCTCTGGGTACCTCTCCGAACCCGCTGATTTCTTCTACAACAGAAGGTCTTGAAACCAACAAACGCAAATGTATCGTCGCTTCCGAAGAAAATGGTCAGACCAGCAAGGCTGCTGTTTTTGCAGGCGGAGATGCCGTTACCGGCGCAGCGACCGTTATTCTGGCGATGGGCGCCGGAAAAGCGGGTGCAAAAGGAATTGACGAATATCTGTCCGGCAAATAAGGAGGACGTGTCCTATGCCTTGGTGTCCAAACTGTAAAACAGAATATCAGGACGGCTACACCGTCTGCTCCGACTGCGGCTCTACGCTTGTAGAGTCGCTGGAACAGGCAGCAGCGGAGGAAGCGGCAGAATACATCCGGGATGCTGCCGCTTCGTTCCCGGATGATACGGGATTTGAGACAGAGGAAATACAGGAAGCCCAGGAGGAGACGCGGCCGGAGGGAAAGGAGCTGCTGCACGATAAAACCCACCACGGCGTCTATGAGGGTGCATCCGACAAGGCGGAAAATTTTAAATCCGGCGCTTATACGCTGCTGACCGCAGGTGTTATCGGCCTCGTTGTCGTAGGTTTGCTCGCATGCGATCTGCTTCCGGTCCACCTGACGCTGTTTTCTAAAGTGGCGACCTGTCTGGTGATGGGAACGATGTTCATCGCATTTATCGTGATGGGAGCAAGTTCCTACAAATCCTACAAAAAACATGCGACGCAGGCGGTAGCAGAGAGCCAGTTAAAGGAAGAGCTGGTCAAATACTGTCAGGAACGCCTGAATCGTGAGCTGATTGACCAGACTGCTTCCGTTCTCGAAACAGAGAGCGACGAAACGGCATATTTTAAACGGTCAGCCGCTATGAAACAGCTGATTTCCGAAAATTTCCTGAATCTGGACGAGGAATATCTGGATCATTTCATCGATGAAATGTATGGCCAGATCTATCCGAACGAATGAAAATACGAATTCTGACCGTCGGCAAAATCAAGGAAAAATTTTACCGGGACGCGATTGCCGAATACCAGAAGCGTCTTGGTCGTTACTGTAAGCTCGAAATCGTGGAAGTAGCGGATGAAAAGACGGACGAAAATGCCAGCCCTTCCCAGATGGAGCAGGTAAAAGAAAAAGAGGGACAGCGGCTTCTTTCCCATATTCGGGACGGAGAATACTGCATCGTGCTCGCCATTGAAGGCAAAAAGCTGGATAGCGTGGCGTTTTCCCAGCAGATGGACCGCCTGATGGTGTCCGGCACAAGCACCATCGATTTCGTTATCGGCGGGTCCCTCGGACTGTACAAAGATGTCCTTTCCCGCGCGGATTTTCTCCTGAGCTTTTCCGATATGACCTTCCCGCATCAGCTCATGCGCGTCATTTTGCTGGAACAGGTCTACCGCGCGTTCCGGATTTCAAATAAAGAGCCGTATCATAAATAAGAAATCTGCCGTCAAATATGTTTCCGCACTGTCATTTTTTTCTACCGCGCCTCATACAATAGGGCATGAGCAAAATCAGAAAATCACCGCAAAAACAGACAGCCATACGGGCTAAGGAGGCTTTCACAGAGTCCCTGCGTCTGCCCCGGGACGTCATGCTGGGCGCGAGTATCCTGACGCTGATCGGAGATACCGAGCTTTTGGTGGAAAATTACCGGGGAATCCTGGAATATACGCAGGAGTGTATTCTTCTGCAGGGGAAGCATACCAGAATCCGGATTGAAGGGTGTTGTTTAAAAATCGTCTACTATACCAATGAAGACATGAAAATTGCCGGAAAAATTTCCGGCGTGCGGTATCTGTAGCGGAGGGAATGCCGATGATTGCCTTAATCCGGTATTGCAGGGGATATGTCAGGATCAGCGTCCGGGGTTATGCGCCGGAACGCTTCATGAATCTGTGCGCAAACCGAGCTATCGTGCTCTGGGAGCTTAACGGGCACGACGGTTTTTATACGATGTGCATCAGCCTTTCCGATTTCTTCAAAATTCGGGATATTGTACACAAAACCAAAACAAGGGTAGCCGTTCTGGAAAAAAGAGGGCTGCCCTTTTTTCTACAGGATGTCCGGCACAGAAAAATGTTCTTGCTCGGGGTTTTTTTATGCAGTGCATTTTTAATTCTGATGTCGCAGTTCATCTGGGCGATGGAATTTGACGGCAACCGAATGATCACGGAGGAGGAGCTGAAGCGGTATCTCGAGGATGAGGGAATCCGTTACGGCACGCCGCGGCACTTTTTTTCTGCGGAAACTCTCGAAAAAGGACTTCGGGAAGCCTTTGAAGAAATCACCTGGGCGTCTGTCAGCCTCCAGGGGACGAAGCTTGTTGTAAAAATTCAGGAAGACATTCTGCCGGACACTGCTCAGAAGCAGGAGCTGTCCAAATTTGAAAATGGAGCGGATCTTGTTGCGTCCTGCTCCGGCACAGTCGTTTCAATCCTGACCAGAAGCGGCATCCCGACGGTGCGGCCGGGAGACAGCGTTTCCCGCGGCGATCTGCTGATCAGCGGACGAATTCCGGTTAAAAACGATGACGAAACTGTTCGGGAATACCTGTCAGTCGTCGCGGACGGGGACGTGATTTTAGAAACCGACTATCGGGTGCATTTATCCTGTCCTTATGCTTACCAGTATAAAAATTATACCGGAAGGGAAAAGAGCCGGAAATTCCTCGCAATCGGCAGCCTGCGGGTTCTTTTCCCTCCTATCCGGAAGAACTTTGCGCGTCAGGATATCGTAACGCAGCAAAATCGTCTATGCCTGTTCGGACAGCTCGATCTCCCTATTTTTGCGGGCAGTCAGACGCTGCGCGAGTATCTTCCGGTCGATGCGCGCTACGACACGGACAGCGCAAAAAAGATTCTTTTGGATAAATTTCAGAAAATAATTGCCGCTTTGGAGGAAAAAGGGGTTCAAATTATACAAAAAGATGTTAGAATAGTAGAAAAAGCCGATATCCTCACCTTGGAGGGAAGCCTGAAGATACAGCTGCAGGGCGGCGTCTGGCAGGCGCTTTCGATTTCGGACACGGCAAAAGAACAGGAGACTGCACAGAATTAACATGGCATTTACAGAACAAACACTGGAGCTGGACAACGCGCATATCAGCAACCTTTTCGGACAGTTTGACTGTTATTTAAAGAAGCTGGAGCGTGCATTCGGCACGCAGATTATTGACCGGGACGGTACCGTCCATATCCGCGGCGAACAGTCGGCAGTTGCCCATACGGCGGCAGTTTTTACCGAACTGCAGGAGCTTGCCAGACGCGGAAATCAGATACAGGAGCAGAACGTGGATTACGCAATTGCAATGCATATGGAAAATCAGGAAAATACCTTACTTGAAATAGACGGCGATCTCATCTGCCACACCGTGAGCGGAAAACCGGTAAAGCCCAAAACGCTCGGACAAAAGCAGTATGTAGATGCGATCCGGGAAAAGATGATCGTATTCGGTCTGGGGCCTGCTGGAACAGGCAAAACCTACCTGGCGATGGCAATGGCGATTACCGCTTTTAAAAATAACGAGGTGGAGCGCATTATTCTGACCAGACCTGCGATCGAAGCAGGCGAGAAGCTCGGCTTTTTGCCCGGCGATCTGCAGAGCAAGGTCGACCCGTATCTGCGTCCGCTCTACGATGCACTCTATCAGATCATGGGCGCGGAAAGCTTCCAACGCAATATGGAAAAAGGGCTCATTGAGGTTGCGCCGCTCGCCTACATGAGAGGACGTACCCTCGACAACGCTTATATCATCCTCGACGAAGCGCAAAATACGACGCCTGCCCAAATGAAGATGTTCCTGACCCGAATCGGTTTCGGTTCCAAGGTTGTCATCACCGGCGACGCTTCGCAGAAAGACCTTGCTCCGGGAACACAGTCCGGTCTGGACGTTGCTGTGAAGGTGTTGTCCGGTCTGGACGATATCGGTTTCTGCAACCTGACAAGCCGCGATGTCGTCCGGCATCCGCTGGTTCAGAAGATTGTCAAGGCTTATGAAACCTATGAGGCAAAGCAGGCTTACCGCGAGAGCAAGGAAAGACGTCTGACGTCCGCTGCTGCCGGCAAGACGTCTGGAAAGACAAAACGCAGGACGGAAGCTCCTCTGCGCAGAAATGAAAAGGAGAGACGCTCATGACCATCTATGTCGAAAACGAAACGGATTTTACTTTTCCCTTTGACACGAAGGAATTATGCAGCCGCGTAGCGGAAGCGGTTCTGGATGCAGAGGGCTGTCCCTATGAAACCGAGATTAACGTACTGATTACGGATAACGAGGGCATCCGCTTGTATAATAAAGAATACCGCAATATCGACCGGGAGACGGACGTTTTGAGCTTTCCGAACATTCCGTTTGAAACCGAAGCGGATTTTTCCATTGTCGAAGAAAACTGTTCGGATTATTTCCAGCCGGACAGCGGGGAACTGATTCTGGGTGATATCATCCTGTCAGTGGATCGGATCTGTTCTCAGGCGGAAAGCTACGGACATTCCCGGAAACGGGAGTTTGCATTCCTCGTTGCGCACAGCATGCTGCATTTGTGCGGTTACGATCACGAAACACCGGAGGAAGCGGCTGTGATGGAGCAGAAGCAGGAAACTATATTAAGCGCGCTCGGGCTGACCCGGGATTGCCTGGATGAATGAGGGTTAAGTTTCTATGGCGGCACGAAGAAAACATAAGAAAATCGATCGTACAGGTGTGCTACCAAGGCAATTGACCGGGATAGTCAAGCTTCTTGCATTCCTGCTTTGCCTTTTTGCACCCATTCGGCTGGTCAATGCGCTGGGGGATGAAGGGTGCGCAGACTTTTTTGGTGCCCTGGAGGGCTGTTTTGTCCTGTTTTCCCTGTTCGGGATCGGAATGAACCGGGCAGTTTCCAACCTGATCCGTACAAGAATCGAACGCTACGGAATCACAGGCGCAAAGAAAATTGCGGGACAGGCTCTTTTGACGGCATTTTTTGTATCCGTCGTTCTGGCACTTTTGGGCGCTGCCTTAAAAGATGTGCTGTTCGGCTCATTTTATGCGCTGCCCTTTGCAAAAATGGCGTTTTTGGCGTTATTATGTGCGCTCGTTATCCTGACGCTGTTCTGGATGCTGCTCGGCATTCTGGATGCCTTTGGCAGGCGGGAAACAGCGGGCAGATGGATACTCGCATTCGGAGTACTTTTATTTTTCGCAGCGCCCCTGATTGCAGCGCCGCTCGACGCATACGGTCAGAAGGTCGGCGCACTTTTGCAAAATACGTCCTATCAGGCGGCATATGGTGCGCTCGGAGCAGCGTTTTCCGTTTTATGCGTCAGTCTTTTGTGCACGGTAGGCTGCGGGATCTCCTGGATAAAGGCTTCCCATGAGCTGCACCAGGCAGAATACGGAAGCAGCACAAATCCTGCGGCAGATCGCAGCATCGCCTTTTTCTTGTTCCGAAATGGGCTTGTGATCTGTGTTCCGGCGGCGCTTGCCGGTATCGGGCGGATCGGGCAGTCCAGTATCTATTTAAAGAACGGCTCTGTTTCAATGTGGGGTGCGTATCTTGGAAAATATCGTCTTTTGATGACGCTTGCGCTGCTCGGCGCATTTGCCCTGGCGGCTTCCATGCTGCCGCAGTTCCAGCTCGTCTTAAAACGCCGCAGCCTGCGCAAAAGCCGCGAAAAGTGCATGGTCGCCTTTCGCTGCACTGCTCTCTATACGATTCCCTGCGCCGTTTTATTTTTAACGACGGCACAGCCGATGCTGCATATGCTGTTTTCCAAAGGAGAGTTAAATGGTCTGGACAGCATTTTAAAAGTTCTGGCGATCATGGTGATCTTTTATGGTCTCGCCTTTATGCTTGGCAGCGTTTTGTTTGCTGCAGAGCTTTACTATAGCATCTGGATCGCGGTGCTGGTTTCCGTCGTGGTTCGGCTGGTCAGTTTTTCCGTGATGAGTTCCGTGCTGAAACTCGACCTGTATGCGGGCGCTTATTCCGATGCGCTGTCTGCATTTGTTTTGTGTCTGATTCTGCTGGGCATGGTGCGCCAGCAATTAAAAATAGCAGTCAGCTGGCTCCGTGTTTTTTTGGCGCCTCTTTTGGCAGGCATTCTGATGGCGCTTGTCTGCCTGCTGTGCAGCCAGGTGATTTTGAAAAATGCTGCTAGCCCGGTTCGGATGCTCGTTTCGGCGGTTGTCGGACTGCTCGTCTATTTTGTGTCTACCGTCGTTTTAAAGGGTGCGACCAGACGCGAACTGAGTTGCTTTGCAGCGGGAGATGTGCTGATCGAGCTTGCCAGTACGATGCGGCTGCTGTGATGGTCACTGCACTGCATAAAATAACCGAAAAGAGCTGATACTTTTTAAGAGGTGAAAATATGCGCCGTTTAAAAAGAATCAGCTTTTTTCTCTATTCCTGTCTGCTTTTTGCGGTGGGATTTTATGGACATTATAAGATCGAACAGTGGTTTTATCCCGGAAGGCAGACGATTATCAGCCAGAACGAAATCCCGTTTTCTCAGATGCAGTCTGCAACCCAGGCGGTCAGCGTACCGGATCGGTTGCGCGCAGATACGAAGCTTGTGGTAAAAAACACCGATCAGGTGTCCCGGAGGCAGACAGAAGAGATCAAATCCCTGCCGCTTCGGCTGATCGGGTGCAGCAGAAAAGAGGTGGAGGATGAAATCCGGCACTATCAGGACGCTCCGCCCCTTACCGAGCTGCAGCAGGGGCTTCTCCGGATGGAGCTGGTTTCTTTTTCCCCACAGCAGATTGTTGTTTCCAAAACATACCGAAAACTACAGCAGGCAGAAACCTTCTTTTTACAGATTGAAGAGAATCGGGTCATCGTATACGAAGAGGACAGCCGGGTTTTATATTTGAAGACCGCGATTGACGCAAGAACCCTGCCAAGCGGGGTCAGACGGCAGATTTTGAACGGCTGGCACGGCGGTTCCAAAGCAGAGCTGGAAAAATTCCTTGTGTCTCAAACCGAGACGTAGTATGATAATTACAGTTTTGCCGTTTTCCAAACGGCTGTAGGGAGGATTTGAAATCGGTTATGAGGCAGATCGGCATTATCGGCGGAGGCGCATCCGGCATGATGGCGGCGATTGCAGCTGCGAATACTTCAATAAAAGATACGGAAATTACCATACTGGAACGTCGTGACCGGATTGGCCGCAAGATACTGGCGACCGGAAACGGAAAGTGCAACCTCGGCAATACTGATTTTTCTCCGAAGCGGGATTACCGAAGCCACGACCCGTACCGGTTGCCGGAGTTCTTTGCGCGTTTCCAGACATCCGATACGATCCGCTTTTTTGAGGAACGAGGTCTTTATCTGACGGAGAAAAACGGCTACTTGTATCCCTATAGCGGACAGGCATCTGCCGTCCTTGATTTTTTTCGGGAAGAGCTGGAACGAAAAAAGGTTCGCATCGTCTGTGACTGTAGGATTCAGAAGCTCTGCATGCAAAAGGGCGGCTGGCAGGGGTTCACCGATCAGGGACAGTATCATTTCGACCGGCTGATTATATCCTGCGGGACAGCGGCGGGAATACCTCCCAAAGAAGCGCTCGGTACAGGCAGCCTGACTGCAGCGTTTGCATTCAAACAGTATCCTTACCTTCCGGCGTTGACTGCATTGCGCTGTGAAGAAAAATTTTACAAATCCATCGCAGGCGTGCGCTGCCCGGCTGCAATTACCGTAGAGATTCCCGGCAGAAAAAAGCTTTGTGAATCCGGGGAACTGCAGCTGACTGATTACGGCATTTCCGGGATTCCGGTCTTTCAGCTTTCCGCAGCCGTGTCGGAAGCGCTGCAAACGAACAAAAAGATCAGCGCCAGCATTGATTTCTTCCCGGCAGTTCCGCTTTCCAAATGGAACGAATTTTGCTGCAGACAGTATCAGGCGTGCTGCGGCAAGCATGTGAGGTTTCTGGCACAGGGCATTTTGCCGTCGAAGCTTGCACAGCTGTTTATTGAACGCAGCCCCCTAAAAGCGCAGGACATCGTAACCGCTGCCAACAAAAACGCGGTATTTTCGATGCTGCAAAATATGCGCGCTTTAAAAACTGTCGTAATTGGTACAAATCCGGCGCAAAACGCGCAGGTCTGCACCGGCGGAATCTCCTTGCAGGAGGTAACAGACGACCTGGAAGCAAAGCGTTTTCCCGGTCTGTATCTGTGCGGCGAGCTGCTCGATGTGGACGGTCGCTGCGGCGGTTACAACCTCCAGTGGGCATGGACGAGCGGACAGATCGCGGGAACGGCGGCTGCGCGCGAGGAATGAAACTACCGTAGAGCTGGCAAAAACGCGGCGTGGCTAACGCAGTCACCAAATAGCCAGATACAACTTTAATCAATATGGAGAACCCTATGATTCGAATTTCCCAGCTGAAGCTCCCTGCCGGTCATTCCAAAACGGAACTGTACCACAAGGCGGCAAAGGCGTTACATATAAAATCCGAACAGATTGCCAGCCTGCAGATCCGCAGGCAGTCGATCGACGCCCGCAAAAAGCCGGACATTTTCTTGATTTACGTCGTGGACATCACATTAAACGGCATTTCCGAGCAAAACTGTGTGTCCCGCAGCAAAAATAAGGATGTTTCCATCGTGACAGAGCGACCGTATCAATTTCCGAAGCTGGGGACAAAGGCGCTGCGCAGACGCCCCGTGATTATCGGAAGCGGTCCTGCCGGAATGGCAGCAGCCATTTATGCACAGCGTGCGGGATTAAAAGCTGCTGTTTTGGAAAAGACCGGTATCAGCGGCGGACAGGTCCTGACGACCTATGAAGTCGATAATTACCCGGGGCTTCCGGAAATCAGCGGTTTTGACTTGAGCGAAAAATTTAAGGAACATGCCCTGCACCTTGGAACAGAAATACAGACTGCAGAAGTTAAAAAAGTGATAGATCAGGGCACGACAAAGGTGCTTAATACAGATCAGGGATGTCTGGAAGCAAGGACAGTTCTGATTGCTACAGGAGCACATCATGCGAAACTGCATATTCCGGGAGAGGAAGAGCTGGCAGGCATGGGTGTTTCTTATTGCGCGACCTGCGACGGTGCCTTTTTCAGAAACCGTACGGCTGTTGTTGTCGGTGGCGGTGATGTGGCTGTGGAAGATGCGATCTTTCTGGCGCGCTTCTGTAAAAAGGTTTATCTGGTGCACAGAAGAGACAGCCTGCGTGCAGCAAAGCTCCTGCAGGAACATATGCTTTCCCTTTCCAATGTGGAAGTGATCTGGAATGCGGAGGTAAAGAAAATCGCAGGAGAGGAACAGGTAGAGCAGGTAACTCTCTTCTATAATAAAGAAAACAGAGAAGAAGTACTTCCGGTGGACGGCGTTTTCATTGCAGTTGGTACGATCCCGGATACCGCTTTTGTAAAAGGACTGGTAGGACAGGATGAAAAAGGGTATCTGATCGCAGGTGAAGACTGCAGAACATCCGTAAAAGGTATCTACGCGGCAGGCGATGTCAGGACAAAAGCACTGCGTCAGATCCTGACAGCGGCAGCAGACGGCGCCAATGCGGTGACAAGTGTGCAGGAGGATCTGTTAACACTTTAAAACTGCGTAAATACGCCAACTTAATCGTTAAAGGAAATTTTAACCATTTTCTCCAATCGGGTTGACAAGAGAGCTGTATGGTGTTATATTTTATTACAGATTTAACAAATTTGTAACAAATGTAAGAAATAATCAACAATTTTGGAGGAAGTATGTTAAACAAAAACAGAAAAATGTTTGCATTCGCACTTGCGGCTGCAA
>ERZ780198.1570-NODE-1570-length-20400-cov-3.260506_pt1 | contig 20400 bp, 19 predicted proteins | sample MGYA00510979_ERZ780198 | MGnify/ENA primary metagenome ERZ780198 (study PRJEB29588, sample SAMEA2158039) | human gut metagenome | biome: human gut; feature: human-associated habitat; material: faeces | place: Denmark | collected 2008/2010 ...
CCTATGGAGATAGAAGGCTGGAAAATCTATCAGCTTAGTTATGATGAGTCGAAAGGGGGTTGGAGTGATATTAGTATCTTCGAACTGGTTCGTGATCCGTGGTTGCCGGTAGTTTATACAGGGATAGTTATGATGATGCTCGGGGCCGTTTGTCTGTTTGTGAATGCACAAAAGAGAAAAGAGGAGGACAAAGCATGAATTGGGAGTACTTTATATTATTTGCAATAGCTGCACTGGTTTGTTGGGCTTTAGGAGCTTTTGTTGCCTGGAAAGGAACAAAACCGGGATGGGCTTACGGATTTACTTTCTTAGGGTTGGCTATTTTTTTCAGCTTCATTATCGGAATGTGGATTTCATTGGAACGCCCTCCGATGCGGACCATGGGGGAGACCCGGCTGTGGTATTCTTTCTTCCTTCCGTTGGCGGGATTGATAACATACATACGTTGGAAGTATAAATGGATTCTCGGTTTCAGTTCCGTCTTGTCCTTGGTGTTTGTCTGCATCAATATTTTTAGGCCCGAAATACACAACAAGACGTTGATGCCCGCTTTGCAGAGTCCGTGGTTCACTCCTCATGTCATTGTCTATATGTTTGCCTATGCCATGCTGGGTGCCGCTACGGTGATGGCTGTCTACCTGCTGTGGTTCAAGAAAAAAGGAATTGAACGGCATGAGATGGCTTTGTGCGATAATCTGACTTATGTAGGACTTGCCTTCATGACACTGGGTATGCTGTCCGGTGCTGTCTGGGCGAAAGCTGCTTGGGGACACTATTGGGCATGGGATCCCAAGGAGACTTGGGCGGCGGCTACCTGGTTCTCCTATCTGGCATATATCCATTTCCGATTGGGATGCCCCGCGGCCTATCGTAAGGCACTGTTTGGCTTGCTTGTATCTTTTCTGTTGTTGCAAATGTGTTGGTATGGCATCAATTACTTGCCCTCGGCACAAGGAGTGAGTGTACATACGTATAACTTAAATTAAAATACTTATGAAAACAGTTTATTTGGCATTAGGCTTATTGCTGTTGCCCGGAATGTTGTGGGCACAAGGTTCGAAGAAAGAGAACGAATTCACCATGTCGATGCAAATCAGACCCCGTGCAGAATACCGTAACGGAGCACAGTTACCACGTTTCGAGGGAGACAAGGCTGCTTCATTTATCAACAACCGTGCACGTCTTTCCATGGAGTATAAACGTTCGGATTTGAGTATGAAGATTTCGGCCCAACATGTAGGCGTATGGGGGCAGGACCCGCAGATAGACACTAACGGGCGTTTCATTATGAACGAAGCATGGGCAAAACTCAACTTTGGTGCCGGTTTCTTTGCACAACTGGGGCGCCAGACCTTGTCTTATGACGACGAACGTATTTTGGGAGGGCTGGACTGGAATGTGGCCGGTCGCTATCACGATGCATTGAAGTTGGGCTATGCCAAGAATGCCCACCAACTGCATTTCATTCTTGCCTTCAACCAGAACAAGGAAAAGGCAAAAGGCGGTACCTATTATTATGACGGTGCACAACCTTATAAGAATATGCAGACCCTTTGGTATCATTATGCGGCGCAAACCCCCAACCTTGATGTCTCTTTGTTATTCATGAATCTGGGCCTGGAAACCGGTGATGCAGAAACAGAAACTTCCCATACCCGCTATTTGCAGACGTTCGGTACTTACGTGACTTATCAGCCGGAATCGGGAAATTGGCTACCTGTGCAGGCTGCTTTCTATTATCAGACCGGAAAGAACAAGAATGCGCAGAGTGTATCTGCCTTTATGGTAAGCGTGAAGGCTGCCTATGCCATAGACAAGCAATGGAGTGTGAGCTTGGGTTATGATTATCTGAGTGGCAGTGACGGGAAAGGTGACAAGTTCAAAGCATTCGATCCTCTTTACGGAACACATCATAAGTTCTATGGAGCGATGGACTATTTCTATGCTTCTGCTTGGCAGGGAGTAGCTCCCGGTTTGCAGGATGCCCAGTTGGGTGTCAACTTCAAGACATCCAAGCAGGTGAGTATGCAACTGAATTATCACTATTTTGCTACTGCTGCCAAGCTGGATGATGTAAAAAAGGGATTGGGTTCGGAGATGGACTATCAGCTTGACTGGAATGTGATGAAGGACGTGAAGCTTTCTGCCGGTTACTCCATTATGCGGGGTACGAAGTCTATGGACGTGGTGAAAGGCGGCGACCATAAACGCTGGCAGGATTGGGGCTGGGTATCTGTCAACATCAATCCGAGAATCTTGTTTGTAAAATGGTAGTTTAGATATACTCTTTCAGAGCTGCTTCATTCAATACCTCAATTTTCTTACCCGTCATTAGGATAATACCTTCTTTGGTCATCTTATTGATTTCCTTTGAAAGTGCCGGGCGGGTTACATTGAGGTATTCTGCCAGCTCAGATTGGGTATGCGCAATGGTGATGCTGGTAGAGTTGGAAATTCTGTTTTCAAACAGATAGACGACAAACCTTTCGCGGACTGTTTTGCGGGAAAGGGTTTTTAATCGCGAAACCGTGCAGGCATTGCAATTTCCCGTTATGCAAAGGAAGTTGTGCAGCACTTTGGGATCCTGGCTGATAAGCTTGAAGGTGGATTCTTTGGTGGCAGTGAATAGGATACAGTCTTCAATGGCAGTAAAAGTTGCCGGCAGTGTGGTGTTGCTGCCGAAGAGATGGGGAGTGGCAAAGGCCCGGGGGGCAACGATGTATTCTACCATAACTTTATTGCCCAGACCGTCTATAATATCTACACGCAATTTACCTTCCAATAGTATATATAGCTTCTTGCAGGGGGTGCCTTGCCGGGCAACTATATCTTTCTTGTCTATAGAATAGACTGAATATTCCAGTTTCTCAAGCAGCGATTGCTTGATATTATGTGGCAAATCCCTTAGTAGAGGGATTTGGAACAACAACTGTTCGTACTTTTCATCCAGTAGAATCTTTTCCATAGCTTTTTATTCTTGGACAAAGGTAAGAATAATATATAAGTGCGGACGTTTTTTATAAATACTTTTGGGCGGAGACTGCATTTATCCGCATTTCCTTCTCTTCCATTCGGATGCACCCTTCGCTTGCCAGTTCCGATAAGGCACGTGCCAGCGAGGGACGCGCCACTCCCAGTATTTGTGCCACTTCCTGCTGGTTGAGTATCGTGCCATGCATGCGTAGATAGTTCAGTATACGCGATTTCAGACTTTGTAGGGCAAAGGCATTTAGCTTTTTGGAGAGAAATAGGGTTCTGTCCGATACCAGTTGCAGAAAGTTGCGCATCACAGCGGGGTGTTGATGCAGGAATTCCAGGAAAATGTTCTTGTTTATAACGAGTATCTCACATTTCTCTTTAGCTTCGATATTTACCGGGAAGCGGTTTTCGGAGGCAAAGACAAAAGCCGGGGCAAGCAGTTGCGGGGCTTTCAGCGTTTCGATGGTGAGTTGCTTCCCCTCCGCACTGACCATTTGGGTACGCACACTGCCGTTGCACAATATGAATAGAGAACGATATGCTTCTCCCTGCATGGCAATGAAGTCAGCAGGTTTGTATTGCCTGTGTGCATGTTCGGGTGCCAGGATGAGGGATAATAACTCTTCTTCTGTTATGTCTTGGAAAGGAGGCATTTCCAATAATGTATGGATTTCCATTCTTTTTTTACTTTTTTGTGATTCGATGTAACATTCGTGACAGTTTGTGCGTTGTAGAACTCTCATCTTTGCACAAAGATAATGCAAATCGAATGCAATAGAACATAAGCCTGCTTATTTTTATTGCTGAGGTGCTGCTTATCTTATCAAAAGATTATGCAAACTTTTAAATGAATAGGAATATGGAACCAAACATGTTTTGTTATCAATGTCAGGAGACAGCCAAAGGAACCGGCTGTATATTGAAAGGTGTATGTGGAAAAGAAAGTCATACGGCTCAAGCTATGGACTTGTTACTGTTTGTAGTCAGGGGTATCTCTGTTGTTGCCGATACATTACGCAAGGCAGATTCTCCAGTCTCTGAAGAAGTGAATATTTTTGTGACGGATGCTTTGTTTTGTACTATCACGAATGCGAATTTCGATGATGAAAGCATCTTGAAACGGGTGGATAGGGGACTTGCTTTGCGTAATGGATTGATTCAAGAGGCCAAGCACAACAAAGTGTTCCTACCCCAAGTAGATGAACTGACTTGGCAGGGAACGCGTGACGACTATGCCGAGAAAGCGAAGACAGTAGGTGTTCTGCGTGAACAGAATGAAGACCTCCGTTCGTTGAAAGAATTGCTTGTCTATGGTTTGAAAGGTATGGCAGCTTATCTGGAGCATGCTATGCGCTTGGGATTCAATGATGATACAGTTCATGTTTTCATGCAGCGTGCACTGGCTACCATTGCGGTTGAGTCTCTATCGGCAGAGGAATGGGTGAAGCTGGTTCTCGAAGCTGGTGAGTTCGGAGTAAAGACAATGGCTCTACTGGATGCTGCCAATACCGGTACTTACGGTAATCCCGAAATTACAAAGGTGAATATCGGTGTGAAGAATCGTCCGGGAATTTTGATTAGCGGCCATGACTTGAAGGATATGGAAGAATTATTGAGACAGACAGAAGGTACGGGGATAGACGTCTATACACATGGTGAAATGCTGCCTGCCCACTATTATCCTGCTTTCAAGAAATATTCTCATTTTGTAGGCAACTATGGCAATGCCTGGTGGAAACAGCGTGAAGAATTCACTTCCTTCAACGGACCGATTCTGTTTACCACCAACTGCATCGTTCCTCCTTTGGCTAATGCAGTGTATAAAGAGCGTATGTTCATCACCAACTCTACCGGTTATCCGGGTTGCAAGTATATTGATAAGGATGCGGAAGGCAGGAAAGACTTCTCTGAAATCATAGAGATTGCCAAACAATGCCAGCCGCCGGTGGAGATAGAGCATGGAGAGATTATCGGTGGTTTTGCCCATAACCAGGTACTGCAACTGGCAGACAAGGTGGTAGATGCCGTGAAGACCGGAGCCATACGCCGCTTTATCGTAATGGCAGGCTGTGACGGACGTATGAAGAGCCGCGATTACTATACGGAGTTTGCCAAAGCCTTGCCGCAAGATACCGTTATCCTGACCGCAGGTTGTGCCAAATACCGCTATAATAAACTTGGTTTGGGAGACATCAACGGCATTCCCCGTGTATTGGATGCCGGACAGTGCAATGACAGTTATTCACTGGCCGTGATAGCCATGAAGCTGAAAGAAGTATTCCGGCTGAATGACATCAACGAACTTCCCATTGTCTACAACATAGCATGGTACGAACAGAAGGCGGTTATTGTATTGTTGGCATTACTGAGTCTCGGGGTGAAGGATATTCACTTAGGCCCCACATTGCCCGCTTTCCTTTCTCCGAATGTTGTGAAGGTACTGGTTGATATGTTTCATATCGCAGGTATCGGTAGTGTGGAAGATGATTTGAAAAAATTCGGATTATAAATAAAGATGGTAGGGTGTTATATCACCCTATCACTTTATCCTTTTATCACGTTATTTATCGCTTCTTCCGTTCCGCAGAATGGCCCGTGTGATTGTAGTTTTATGGTGCACATGGCGGCAGCAAAGCATCCCGCTTCCCGGTGGGATGCACCTTTGTTGCGCATATACAGATACCCCACCATATAGGTGTCTCCACATCCTGTTGCATCTGTAATCTGAAGGGCAGGATAGGCGGGGATTTCGTGAAATTCTCCTTGGGCATATATCAGCGAACCTTTATCTCCCAGGGTCAGCAGCACTTCCTTGACGCCCCAGTCTGCAATCAGCAATGCGGCTTCGTGCGGTTCACTGCATCCGGTCAGTACTTCCATTTCAGCTTCGTTGGCTTTCAGAATATGGATATACTTCAATGCTTCTTTCTTTTCCGGCCAGTCTACTGCCAGCACTTTTTCATTATCCACTTTGCGGAGAAATCCCTGCACATCTACCGAGAGGAGTCCCTTTCCGGACAAGAACTTGATGACCTCCAAAGAGAAGTCGTCGGCAAGCAGACTGCCCAAGTGGATAATCCGTGCATCGGTATCTTTCAAACCTTCCACGGTGAAAGGGTCTGCTTTTGCCGTGACACGTTGTGTACGTTCGTTCTGGTTTTCTCCATAAATATTCTCGAAACAGACGGAATGTGTGCTGTGCAAGGCTTTGACGGAAATACCTTCTTTCCGAATGTCTTCCACAATGCCCATGTCAGTATCAGCCAAAGCTGTTACCAATAAAAAATCGTTAGCATTCAAGTGCTTGATGGCATGTGCGAAGTAGAAGGAGGTGCCTCCCGGCATATATATGGTATTTTTAGGGGTTACGACTTTATCTTGGGTAATATAACCGATGCAACATAGACTGTGTGTGTTCATTTCTTTGTTGGCTTTTTATTGCTTTATTGTATTGATTCCGTAAATTGGGCGCGAAGATAGTGATTTAATAACAATTCGACTATATTTGCAGCTGTAAATGTAGCCTCATTGAATATGAATTCATTAAAAACGAAAAGAGTACGTATGATAGTTGGCATTATAGTGGGTATTGTGGCTGTTGCGGTCATAGTGGGATTCGTTTTTGTCAATCAGCCGAGTTTCGGGAGGGCTCCTCAAGGAGAACGGTTGGAGAGGATTAAGAAGTCGCCTCATTACAAAGACGGAGAATTCCGGAATCTGCACAGTACGATGATGATGACTTCCCAAAAGGGACGTTTGGGAGCTTTCTGGGGATTCTTGTTTAAGCAAGAAACCGATTTACGTCCTGAAAAAGAGATTCCGGTTATAAAGACGGACCTCAGCAAGATAAGCAAGGACGAGAATGTATTGGTATGGTTCGGACATTCATCCTATTTTATCCAGATAGACGGAAAACGAATACTAGTAGATCCGGTATTTTGCATGGCTTCCCCTGTTTCTTTCGTCAACAAACCTTTTAAAGGCACCGACATTTACAAACCGGAAGACATGCCGGATATTGATTATCTGATCATTAGCCATGACCATTGGGATCATCTGGATTATGAAACGGTGATGCAGCTGAAAAATCGGGTAGATAAGGTGGTCTGTCCTTTGGGGGTAGGTGAACATTTCGAGTATTGGGGATTTGAGAAATCATCCCTGGTTGAGCTGGATTGGTTTGAAGATACTGTACTGGATAAGGGATTTCTGCTTCATTGCTTGCCCGCCCGGCATTTTTCGGGCCGCTCGTTGAAAGCGAATCAGGCACTATGGGCCTCTTTCCTTATCGAAACCCCTTCGCAGAAGATTTATATGGGCGGTGATAGTGGATATGATACGCATTTTGCCGAAATAGGCAAGCAATATCCTGGCATTGACCTTGCCATATTGGAGAATGGGCAGTATAACGAAGATTGGAAATATATCCATACCATGCCCCAATATTTGGGACAAGTGGCCAGGGACTTGAATGCGGAAAAGATTCTGACTGTCCATCATTCCAAATATGCTTTGGCTAGACACCGCTGGGACGAACCGTTGAAGAATGCCATGAATCTGAAAGAGAAAGACTCTTTGAACGTGTTGATGCCTATTATAGGGGAAGTGGTCCGGTTAAAATAATGAACGATATTGATTAGCTATTGACGAGTTATTAACGGAAATATATATCCCTATCGAAAATAAAAGTAAGATAATATGTTGGAATTACCCGAAGTTATCACCCTGAGCAAACAAGTGAACAACGCCTTGAGCGGTAAAACAATCACGCAGGTATTCAATGCCACCAAACCGCATAAGTTTACGTTCTATAACGGCAATCCGTCGGAGTATGGTAAACTGCTCGTAGGTAAAACCATCCTTTCATCCGAAGGATATGGCATGTTTGTCAATTTCAATCTTTCGGATAATGTGATCATGAATATAGGCGACGGAGTCAGTGTCCGTTATTACAATGCGGGAGATAAGATTCCTGCCAATTACCAGTTGTTGCTGACGTTTAATGATGATTCATTCCTTGTCTTCACGGTTGTAATGTATGGTTTTATCAATGTTTATCCTGATAGCTATATCGACAATAAGTACTATAAATTGAGTCGGGAAAGCATTTCGCCGTTGAGCGATAAATACACCGAAGCGGAATTTGAGAAACTCGTTGCCGAAGCAAAGAAGACCCTCTCTGCTAAAGCTCTATTAGCAACCAATCAGCGTATTCCCGGTGTAGGTAACGGCGTAACGCAGGATATTCTGTTCAATGCACGGATAAATCCCAAACAGAAAGTGCTACTTCTGTCGGATAATCAGAAAGACGTTCTTTTTAATGCTCTAAAAGAAACATTGGTGGATATGACGTTCGAGGGCGGACGCGATACGCAAACAGATCTTTATGGCAACGCCGGAGGTTACAAAACCATTCTTTCTGCCAAAACATGGAAGAATCCTTGTCTCCGTTGTGGCAGTACCATCATAAAAGAGGCTTATATGGGTGGTTCGGTATATTATTGCCCAACGTGTCAACAGATAAAAGAATAAATGTCCACATTCTGTTAGCTCCCTTTATGTACGATGCAAGGAATTAATATTCTGTATAACAGTTTATTAATTCCTTGTATCGCATTCTGTTAATATCGTGTCTACACGATATTCGTATCCTGCGAACACGATATGAATATCTTCTTTTCTTTATACTTTGTACGGACAAAAGGGGTGTTTTATAAAGCCCGCCCTTTGTAAACGTTTGACTGGGACAATGGAACCAGGACTCCGTTCAGCGTCAGGGTATTCGAATTGAAGTTCGGGCTGATTCTTGCCGATGCATTATTGCCGCCGTTGGTCAGTGTGATATACACTTGTGCGGATATTCCGATGCCTTGTACGCTGAAGCTGCAATTCACGTTTCCCTTTTTGTCGGTCGTGATTTTCATTTCCTTTCTGCTGCCGTCCACTGTGATGCCGCCTATTCCGTTGGGGCCTGCAAGGGCTTTGTTGGCAGCTATTTGTACGGATGCGTGTTCACCGTCCATCAGAACGAAGTTTGTTGTCGATGAAACAAATGCGCTCCGTCCTCTCTTGAACACCAGCTGGTCTGCTTCCAATACAAACTTGCCCTCTTTCAATGCCTGGACGGCAATGGCATAGTTCCTTTCATTTTCTGCTTTTTCGCGTGCTTTCTGGGCTTCGCGTTGGGCTTTACGCTCTGCTTGGCGTGTTTCGCTGCTACTCTGTGCATACATCAGGGTCGATGCACTTACCAACACCAGTGTGATTAATGTAATGATTCGTTTCATAATTGTTCTTTGTTATTTAGTTAAGACCTTCTGGTTGATTAACAAATGAAAAGCCAAAAAGATGCAGCTTGAATCTTAAATAAGCGTAAGACTTAACACTTCTTTGGTTTTGTTGGAAGTTCGTATTAAATTTCTTCCAAGGCATAATACTGGTAATCCCGGAGAATGGTCTGAAGAAAGTTTTCCGGGTTACTGTCATGAGGAGTGATGGAGAGAAGTTCCTGCACTTTTTTCGCAAGGGAGGCAATGCGGCGTGTACGGTCTTTTTTACCCGATTGCAGGGTCCGGGTAATGACGTTGATTTGCTCCAATGACAAGTCGGAAGCTTGTGGATAGGTAGGTCGGTAGTCTTTGGTCAGGTAGTCGAACTCATCGAGGCTGACGTGTATCTTGCGGTAATTCTTTTCCTTGATTACCATGGTGCCGGCGGCAAGGTCTCCCATTCGCTGGCTGTTTTTGGTCAAAAGGACGACCAGAAGTCCCAGACCACCGGTCACCGGTCCGTCGATAGGGAAGAGAAGCCATCGGAGCAGGTACGAGCCTATGCCGGGCGTGGAGCCGTCTGCCTTTACGACACGAATGTTCATCAGCCGCTTGCCGAAACTTTGTCCCTGGTTGAACATTTCGCAGAGAAATGCATAAAGCAAGACTGGCAGGTAGACAATGGTAAAAAAGAAAAGCATCGTGAAATCAGAGGGTAGATGAATCCGTGAAAACAAGGCCAAAGTAGAAAATACATAGAATCCGAGCAGAATATAATCTATGGCCAGTGCAATGAGCCGCTCACCGATACTGGCAGGCGTTTGACTGATGCGGACAAATTGTCCGGTGATAATTGTAGATTCTGCCATTCCTGATAAAACATTTTTAGTATTTCATTGCAAATATATCATTATTCTCTTATTTTTGTTACCTATTTCAGACAAAACTTCTCTGAAATAGTCATGGGGTATGAAAGAAGTGACGTTTATCCGGCAGAACATCGAAAAATGGAAACGAGCAGAAACAATGGTGGAGCAGGCGGAAAGTCTGTCTCCCGATGAACTTGCCGACGCATATACGGAGCTTACGGCAGATCTGGCTTTTGCCCAAACGCATTTCCCCGCTTCCCGCATCACTATCTATCTGAACAATCTTGCCTCGGCATTGCACAACCGCATTTATAGAAACAAGCGCGAGAAATGGTCAAGAATTATCACCTACTGGACCCGTGAAGTGCCTTCGGCCATGCACGATGCACGCCGTGAGCTGGTGGCTTCCTTCATTATATTTGTGGTCAGCGCATTGATAGGAGTGGTATCCGCTGCCGGAGACCCCGATTTTGTGCGTTTGATTTTAGGAAACTCCTATGTGGATATGACTTTGAACAATATCGCTAATGGTGAACCTATGGCTGTATATAACGGTTCCTCCGAGTTCCCCATGTTTCTGAGTATCACACTGAACAATATCATGGTCTCCTTCAACTGCTTTGCCATGGGGTTGCTGACCAGTTTTGGCACCGGATACATGCTCCTTAACAATGGTATCATGATAGGGGCTTTCCAAACCTTCTTTTATCAGCACGACTTGCTTTGGGAGTCCTTCCTTGCCATTTGGCTGCACGGGACACTCGAAATCTGGGCGATTATTGTAGCCGGTGCCGCCGGTCTTGCCCTGGGCAACGGATGGCTCTTTCCCGGAACCTATTCAAGGCTGGAATCTTTCAAACGGGGAGCCAAAAAAGGACTGAAAATAGTGGTGGGTACGGTACCCGTATTCATCATGGCAGGATTTATAGAAGGATTCGTTACCCGCCATACCGAACTTCCGGATGCTTTGAGGTTCGGCTTTATTCTACTCTCTTTGTCGTTTATCTTTTTTTATTATATTTATTTACCTAACAGAAAGAAGCATGGAAGCACAGAAACCTAAAATCGCACTGTATGTACGACGTTCTTTTGGAGAGAAACTAACTGCTACCTTTGATTTTATCAAAGAGAATTGGAAGCCGTTGATGAAATTCACCACATATCTGATGTTGCCGCTTTGTCTGCTTCAGGGACTGAGCTTGAACGGGCTGATGAGCGGTACAATGGCTCTGGGTGATATGACCGGAGGCTCGTTCGACTCTTCTGTTGTCGGAGCGTCCATCATGGCACTGGTGACTTATTACAGTCTGTATGCCGTTCTCTATCTGCTAGGAACTGTCATGCTGACCTCTTTGGTCTACGCATTGGTCCGTACTTACAATGAACGGGAAGAACGCTTGGAGGGAGTGACGTTAGGGATGCTGAAGCCCTTGTTGTTCCGTAATGTCAGAAGGGTATTTCTGATAATGATTATCGGTGTGCTTTTGGTGCTGTTTGTAGGGCTTATTGTTGGTTTTATAGCCACCGTCATTCCGTTCATGGCGATTGCGTTCTTGTTCGTTCTGCTCGTTGTGGTGGTGTCTGTGCCACTTGCTATTTGGGCTCCAGTCTATCTGTTCGAAGATATCTATATCATAGATGCCTTGAAGAAGGCCTACCGACTGGGTTTCGCTACCTGGGGAGGTATCGTACTGATTTCCATTGTTATGGGATTCATCGCCGCCATCTTGCAGGGAGTGACGATGATTCCATGGTATATCGGGACTATTGTGAAATATATCTTTGCAATGACTGATGCAGGTGGCGGTGCCACTGTATCGGCAGCCTATAGCTTTGTGCTTTATCTGCTGGCGGTGGTCCAGGCATTCGGCGTTTATATGTCCATGATTTTCTCATTGCTGGGACTGGCTTATCAATACGGTCATGCTTCGGAAAAGATAGATTATGTGATGGTGGAGAGTGATATTGACAATTTTGATAAACTCTGATAACGGACTATGAATATGGCTCCGGCTGATACACTGGTTTGTGATACTGCACAGGTTGCCGCTTGGCAGTCTGACCCGGCGTTTGCTTACAGTCGTGAGTTGATAGCTCCCGAAATTAATGTACTTGAGTGGTTCAGCAGATGGTTCGGCAAGCTGCTGGACAAGATATTCGGGAATACGTTGGTGGCAGAATATTCGGAGGTCGTATTGATATGCATTGCCGTTCTTATCCTGGTATTGGTCATTTGGTTTGTGTACAAGAAGCGTCCGGAACTGTTCATGCGTTCGCGCAAGAGTACCCTGCCCTATACAGTGGGGGAGGACACCATCTATGGAGTGGATTTTGCGGAAAGAATTGCCGATGCGCTTGCCCGGACGGATTATCGGGAGGCGGTGCGTTTGCTCTATCTGCAGACGCTGAAACAGCTCAGCGATGGAAAACGTATAGACTGGCAGTTATATAAAACGCCAACACAATATATCTATGAAGTCCGTCTGCCAGCTTTCCGCCAAATGACCAACCATTTTCTACGAGTACGTTACGGAAATTTTGAAGCGACCGAAACTTTGTTCCATGCGATGCGGGATTTGCAGAAAGAAGTGGAGAAAGGAGGGGCGGCATGAAGGGGAACCATTGGTTTATAGCCGGTATCATTGTTTTTCTGGTGTTGATGTTTGCGATAGAGTGCCGTCTGCCAAAGAAGTTTGTCTGGAACCCTACGTTCAGCCATTATGACAAGCAACCGTTCGGCTGTGCCGTGTTCGATAGCCTGCTGTCTTCATCGTTGCCGAAGGGATATTCGTTGTCGAGAAAGACTTTTTATGAACTGGAGCAGGAAGATACGACGCTCCGCCGCGGAATACTGGTTGTTACCGATAACCTGCATTTGACGGATGTAGATGTGGAGGCGATGTTGAAGATGGCGGGACGGGGAGACCGGATTATGCTGGTGGGGAGCTCTTTCAGCCGTATTTTGAAAGATACGCTGGGATTTGAGTGCAGCTATTCCTATTTCAGTCCGTCGGCTTTGAAAAAATATGCCACTGCATTGCTTTCGAAAGACAGTTTGTGCTGGGTGGGGGATTCGGCGGTTTATCCGCAGCAGACTTTCTGTTTCTATCCCCAACTTTGTCAGTCTTATTTCTTTGCAGATTCCATTTCTAGTAAAGTGTTGGCGGAAAAAACTGTTACCGGAGAAGCTGCTCATCCGGTTGCCATGTCGGTTTCTTGGGGAAAGGGGGAAGTTATACTGGCTTCCACTCCCCTGCTTTTTACGAACTATGGTGTGCTGGATGGGAAGAATGCGGCTTATCTTTTTCGTATATTGTCCCAGATGGGTGGATTTCCCATTGTCCGTACCGAAGGCTATATGAAAGAAACAGCCCAGGTACAGATGTCTCCTTTTCGCTATTTCCTTTCGCAGCCGCCGCTTCGCTGGGCATTGTACTTGAGTATGGTTTCCATCCTGCTCTTTATGATATTTACAGCCCGCAGGAAGCAGCGCGCCATTCCGGTTATCCGCGAACCGGAAAATAAGTCTTTGGAGTTTGCAGAGTTGATAGGTACTCTTTATTATCAGAAGAAGGACCATGCTGACTTAGTCCGCAAGAAATATCTCTATTTTGCGGAGGAACTGAGGAGGGAAATACAAGTGGATGTGGAGGAAGTGGCAGAGGATGAGCGCTCTTTCGGCAGGATTGCCCGGAAGACGGGTATGGAAGCGGGGGAAATAGCCGCGTTCATCCGCGAGGTGAGGCCGGTGGTGTACGGAGGGCGCAGCATCTCTGAGAAGGAGATGAAACGGCTTGTCGATAAAATGAATGAAATAATCAATCATATATAAAGAAGATATTTATGGAAGAGAACACAGAAAAACGGGTGGACTTGACTCTCTTTTCCGAGAAGATACAAGCGTTGAAGGACCGGATTGCTACGGTCATAGTGGGGCAGGAGCAGATAGTGGACCTGGTACTGACGGCTGTCCTGGCAAACGGCCATGTGTTGCTGGAGGGAGTGCCGGGGGTGGCAAAGACACTGCTTGCCCGTCTGGTGGCACGCTTGATTAAGGCGGACTTCAGCCGCATTCAGTTTACTCCGGACTTGATGCCGAGTGATGTGTTGGGTACTACGGTCTTCAACATGAAAACCAATGACTTTGACTTTCATCAAGGACCGGTGTTTGCCGACCTCGTGCTGGTGGACGAGATAAACCGCGCTCCCGCCAAGACGCAGGCAGCCTTGTTCGAGGTTATGGAAGAACGGCAGGTCAGCATTGACGGTACCACGCATCAGATGGGAGAACTCTATACGATTCTGGCAACCCAGAATCCGGTGGAGCAGGAGGGGACTTATAAGTTACCTGAAGCGCAACTGGACCGCTTCCTGATGAAAATAACCATGGGATATCCCTCATTGGAGGAGGAGGTGGACATCCTGGAGCGCCACCACGCCAATGCTTCGTTGGTGAAGTTGGAGAGCCTGGCGCCCGTGCTCACAAAAGAAGAACTGCTTTCGTTGCGCAGGCTGATAGAACACGTGTTTGTAGACCGCACGCTGCTTCAGTACATCGCGTTGATTGTACAGCAGACGCGTACCAGCAAGGCTGTATATTTAGGAGCTTCTCCGCGTGCGTCCGTGGCAATGATGCAGGCCTCCAAGGCATATGCACTGTTGCAGGGACGTGACTTTGTGACACCGGAGGATATTAAGTTCGTTGCTCCGTATGTGCTTCAGCATCGCTTGATATTGACAGCGGAAGCCGAGATGGAAGGCTATTCGCCGGTAAAGGTGACGCAACGTCTGATTGATAAGGTGGAAGTGCCGAAGTGAGACTGGGCCGCCGATTCTATATTGCTCTTGTTCTGATAGTCCTGCTGACGGGTATCGGGTACGTCTTTGCTCCATTCTTTGCAATCGGGCAGTGGGCGCTTTTTGTTTTGGCGGTGTCGGCGCTGGTGGATGGGGTGATGCTCTATCGCATTCGCGGCATCCGGGCATTCCGCCAGTGTGCTACCCGCTTCTCCAACGGAGATGAAAACACCGTGAACATACGTGTGGAGAGCAGTTATCCGCATCCGGTGGCTGTGGAAGTGGTGGATGAGATTCCTTTTGCATTCCAGTTGCGGAATATTGATTTCCGGATGAGGCTCCAGGCGAATGAGGGCAGGACGATTACGTATCATCTGCGTCCTACGCGGCGGGGGATTTACTCTTTCGGACGGATTCGGGTGTTTGTGGCAGGCAGAATGGGATTGCTTTCCCGCAGATATACTTGCGATGCTCCGCTGGATGTCAAGGTATATCCGTCCTATCTGATGCTCCATCGGTATGAGTTGCTTGCTATCAGCGACAACTTGACGGAATTGGGCATCAAACGTATCCGCAGGGTGGGGCATCATACGGAGTTCGAACAGATAAAGGAGTATGTGAAAGGCGACGATTACCGCACGATAAACTGGAAAGCAAGCGCCCGGAGGCACGAACTTATGGTAAATGTCTATCAAGACGAGCGTTCCCAGCAAATCTATAACGTGATAGACAAGGGGCGGATTATGCAGCAGGCATTTCGCGGGATGACCTTGCTGGACTATGCTATTAATGCCTCCCTGGTTCTTTCGTACGTTGTCATGCGGAAGGAGGATAAAGCCGGACTGGTAACGTTTAATGAGCACTTTGATACATTTATCCCCGCCTCCCGACAGCCCGGACAAATGCAGGCGTTATTGGAGAACCTTTACAGCCAGCAGACTACTTTTGGGGAGACCGACTTTTCCTCATTGTGCGTACATTTGAACAAGCGCGTCAACAAACGCAGTCTTTTGGTGCTGTATACCAATTTTTCCGGCATCGGCAGCTTGAATCGCCAGTTGGCTTATTTGCAGCAGTTGAACCGCCAGCACCGGTTGCTGGTCATCTTCTTCGAAGATGCCGCTCTGAAAGAGTACGTCGCCACTCCTGCGAGGGATACGGAAGGGTATTACCGCCATGTCATTGCCGAGAAATTTGTATTCGAGAAACGGCTGATAGTCTCCACCTTGAAGCAGCACGGCATCAGTTCTGTACTGACTACACCGGAAAATCTTTCTGTGGACGTGATAAACAAGTATCTGGAGATGAAGTCACGTAGCCAGATATAAAAACAGTAACTAAGGTTATATAATCCGTAATAAGGGTAGTGAAGATGTCTGGATTTTCCTCTAATTTTGTAATTGGTATATTGTGAAGGTGTGGAAAACATATCCTTAAGATTTTATATATCTGAAGTTACAATAATGAGAATGACTTTATAGGTGATGAAAGACAATACATTGGACATAAAGACCGTATGTGAATGTAACCGGTGCCTGGGATGTAAAACGTTGCATCCTCAGGTAAGCATTATTAATCTGGAAAATCCTAATGTGTATCAGGATGCCGTGAAGTTTGAGTTCTATACTATCCTGCTGATAGAGGATTGTGAAGGGGGATGCGACTGTTGCGGACGGAAATATTATGATTATTCCAATGCAACGATGGTATTTCTTGCTCCCGGCGAAATCTTCCGGATGAACAAGAACAATACGCTTCCGCACAAAGGCTGGCTGCTGGCATTTCATCCCGATTTATTGCTTTGTACTACGCTAAAGAATCATATCGACAACTATACTTTCTTTTTCTATCGCAAGGAGGAGGCGTTGCATCTGTCACAGCGCGAAACGGCCAAAGTGACGTGTTGCCTTGAGAATATCGAGGATGAACTTCATCATTCCATTGATACGCATAGCAATACCATCTTGTCCCGTCACATCGAATTGCTGCTGGATTATTGCTCACGTTACTATGAGCGGCAATTCATCACCCGTGAGAATAAGAACAAGATGATTCTGGGGAAAATGGAAGGGATATTGGACGAATATATCACTTCCGGAAAGTTGCAGGAGGGGAAGCTGCCCACTTCCGGATGCTGTGCCGGAAGACTGAATCTTTCGACGGCTTACTTTGATGATTTGCTGAGGTTTGAAACCGGCAAGACATTGGCTGAACATTTCCAGCTCAAATGCTTGTACACGGCCAGGAAGATGTTGTCGGAAGGCGGTAATACACCTGCTGCCGTAGCGCGTCGGCTGGGCTATCCGAGTGTGCAATATTTCAGTCTGGTGTTTAAGAAAGCAACGGGAGTTGCACCGAATGAATATAGATATTCACAAAATTGAGATGAGGGAAATATATATAATTTATTAGACCAAAATATTTTATAATGGAGACCAAAGCTATATTTTTAGATGTAGACGGAACATTGGTGAGTTTCGACACTCACCGCGTTCCGCAGTCGGCTATCGAAGCGTTGCAGCAAGTTCATGAATCCGATATAAAAATCATAATAGCAACTGGGAGGGCGTTTACCGATCTTCACGAACTTGAAGAGATTCCATACGATGCAGTGATAGCTTTGAATGGGGCCGATTGTGTACTGAGAGATGGCACTCCTATATCTCGTAAACAGATTCCCGAAAAGGATTTTCAGAGGGTACTAGTATTGGCTCAACATTATGGGTTTGCTCTGGCTATCGAAACGAATAAAGGTATTTTTGTCAACGAACTCAATCCGACCGTCATCGAATTGGCTAGGCTGGTCAATCACCCTACACCGCCGGTGGCAGACATTGAAAAGGAATTTATGGGAGGCGAATGTTGTCAGTTATGCATATATTGTGATGAAGAAATGGAAAAAGAAGTTATGGCACAACTTCCCGGACTTTCTGTTTCCAGATGGAACCCTTTCTTTGCGGATGTCAATGTGACGGGAGTAAACAAGGCTATGGGTATCAATGAGTTTGCTTCCTATTATGGATTTGATGTTTCAGGAACCATCGCTTTTGGTGATGGCGGGAATGATATTTCCATGATTCGTGCAGCCGGGATGGGAATAGCTATGGGAGGAGCTTCCGAGGCTGTGAAAAGCGTTGCCGATTATATAACGGAGACGGTGGATGAGCATGGTATCCGGAACGCTCTGGTTCATTTTGGTATTGTGGAATAAAAATCGGCTGTCAAAACTTATGAAAACTATAGTCAGTGAATATTATGCTTTTAGAAAAACTGCTTAAAGAATTTAATTTTAGCATCAATACTTTTAATTTGGAGGAATCTAAGTTATTTGACCGATATTTTGAGCGGATATTGATTGGTAAAGATACATTTTTGATTAAGGAAGGAGAAATAGAAAGATATAGTTATTTCGTTTATGATGGGATGTTACGTTGTTGGCTTTTGAATCATAAAGGGGAAGAGCAGATTTTTTGGTTTTGTAAAGAAGGTACGTTTTCAATGTCGAACATATCTTTTACCTTACAAACAAAATCTGCATTTAATGTGCAGACAATTGTAGATAGCGTTATTTACCGAATAGACAAGAAGCGAGTAGATGAACTGTATACTGCTATTCCTAAGGTGAAAACCGTATTTGAAGATTTGAATGCCATACTACTGAATAAGCTCTTGAAAAGAAATATCGACTTGATTAAATATTCTCCTGAACAGTATTATCTACAGATGATTGAAGAATATGGCATTACATTAAACTATATCCCACTCAAAGATATAGCTTCTTATTTGGGTATCACGCCGCAAGCACTAAGCAGAATCCGTAAACGTATTTTTTAACCTGGGTTCAGTGCATTGAATGTATAAGTTCCGAACTTTGCGGCTTTAAATAGCAATTACAATTATGATTAGAAAAATTAAAGTTACGGATTATCCACGTTTGATAGAAATTTGGGAAAGTGCAGTATTGAGTACACATGATTTTCTTAAAGAGGAAGATTGTCTATACTATAAGGAACAGCTTCCGGTATATTTTCAGTATGTCACTCTATTCGGATTTGAACAGGAGGGAATCTTAATCGGATTTATGGGAATTGCAGAAGGAAATCTTGAAATGTTGTTTATTGACAATAATTATCGAGGCACAGGAATTGGGAAAAAACTGGTTACTTATGCCATAAATCATTTGCAGGTAACGAAAGTCGATGTGAACGAGCAGAATATTCAAGCTGTCGGTTTTTATAAATATATAGGCTTTAACGTATACAAAAGGTCTGATTTGGACGGAGAAGGTAAAGAATATCCTATTTTACACATGCAGTTGTAGTTCGTAAGTCAGACCCCGATTTTAAAAATCATCATTTTTGCCAGCACTACTTTTTCTTCTCATATTCGGCTTTAACTATCTGACAGCAAGAATTTAACCACGTGTTTTTTTTCTGTTTTTCGTTTATAATAAATAACATTTGTTAATGTCTATTTCGGGCTTATTTTCCGTTTTCTTTGTGCAAATATGGTGATTAAGGGGCGAACTCCGTTGTCTATAGTGCCGGAAGTATGGCTTTTGCTCCCCGTATATGGGCACTTTTTCCCTTCATGTCCTGTGTGTAATGCAGAGAAGCTTGGCGCATAATTCCCGAAACCTTATTACAAAACTTCGTCCCACGCATGTGTGCTCGCCGGTTTGCCTGCGTGAACCGTTGAGCCCACGTGCGTGGGACGAGGGTTTACATGAACCTTCATAATAAAAAGCATGGGACATACGTGGATTCTGCCTATACCTTCTTCCAGTTTTGTCCCTATCCGGAGGACGGTCTGCCCATTCATTGCTGCTCAGTTTCTTATTCTTGTGATGTAAGTCTGAGAAAGCTGAAACTCGAAAATTGCTTATGCACCGGATATTTCGGGTCCCCATTTTTGCCGGAGCGAGAAAAAGAGCGGCGCATTGATTTGCAGAAAAACTTTCGCTCCCGCGCGAACGTGCTGGAGGCGGCAAACGCGGTTTTCGGCCGCATCATGCGCGCGGAGGAGACGGAAATCGAGTACGACGAGCGGGAAAAGCTCTTCTGCGGCCTGCCCGCGCGGGAGGACGACCCGCCCGTGGAGCTGCACGTGCTCTATCAGCCCGGCGAGGACGGCGCGGAGGAGGACGAGACGGAGGCGCGGGGCTATCAGCAGGAGAAGGGCTGGACAATCCTGCTGATCGACGCGCGGACGGGACGGATGATTGACCCGGAGGATGAAACGGCGGGGCGGTATGTGTACGCGCTTTGATAAAAAGCCGCCGAACGACACAGAATCAGAAAACTCCCGTATTGACGAATCGACAAAAAGATGGTACAATCGCATCGGTAAGAAATAAGCCTTTAATTCGATCCCGTGAGGTCGGCAAGGCGGCAAATGTGTGGTAAAGGGGAGCGTCTATCCCTTTGTTTGCCCTGTTCCGATCTGCGGAGCAGGGTATTTTTTTATACCAAATTCCTATAACTTAT
>ERZ780198.1588-NODE-1588-length-20168-cov-10.617561_pt1 | contig 20168 bp, 18 predicted proteins | sample MGYA00510979_ERZ780198 | MGnify/ENA primary metagenome ERZ780198 (study PRJEB29588, sample SAMEA2158039) | human gut metagenome | biome: human gut; feature: human-associated habitat; material: faeces | place: Denmark | collected 2008/2010 ...
ACATCAATTCCGCTGATGGGCTGAAATACTGCGGCAAGTGCCATACGCCGAAAGATGCCTTTTACCCCGCTGGCCTTCAGGCACAGGGCTTTACCAAGCACCCGGTGATGTGCAAGTGCGCTGACGAGCGCCGCGAACGGGAAGAAGCAAAGCGCCGGGAATATGAGCGAATGTCCTACATGACGATGCTCCGCAGCGAGGCGTTCCGCGATATGCCCGCCGCGCTCTGGCGGTTTGAGGCAGCCGCAGTTACAACGCCCCAGCTTGCAAAGGTGAGGGGCTACGCGCAGAATTGGGACGAGTTCAAAGAAGCGGGGATCGGGCTGCTCCTGTTCGGGAATGTCGGCACGGGAAAGTCCTATGCCGCTGGCTGTATTGCCAACGCTCTGATTGACCGTCTGGAGCCTGTCCTCTTTGTGGGAATGTCCGACGTGGTCAACCGTATGCAGGGCAGCTTCGGCTCGGACCGCGACCATTACATGAAATCGCTTATGCGTCCCGATCTTCTTATTCTGGATGATTTGGGTGCAGAGCGTAACACCAGCTTCGGCAAGGAGCGCGTATTCGATGTGGTTGACAAGCGGCTGCTGACAGGCAAGCCCATGATCGTCACGACCAATATTCCGCTTTCCGTTATAAAGCAAGCTGTCGATCTGGATGACCGCCGCATTTTTGACCGCATCTTAGAGGTCTGCGTCCCGATCATGTTCGATGGAGACAGCTTCCGCAAAAGCACCGCTGCCGACAATCTGAAAACGGCGGCTCGTCTGCTCGGCTGATAACCCCAAGAAAGGAGTTTTTACGTGGCAAATTGTACCGGCACCGTTCCGATCCATCTGAAAATGACACTGACCACCAAGGAGGCGGCAGAGTACAGCAACATCGGCATCAACAAGATTGACAGTATGCTGAGAACGCCCAACTGTCCGTTCGTGCTTTTCGTCGGCACAAAGAAACTGGTCAAACGGAAGGAGTTTGAACAATTCATCAGCGAGAAACTGGTGATATAAGAGGTTCCGAAAAATTCACAAATAGGCGGAGAGTTTTTTCACGCAACGGCTTGAGAAAAAGGACGTTATATGCTATAATTTATTTGTAGTAGTGCGTCCTTTTTCGCAAGCGCGGAAAGGATACAATCTATGGGTAAGAATCTGAAAGGCAAAGAATGTGGTAAGGGTATCTGCCAGAGAAAGGACGGTTTATATTACGCACGGTTCGTAGATAAAGCAGGAAGGCGGCATGAGAAGTATCTTCCGACGCTCCCCGAAGCTCGCAACTGGATTGAAGAATCAAAATACGCCGATGCGCACGAGGATGTTTTCGTAGCCACCGATACGACGGTGGATCAATGGTTTGATTTTTGGATTGAGAATATTGTGGGTGATTTAGCCCCTGATACGCTCCGCAATTATCGGGAGCGGTATGTCCACAATATTCAGCCTGTTATGGGCAAAATGATGATTGCCAACGTCAAGCCGATGCACTACAAAAAGGTGTTCATACAGATGGATGCTGACTATGCGGGTTCCACCATCCGTCAAGCCTATATCACAATGGGTACGATGTTCAAGGCTGCGAAGATGAATGACCTGATTGCCAAGCACCCAATGGACGGTGTGCGGTTTACAAAGCCGGTTCGTGCAACAGACGATATTAAGTTCCTCACCCGTGACGAGCAGCGCGTGTTTCTTGAAACAGCGAAACGCTCCCGCAACTACAATTAGTACGCACTGATTCTTGAAACCGGCTTGCGTACCGGAGAGATGATCGGACTGACGTGGGACGCGATTGACTTTGAAAAGCGCACGCTCACGGTCAACAAAACGTTGGAGTTTCGACACGGTGAACAGTATTGGCGTGCGGGTCCTCCGAAAACGCAGCACAGCTACCGCACAATACCGTTGACGGATCGGGCTTATGAAATCCTCAAAGGTATTTGGGACAGCCGCCCGGAGCAAAAGGAGTCACCGACGCTGGACAAAACGCTTGAGTACATAGACAGACGTACAGGCGTTTCTTCTCGGCTTGTCATGCGTGATCTTGTTTTTATCAACTGGCGAACAGGAGAGCCAGCGAAGAACAGTTCCTATGATACCCACTTATATAAGCTCTGCGACGAAGCGGGGATCAAGCACTTTTGTATGCATGCTTTGCGCCACACCTACGCAACGCGTGCAATCGAAAGCGGGATGCAGCCGAAGGTGCTGCAAAAGCTGCTGGGTCACGCCAGCAGCAAAACAACAATGGATCGGTATGTTCATGTGACTGCCGAATCGCTGGATTATGCCATCAAGCAATTTCAGCAAAATGGTGTAGTCTGATAAAATCCAATAAAGCCAAATGCGGAAATGGTGTAAAAATGGTGTAACAGCCAAGACACCAAACGCTGAAACCCCTTGAAAATCAAGGAAAATCGAAGGAGAATGAGTACAAATGAAATTAGGTATCGGAGGACCGCTACCTGATTTTATATCTCAATAATCCTCAATAAATACGAATATTACTTGATTTGAAGCGGATTTTGGAACAAACCAACCATATATAACTTCATGTTTTCCTATGCTACTCTATACGAAAATGGCGTAAAAATGGCGTAGAGAAAACTTACACGAGGGATATAGGTACGCCGCTGCTACAAATCAGTTTTCCAACAGGTGTGGGACGCTAACAACTCCCACGCCTGTTTTTTTGTTGTCCTTCGGGGCAAATATCGGGGATATTATCGCTTGTGCGCCGTTTATTTTTCTCTGCCATATTACCACCCTACATTTCACTTATCTGCCCCTTGTGCGTTACAATCTGCAAATACCCGCCTTTATTTAAGCAAGGGGCAAGCCCATAATGAGCTTGCCCCACTGTCATTCGGAAGTTCAGACGGTGAACAATCCGTTCACCGATTTATTCCTCGCTTTCATTATCGCTGGCGGCATTTCTATAATCCTCCTGCACACCCTCGGAGAGGTCAAAACACATCGTTTTTGCGTCTGCGACCCAAAAGCCACGCACACGATAGCGTTTATCGCTTTGCCAAACGCCCTCCATAGCGGCACGAATGGGGTCAACCAGATTCTTGTTGGTGATGCTGACCGTGGCCTTCTGCTCACCCTTCGGCTTGGAGAACTTGTAGCCCCTCTGCTCACTACTCTTACACATACGAACCGCAAAAACCTTGTTTTTTGCGTCAAGCTGGCACAGGACAAAAGCAGGATAGTTCAGGTCATCAAGTACCTTTTTCGTAAAGGTGACACCGTTCTGGTTAATGAAAATGTCGGGGTATGCGTTGGTGTTCGCATCAAGGATCTCAAAGTTCAGTGCGTTAAAATCAAATTTCATAATGGATTTTCCTTTCGGTATTAGAGATTTTTCAGCTCTTTCAGCAGTTCGCGGCGTTCCGAAGCTGTCCAGCGCGGGTCTAAAATGATATACCCTCTGAAATACTTGTCTTTAGAACGTGTGACCGTGAACCGCTTTGGCATAGCGTGTAGCCTTGCCGATTTGCCGGGTAGTGGCTTTTCATCTAAAATCTGTTGCACCTTCTGCCAATCGGATTTTTTTATGATTGCTGTGTGGTGTTCCTCTTTGAAATACTTGTTGAGCATAGTGTTTTTCACTGACTTATGCTCCCGAAAATCAATCGTACAAGTTTTCTGCATGAGTGCGTCCCCGCAATATTTCTCGTTCCGGAGAATACCGCGAATAGTAGCAGCCCGCCAAAAATCTTTCCCTTTAGGCGATTTGATGCCTTGCTCGGTCAGCGCGGCGGCAATTTCTGCGGGGGTTGCACCTTCCAAACAGCTTTCGTAGATGTACTCAACAATCTTTGCTTCTGTTGGCTCGATCAGCAATCGTCCGAAGTGGTCCCAATAGTAGCCAAGCGTGTTTATCACCGAGAATTGGTAGATACCCTCTGCCATGCGCCAGCGAATACCGTTTTTGATGGCTTCGCTCTTTTGCTGTGATTCCAATTCTGCAAGTGCTGACAAGACCGCTATCAGTAGATTGTTGCTGCCATCCCCGATAGAGGACAGCCCTTCGCTTTCAAATCGCACCGGGACAGGTGGAGTCAAGGCGTTCAGAGTACGCAAATTGTTCAAAATATCAACCGTATTTCTACCAAAGCGATTTATGCCCTTTGTCAAAATTAGGTCAATCTTGCCTGCTTTTGCGTCATCAATCATGTCCTTAAATCCCTGCCGCTTGTTCGTGGAAGTGCCGCTTACGCCGTAATCTTGATAGATTTTTACTAACTCCCAATCGGGATTGCTCTCAATTTTGGATTTGAAATAGACAATTTGCATCTCAAAACTGCCTACTTGCTGTTCTTCCTGTGTGCTGACACGGACATAAGCTGCAACACGCATTTTTCGGGGAGTCTGCCCTTGCGCTTGTACGGCTGGGGGTGGCGGTATTATAATTACACCGCCGCTTTCCCGATTCTTGCGGATTCCGTCATGTATGCGCTCCTTGCGTTCCTCCCGATTATCGGCGCGAGTCTTTTTTCGGCGGGACTGCTCTATCTCTTGAGGGTCAAGTTTCTTTGCCATATAAGCCCTCCCTTGCAGATATACGGATATTCCCGATGTGGTTCATAGGCGGCGCACCTCCTCGCTTACTGTTTTTCATTGGACAATTAACCTCCTTGCTGATTGTTATTTATGACTACCCTGCGGCGCATGAGCCAGGGGGTCACACAAAAGAAAACGAGCAGCAGAATTGCTCCTGCTGCCCGAATCGGCACTGCTTCTTATCGGGGGTAGATTTTATCGCCCCCTGCAAGTGACGGATATATGGTTATTTGATTTACAATGCCTTAACCGTGTCGATAAACTGGCTCATGCTCACCGCACCCGGCAAGAGGTTTTCCTCATTCTCAAACACCATGTAATAGCGGAAATTCTTGCCCGCTGCTGTGCGCCACGCTTGACCGAGTGCGATTTTCTCCCGGCTGTCATCATTTTTCAGATGTTCGCCCTTAGTTTCCGCACAGAGGAGCTTGCCGCTCTGGGTCATAATCAGAATATCGGGGTAGTGCTTGATAAAGCCGTTAATTGCAAAGTCTTGACGTGCAATATTTCTGTGCCACCAGCGTACATTCGGCAGGGCGGTCAACTCTACAATCAACTTCTGTTCCAGTTTGTTCATGTCACCGTCCTCTGCTGCATACAGAGAACGGGCATATATGTCGGTATATGTGGCAGGATGGATAGAGGGGCGCAGACGGAAATAGGGCTTGCAGACGATGCGCTCCGTTTCCAGCCACCTTTCAAAGTTTTCTCGATAATGGGATTCCAGTAGCGTTTCAATTTTGGCGCGGATCTTTGCCGCATAGCCCAGCGGGGCTTTCTCCATAGCGGCAAGCTGCGCCTTATCCATATCGTCCACAATGCGGTTTATGTAGGCTTTCAGTTCGGCAGCGTCTACCATGTTCAGCTTGTTAAGCTGATTGAACATCATTTCCTTGCATTGACGTACCCGGCTTTCCGGCGGCAGATTGTTGAACCACTCTTTGAAGTACCGCTGTTCGGCGCTCTCCATCTTGAACACCTTTGGCAAACCGCCGTCCTGCTCCCGCACGTCGATTTCGCGGATTTCATCATCTGCGGCGGCAAAGTCAATATCGTATGCCTTACCCTTGAGGGTAAAGCCCTCTGCCAGCATTTCCTTGTCCAGCAGTTCAAAAGAACCGTCCGTAAACAAAGATTGCTCAACTTTCAGGAAAAACTGCGGGATTTGCAGCGTTTCAATATCCTCCCGGAACTGCGGGTTTACTTGGAATGATTTCACTTTATCCCGCACCTCCCACGGAAGATTGTCCATCATCGGGTCATTGTCTGTCTGTTGGATAGCGTCTGTATATGCCTTTTCGACCTCTGCGGCAGCGTCCAGCATGGTGTCGGCTTTCGGGGCGATTTCGGGCATTTGCGCCTGTTCTCTGCGCCGCTCCAACTCTTCCCCGATAGATTTCCCATCCAGCCCCGAAAAATCGTCCTCGGCGGTTTCCAAAGGGGGTTCCATTTCAGGACACCCTTGTTGATCAGGCAGCGTGATTTGTTCTGCTGGCTGTTCGGGAACCTGCGGTTTTGCGGACTCACCGATCCGATAGTCCTTATCGCTGAATCCTGCGCTGTTCAAGCCCTTGACGATATGCGCCACAGTATTGTTGAAGTCGTTGGAAGAAGTCAGCACATAGGACATATTGAGTGCGCTCTGTGTGTGCTGGCTCGTATGGGGCAGACGGAGAATCCGTCCTAAAATCTGCTCCACGTCAACCTGACTTGTCTTATTGGCAAGAGACGCAAGGATATAGGCAAAGGGGCAATCCCAGCCCTCTTTCAGCGCATTGACCGTGATAATGTATCGAATCGGACAGCTTAGGGACATCAACTCCACATTTTTCAGTTCGTTCACATCAGCGGTACGAATGGCAATTTGCTCGGCGGGAATCCCGGCGTCCACCAGTTTGTCCCGCAGTTTTTCAAAGGTGGTCGCGTCCTCCTTGCCTTTCGGCTGTGCCTGAAACAGCGCGATAGGGCGGATATATTTCCCCGTCTTGGCGTACTCCGCGCTTGCGATTTCTTCCAGTTTGTTCCGCAGGTCGATCGCGTCAATCAGCACCTCGGATTGGCTGTCCCGGTTATAGACGATCACGGGCAGCTTTACCATGTGTTCGTTTTTCAGCTGCACCGCGTCCACATAGGAGATGATATTGCTCTCCTTTTTCGGCGTGGCGGTCAAATCCAGCACAAAGCAGGGATTGAAGTTTTCCAGCATTTCAAGGCTCAATTCCGACCGGGCATGGTGGCTCTCGTCCACGATGACAAGCGGGTTAAGCTGGTTGATAATCTGGAACAGGGCGGTTTCGTCCGCTTTTTCAATGGGGCTGTCGGGTTTGCCCAGCACTTTTGCAAACTCGGCAAGGTTGCTGTTCTCCTGATAGGCTTTCAAGACCTCCTTGCCGCGACCACGGAACGAATCGTAGGACAGCACCATAACCGACAACTGCTCCGTTACGGCGGTGGGGTTGAAGTTCTGACCGTTCAAAAGCTCCTGCTTGGTGTAGACCTCCACACGCCCGCCGAAATCCACGTCGATTTTCTGACGGTAGGGGTGGGACGTGTCTTTCAGGGCTTTCGCCGTCTGCGTCAGAATCGCGTCCGACGGAACAAGCCACACGACCGCCTTTGTCTTGGTAGCGGGGAGCGCGTCAAAGATAGGGCGAACGGCGTTGCAGGCAATAAAGGTCTTGCCGCCGCCTGTCGGCACCTTGAAGCAGAGGTTTGGAACACCGGGTATAACGTTTTGGTATAGCCCTAAAGCCGGGGCTGATTTTTCCTGCCAAAACAGGCGAAACGCCGCTGCGTCACTCTTTGTTTCGTTCAGCAGTTCCAGATAGCGGGTCAAGTCCGCTATGACCTTTTTCTGATAAGATTTCAGTTCCATAAATTCACCTTTTTACAAGAGGTAGCTGTAGTATTTGCCTTAGGTCATTCTCATATTTGTATGTATTTCTTCGCTCTGCATCTGAAATATTAGAGTTATACGGTGTTGTAAAACTGTTAGACAGTCCAATTAAGCAGCTCGAAGCGTCATCTATTGCCTCCTTTGATGGAACTTTTCTTATTCTGGGAGGCATAGTTTCCGAGAAAGCCTTTAACTTTGAAGCCAGGTTCCGCAATTTCGATGATGCTTCTGCATAATTCTGCGGCAACTGATGATTCTCTGTTTTTGCAATATCAATGGGGTTCGTATAAAGATTTGCATACATTGTAAGAGACTCGGCAACTTCAATCCGAAGTTCTTCGTACTTTTTTCTATATGCAGGAACCCACTTGTTCGCAGTTCGGACAGATACAATATAGGAAATAATCCCAGACAGAACACAAGTTGCTATTGGTACAATTGCTTCTTTCAATAAAATAAGAATTTTTTCCATATATTCCTCACAACCTGCTAATATCGCGCGGAATCTTTTTGAATGTAACGCCCATTTTTGCCAGCTTGTCCTCGCTGATGGAGCAGCGGTCGGCATAGATCACCGTTCCATCGGCTTTTTCCGTAATGGTGGAGAGGAACGCATAGTCCAGCACCGTCACGCGCTGCGGCTCGTAGTAGAAGTAATAGCCTGTGCTGTTGTGCTTGCCGAGGTAATACGGATTGTCGCCGATAGGTGGGGCGTAGGGCTGCTTGGTTTCCATGAACCAGATGTATTCCCGGATTTTCTCCGGGGCAACCGCTTCATTCAGGCAATCGCCCACAAGCAGCGGTTCGCCCAAGTCATAAAAGCTGAAATTGCCGCCCGTACCCGCCACGGCATTCTTGCCCTCGCCGTAGCCATTGATAACACGCTTGACGCGTTCGGCGGTGATGCTGTCAGCATAGTCTCCCATTTCAACAAGGATGATTCTTCTGCATCCACCATCATGCTTATTCATGTTAAGAACCGCTTGCGCTGTTGTACCAGACCCAGCGAAAGAATCAAGTACAATCGAGTCTTTTCTTGTAGCAATTTGAATTATACGCTGTATCAATCGAACAGGTTTTGGATAGTCAAAAGCTGTTGGCGTACCGAAGATTTTTCCAATCTCTTTTGTAGCTTCCTGCGAATGCCCGACGCCCTTGTTATCCCACCAAGTCCAAACGTTTTTACCCTCCCGTTCAGATAAGTAGGTCTTTCGACGCGGTATGCCCTTTCCGTCAGCTCCAAACCACATTCGTCCTTCATCACGTTGCTTGATAAACTCACTCTCCACGTTTTTCCAACAACGACCTTCTGGGGGAGTATATCTCGCTCCGCCTGGTGTAATAATTTCATACATCTGGTTCGGACGAAAACCCTGCGCTGTAAAATCGCTCGATGCCCACGGACCACGGGGGTCATTATCTGGATTTTTATAATTCTCGGCATCTTCTTCGCTTAATGCAACTTTGCTTATTGCGTTAGGGAGATAAGAGATGTCTTTACAATACGCGCATACATATTCGTGGGCGGTACTTACCAATTTACGCATATCGGGAGAGGTGCGTTTTTGCCAAACAAATTGTGCCAAGAAATTATTTTCACCAAAAATTTCGTTACATATCATCCGTAGTAATACTTGCTCTCTGTCATCAATGCTGATGAAAATAACACCATCGTCCGCCAGCAGCTTTTGCAGCAGCTTCAAGCGCGGGTACATCATGCACAGCCACTTGTCATGGCGGGTCAAGTCCTCGCCCTCTTTGCCGACAACCTCGCCCAGCCACTTTTTGATTTTCGGGTCATTGACGTTATCGTTATAGACCCAGCCCTCGTTGCCGGTGTTATATGGCGGATCGATGTAAATACACTTGACGCGCCCCTCATACCGGGGCAGCAGCGCTTTCAGGGCTTCCAGATTGTCGCCCCGGATGATCATGTTTTCGCTGCCGTTATCTTCATTGTGCTGTCCGTTTTCATCAAAGCTGTACTTGCGCTCCAACACCCGAAACGGCACGTCTTGATGGTGATTGATCACCTTGCTCTTTCCAATCCATTCAAGTGTTGGCATTATGATGTCCTCCTAATTAAGCGTTGTTCTCCATTCGTATCAATTCTAGTGTACCATTTTCGGTTTTCGTTTACTATTTCTACGGGGAATAATTGCTCATAGATATTCCCACTAATGTCTTCGTAACAAACACTGAAAACATAATTCCCCTTGATCTCATCAAGTCTTTTTTCAGAAAAAATATGGATATAAAAACTTTTATTCTGCTCCAGAATTATTTCCGTTTTAAAAAAAGGGGGTCTATTCTGACAAGAAAAAGCCATCCGCAGCTTTTTAGCCGGGCCGTTTCCAATGTTTTTTACGAGGAAGGGCATACTGATGCATGCTGATTCGCGCAAGTACATTTTCCCGTCTTTTGCGGCCCTAATCCACATGACACTGGTTCGTTTTGCTTTTTCTGCTTCATCTTCACGGAATGACTCTGTTGCTCTAATTTTTGATGTTCCGTCTATTACAAAAAATAAGTGATTATTTGCTTTACCATTTATGCTTTCTTCAATAATTGGGGCGTTTCCCATTGAAGAATAGTCCTCGGAACCAAACCCCTCCAAAAACGGATCTGGTTGTTTATTGTTAATTACATCGATGGCGATATATGGAAGTATCCTGTTTCTGGCATCTTCCCGATAGTTTCTGTTCGCCATGTACACTGTAAAATAAACACCAATGACCCCAATACTTGCGGCAATAATAGCACCATAATAGGACAGCGCATCTGCAGCACCCCATATGGTCATGTATCCGCTGTTCGTTTTGTAGCACTCGTTGATTATGATCGGAACTCCAACAATTAGCGCCAGTGCTATAACAGCAATTAATATCCACTTCGTCCATGACTTTCTCATCATAGCGTTTCCTCTCCGCTCCAGACATACGCCGTATACCGTCCACCGCTGAGCTTAGTGATCTCGCCGCTTTTCAGCAGCTCTGCCAGCGCGCGCTGGACGGTGATCTGACTGATATCCGGGCATTTGGCCATGATTTCGCTCTTGGTGATCTTGCCGAGGTGGCTCTTGATGATCTCGCGCACCCGGTCGGGCTTAGATAGCCCCTTTGTCGTCAGCAGCTCAATTCGGCTTTCAAAATCCCGATAAGCCGCCGCTAGAACGCCCAGCATATAGGTCACGAAGGGCGCATAATCGTTCGTCCCCTCGTGCCAGTTGTAGGAGCTGGCTTGCAGGGCTTCGTAATAGGTCTCCTTGGTATCGGAGATTAGTTTTTCGATACTGATATATTTGCCGACAAGATAGCCGGAGCGGTACAAAAGCAGCAGCGTCAGGAGCCTGCTCATGCGGCCGTTGCCATCGTTGAAGGGATGGATGCAGAGAAAGTCCAGAATGAAAATCGGGATCAGCAGCAGCGGGTCAAGCTCGGCGTCCTGCGCGGCCGTCTGGAAGGCGTCGCAAAGTGCCGCCATCGCCCCTGGCGTTTCCCACGCAGAGACAGGCTCAAACCGGACGATCTTCCGGCCGTCCGACAATTCCTCGGCAATCACATTGTCTGAATTTTTGAAGCTGCCGCCGATGGACTTGCCGCTGTACTTGTACAGGTCCCGATGCAGCTGCAAAATGACCGTCGGCTTTGGCGGGATATAGTCGTGGCTCTCGTGGATCGTCGCCAGCACGTCACGGTATCCGGCAATCTCTTTTTCGCTGCGGCTCTGGGGCATGGTCTTTTCGCGGACGATCTTTTTCAAGCGGTCGTCCGTGGTGATGATGCCCTCGATGCGGTTGGACGCCTCGGTGCTCTGGATCTTCGCAACCTCCAAGAGATTGGACAGCGCATCCGCTTTGGCCTCGATAAAAAGATTCTGCTGCCCCTTGTATTCGTGAATCTGCGTCAGGTAGGCCACGACCTCTGGCGTCAGGAGCTTTTGATATTCTGCTTTGAAGTTGAAATCTCTCATTCAAATTCCTCATTCGGCGTTCAATTTCATCAAATACTATTTAATGATGCAATTACAGTATACCCGCGAATTGCATCACCGTCAATCTTAACTTTGTCATTTCTTGTACGATGATAAAATTGAGGTTGTCGCAAAAAAGGCAGTCTGTCCCTCATCGGCACGGACCGCCTTTTGCATTTTCTGAGCAGGGATGACAAGCTGCCTTTTGCAGTTTGTATATGCACCTGCGAGGGAAATGAGGGATTGCAAAGGGAACATCTCTTTGCCGCTGGGTTTCCAATAGGGGCGCGCAGCATCCCTGTTGGCACACGATTTTGCTTTGCAAAGTCTAGTGTGTTATACCTTTGCTTCCGGCTGACGCGGAAAAGGGGTTGGCTTCGCCATCTGCTGTACGGGCAGATAGCGGTTGACAGACACTTTTCTGCGGCAGTAGGACAGGCGGATTTTGTGACGCGGGCTGCGGTACAAATGCAGGATTTTTGAGAAGCAAAATCCGACTGGCCGGAAAAGGAAGCGAAGGTATATACAACCCTCGTCCCGCCGCAGCGACGCTCCCCGTTTCAGCGTTTCTTTCGTTTTCCCTTGCCGTGGGTCATGGTCGTTTTTCCTCGCTGGCTGATGGGACTTTTCATGTGCTTGGACTTCTTGAGGATTCCAATCAGAGAAACAAACTCTTCTTTCGTGAGCGTGTCGTAATCAATTCCAAGTGTTGCAAGGTACGCGCGGATTTTCTTTTCCTCGGAGCTGCCCTCAAAATGTACGGCCTCCATCAACTGCTTCTGCACAGCGACAGCGGACAGGTCATCGTCCGCGGTCAGAGCATCTGTCCTGTGTTCCTCCCGGATGTCCCGCAGGATGCTGCTCAGATCGTCCGCAACGAGATGCCCGAAATATTCTTCCTCTTGTATCTGCGCCGCTTTCAGAGTATGGAGGTACAGATCGTTAGCTTCCTCTCCATGCTCCATCAGAACTATCTGGCGGGTAGCTTCCAGAACCGTATTCATATCCTTGATCCGCATATCTGCGATCCGGTCAACGTAAATTTCCGCATCCAGCATAAAGCGCTGGAAATCCTTATGGCAGATCAGCTCCGACAGCAGCCGGTGGTTGAACTTGCCTGCACTCAATACATCAATCGCATCATCACTCAAATGCAGCTCATGAAGGGCTGTGTTTGGGTGATTTTTTGTTTCCGTCCTCCCCATCAGATAGTCGCAGGAAACACCGTAATAGTCCGCCAGCAACAAAATGCTGTACGGGCTGATGTCCTTGCCGTTATCTGATTCATATTTGCCAAGTGCGGATTTCGAGATACCCACCTCGGCGGAAAGCTGCTCCAAGGTCAGCTTTCGCTCTACTCGTAAATCTTTCAACCGCTCTCCGATTGTCAGCTTGACTTGCATACAGCAGCCTCCGTTTCCATTTTTCTGTATTATATCATGCTTTTTCATTTTGTGTCTCAAAGCGTGGAAAATTTCAACTTCTACCCCACTTTTCCTACCTCTTGGATATACGGGAAAGGGCCTGTTTTCTTACTAAAATTTAGACATAAACCACGCAGAACCTTGAAAATTTCATGACCGTCCGATGAGGATATGCTTTCCAGAGAAGTATCGCATTCAGCGTACCAAGGAGAACGAAACACCGGAGTGAGATTCTCAGGCAGGAACGACATCGGGCAGAACGGCAGCACTCAAAATATTTTTCAAAGGAGGAAACGAGTATCAATCTATTTGCACAGATCAAGATGGCAGTCCCCGTGAAGAAGGCTGCCGAATACTACGGATTGGAAGTAAACCGTGGCAACATGGTCTGCTGTCCCTTCTACGCCGACCGCACGCCCAGCATGAAGCTGAACGAGGATTACTTCTACTGCTTCGGCTGCGGGGCCCACGGCGATGTTGTCGCACTGACTGCGCAGCTTTTTCGCTTGTCGCCAGCAGACGCCGCCAGGAAGCTGGCAGCGGATTTTGGAATTGCCGAGCAGAAGCCGTCCATTCTCGCAAAGCTACAGCGCGGGAAATTGCAGGCAGAAACCGAGCGGCGCTGCTTCCGCGTGCTGGGAGACTACCTGCAAATCTTGCAGGACTGGAAGGATCACTGTGCGCCGCAGTCACCGGAAGACCCCATTGACCCGCGCTATGTGGAAGCGTGCCACATGTTGGATCGCATCGGGAATATGCTGGATATTCTGATCTCCGGCACACCGAATGACCGTGCTGAGGTAGTGGCCGACTTGCAGAAGGACGACCGCCTTGGGCTCATGGAAGAGAGGAACCGCCAAATCAGGGAGGTCGCATATGAACAAAGTTGAAACGCCGCGCTGGATTCAGGACAAGCATTTCAACGAGGTGCTGTTCTGCGAGGACTTTCTATCGGCGCACCCGATGGTTTGCGTTGACGGCAGCTTTTTCACCGTGGAGGGTCGCGTTGCCGACGAAGAAGGCGTTCGCAAGCAGATCTACGAGATGCTGCGCTCGCATTTTACGAGCGGCACGGCTCGCCGCGCCACCACCCTTCTGGAAACGCTCAGGCTGGAGGCCTACACGCCGGAGCTGCCCATTCAGGAGGACCGTATTCATGTTGCCAACGGCACGCTGTTTCTCAATGGTGAGTTTCGTGTCGAAAAAGAATTCTGCCGCAACCGTCTCCCCATCCGATATGACCCCAGCGCGCCGCAGCCGGTGACATGGCTGCGGTTTTTGTCTGACTTGCTGGAACCGGAGGACATTTTGACCTTGCAGGAATACCTCGGCTACTGCCTGATTCCGACGAACCGCGGGCAGGTCATGATGCTGCTCAAGGGCAACGGCGGCGAGGGCAAGAGCCGCATCGGCGTGGTGATGCAGAAGCTGCTGGGCGGTAACATGAAAAACGGCAGCATCGCCAAGGTGGAGCGCAGCCCCTTCGCCCGCGCCGATCTGGAGCACGAGCTGCTGATGGTGGATGACGACATGAAGATGGAGGCACTGAAATCCACGCACTATCTCAAATCTCTCATCACCGCCGAAATGCCCATGGACTTGGAGCGCAAGGGCGAGCAGAGCTATCAGGGGCAGATGTATGTCCGGTTTCTGGCGTTTTCCAATGGCGATCTGGAATCCCTCTATGACCATTCGGACGGCTTTTACCGGCGGCAGCTCATCCTGTCGGTGAAGAAAAAGCCGCCCAATCGGGCGGACGACCCATTTCTTGCGGATAAGCTCTGCGGGGAGATCGAGGGGATCTTTCTCTGGTGCCTGGCGGGGCTGCGCCGCCTGCAAGCAAACAGCTTCCGCTTCACCGAGAGCACGCAGACGAAGGCCAACCGCGAGGACGCCCAGCGGGAAGCAGACAACGTGCTGCTGTTCCTGCGCTCGGAGGGGTACATCCAGCTGAAGGCCGACAGCAACATTACATCGGCCAATCTGTACGCCATTTATACCATGTGGTGCAGCGACAACGCCTACAAGCCGCTCGCCGCGCGGACGGTGAGCATGACGCTCAAAAAGCACGCCGATGAGTTCGGCCTGGAGCACGACAATCACATCCAGAACGCCCTCGGCAAGCGGGTCAACGGCTTCTGAGGCATCGAGGCGCTGGCCGCGCCGCCGGTTTTATGAGATCAGACACGAAATTCTCCATCCCATCCATCCCAAACATCCGGGATGGATGGGCGGATGGGATGGATGATTTTCGGTTCAGCTGTGAAGGAGGAATTTAGTGAAGAAACCGCATTTTAAGGAACTGCCGCTGTTTCACATCTATGACAGCAGCCTGACTGGAAGTCAAAAGCTGCTGATGACGCTGCTTTTCATCGATAACGCCTACGACATTTACGAACTCAGCGCGCTCGCCAAGCTCCGTGTCGAAGATGTGATTTTTGATTTGAAGGAGCTGAAAAGGAGAGGGTATTTTCAAGAGCGATAAGAACCGGAAAGAAATTTGCGCGGAAACGAAACCATTTCACGAAAACGCGCTGCTCGGAGCAGCGTACCGGCATTACGAAAAAGTGTGCATATGCACGGTTTTATGAAATGTCACACGGTTTCGGAAAGTCGATACCCCTCACTTGCGAAGAGGGCATCGACCGCCACGTTTCCAGCGGATTTGAGCAGAACAGATTTTTACACCAGACAGCGAAGCGGATGCGTTGGAGAGCGTACCCGCTTCGCTGTTTTCATCACGAAAATTTGGGAGGATTTTATGAGCATCAGAAATGAGATCAAATCGCAGATCGTCCGCGCCGGTTTTACGATGCAGGAGGTCGTTGACCGACTGGCTGATGAATACGATTGGAGCGACAGCGTTTCCAATCTGTCCGCAAAATTGCAGCGGGAGAGCATCCGCTATAAGGAGGTTATGGAGCTGGCCGACGTGCTGGACTGCGACATCGTGTGGGTAAAGCGAGGGGATCGCCGATGAAAGCGCAGTACGCCATTCTCCGCTTTGCCAAATATAAGGGGCCGGAAATCGGGCATATTGAGTCCCACAACGAGCGCACCAAGGAGAAGTACGCCAGCAATCCAGACGTGGACACGTCCCGCAGTCACCTCAATTTCCATCTGGTGACGCCCCAGCGCAAGTACCGCGCCGAGGCGGAAAAGCAGATCGCGGAGGCGGGCTGCCGCACGCGGTCGGACAGCGTGCGCGTGGTGGAGGCGCTGGTGACAGCCAGCCCGGAGTTCTTCAAGGGTAAGAAGAAAATCGAGGTCAAAGCCTATTTTCAGGAGGCGCTGGACTTCATCCGGGAACACCAAGACCCGAAAACCATTATATCCGCCGTGGTGCATATGGACGAGAAAACGCCCCATATGCACCTTTGCTTTATCCCGCTGACGGCGGACAAGCGGCTCTCTGCCAAGGAGATCGTCGGCAACAAGAAAAAGCTGACATGGTGGCAGGACGAGTTCTGGAAGCATGTGGTCAAAAAATATCCCGATCTGGAGCGCGGCGAGAGCGCCAGCGAAACCGGACGTGACCACATCCCGCCGCGACTGTTCAAGGAGGCTGTCCATCTGAACCGGATGAAGGAGCAGATCATGGCGATTCTGAACGACACCAATCCGTTCAACAAAAAGGCCAAGCTGGACGAGATGGAAGCGCTGCTGGGTAAGTACGTTCCCGGCGCGGAGGCTCTGCGGACGAAGCTCAAGAAGTATGACGCCGCTTATAAGGCGCTGACTGCCGAGAATGCGGCGCTCGAAAAGCAGCTGGGCGCTGCCTCCAAGGAAAGCGTCCTGAAAAAACTGGAAATCAACGAAAAGCTCCGGGAGCTGGACGAGCTGCACCGCATGGTGGACGGCATCCCGTCGGAGATTTTGCAGGCGGCAAAACAGGTGGCCGCGCATAAGCAGCAGGAAAGATGAGGAAACTAAGGGCGTTAAAGGAGGCTGGTTCTATTTGGAGATGAACGTCAGGGACGATCAGAAGCTTGTTGAAATCTGGCTGACGAATGCAGAAAAAATTGACCCCGTCCTGCGGGAGGGGCTAAAGGGGATTTACGCCAAGTATAAGACGAAGAAATACATGGTCGCCGTGTTCGAGTCCGGCAAGGGCGACCTTTACGAGAACACGCGGGATCTGCTGCTCTTCAACCGCCGCCGCAGCGCCGAAAAGGCCGTGCAGCAGGCGAAAAAGCAGCGCACCGTGGGCATGGAGCGATAAACCTCGGGCGGAAGAGAGAAATCTCTTCCGCCCTTTTTTTTGCCCTTGCAAAGCTTGAAAACATCATGTACAATATTATCTAAAATAGCATGTTTATCAGAAGATATGTGTGGTTCATGCTTGCCGCCAGAGAAACGGAGGGAAACGCAAATGGAAAATGAAATGATGGAACGCAGTGAAATTCTGCTGTACAGCGATGAAAACGGAAAAGAGTTTGTCAGCGTCGTATTCAAGGACGAGACATTCTGGCTGACGCAGAAGGCGATGGCTGAGCTGTTCGGCTGCACGCCGGATAACATCTCCCTGCACTTGAAGAACATCTTCGCGGAAAGCGAATTGAATCGAGAAGCAGTTACCGAGAAATTCTCGGCAACTGCCGCCGACGGAAAAAACTATCTGACCCAGCACTACAACCTCGATGCCATCATCGCCGTCGGCTACCGTGTGAACTCCAAAAAGGCCACGCGCTTTCGCCAGTGGGCGACGAAGACGCTGAAGGAGTACATCCAGAAGGGCTTTGTACTGAATGACGAACTGATGAAGAACGGCCGCCCGTTCGGGAAAGACTACTTTGACGAACTGCTCGAGCGCATCCGCGAGATCCGTGCCAGCGAGCGCCGGGCCTATCAGAAAATCGCGGATGTCTTCGAGCAGTGCAGCTATGATTACGACAAAAATAGTGAGACGACAAAGGCCTTCTATGCCTTCGTACAAAACAAGCTGCATTACGCCGTCACCGGCAAGACTGCCGCGGAGCTGATTTCCGAGCGGGCGACACTGGACAGTCCCACGATGGGGCTTACCACATGGAAGGGCGCGCCGGATGGAAAGATTCTCAAAAGCGACACACTGGTGGCGAAAAACTACCTGAACGAAAAGGAGCTGTCCCGCCTGAACCGGCTGGTGACCATGTTTATCGACTACGCCGAGCTGATGGCAGAGGACGAGCAGCTGATGAGTATGCAGGATTGGCTGAACGAAACCGATCGATTCCTGACCAACAACCGCCGAAACGTGCTGGACGGCAAGGGTCACATCTCGCGGGAAGCGGCAGCGAAAAAGGTCGGCGCGATCTACGAGGAGTTTCGCAAAAAGCAGGACGAGGCGTATATTTCCGAGTTTGACCGCCAAACGGAAAAGTACCTCAAGGGTGAATGACCATGATTGAAACATTTGACATCGCGGGCTATGCCCGTATTTCTGTGGATGATGAGCAGGATCAAAAGAACATCTCGATTGAGAACCAGAAGGCCATCATCGAGGACTATGTAAGAACCCACTTCCCCGGCAGCACGCTGACGTTTTTTGAAGACCGCGACCGCTCCGGCTACACGTTTGAGCAGCGCGAGGGCTATCAGGAGATGCGCCGGGGACTCATGTCCCACAAGTACGATATTCTCATCATCAAGGACTTTTCCCGCTTCTCCCGCCGCAACAGCCGCGGGCTTGTGGAGCTGGAAGACCTGCGCGACGCGGGCGTGCGCATCGTCTCCATCGGGGACGGCGTGGACTTCCCCAATGACGACGATTGGCTGAAAATCCAGTTCCAGTTTCTTGTGAACGAGATGCCCGTCACGGACACTTCCCGCAAGGTGCGCAATGTCATCAAGCGGCGGCAGAACGACGGCGAGTGGATCTGCGCCGCACCCTACGGCTATCTCGTGACCGAGGACAAGCAGTTTGAGATCATCCCCACCGAGGCCGAGACAGTCCGCAAGATTTTTGACCTCTACAACAACGCTGGTTGGGGCTACAAGAAAATCGCCAACTACCTCACCGATCAGGGCGTTCCCACGCCGCGCATGTCCGAGCGGATGCGCAAGGAGGCGGCGGGCAAGAAAACGAAACGGGAAGCCAAAAACGCCTGGGCCATCGCCACGGTGCAGGGTATTCTCGACAATGATTTTTATATCGGCACGCTCCGGCAGGGCAAGTACACCCGCGCCAAGATCAACGGCAAGGAGATCAAGCGCAACGACGACGAGCATATTGTCATTGAAAACCATCATCAGGCCATCATCGACTACCGCACCTTCGCCATCACCAGCGCTCTGCGGGAAAAGCGCAGCCGTAATAACTATCGCGGCGTCAAGATCAATGACAACGTGTATTCCGGCTTTTTGCAGTGCGGCGACTGCGGCAGTCCGATGTTTGCCATGAGCCGGAGCGATTTAGCGCCCGCATACACCTGCGGGACGTATCACCGTCGCGGTCTGAAAGGCTGCACGAGCCACCATATCCGCGTTGACCGGCTGGACGAGCTGCTGAAGAGCTATGTGCGCAAGCTGGCGGACAGCTCCTCCGCCATGCTGGCGCAACTCAACGAGGAACTGAAGCGGGAGACCGAGCAGGTGGCGGAAACGGAACAGTCTGCCGACAATCTGGCAGCGGTGCTGGCCGATCTCACCGAGGAGCTGAAGGTCACCAAGCGCCAGCGCATCCGGGAAATCATGAAAAAGCCCGAGCAGGAAGCCTCCATCGAGACGCTGTATGATGAGATGGAAGCCGACCTCCAGAAGAAGATCGACGGCATCCACCACCAGATCGACCTGCTGAGCGATAAGCGCAACACCATCATTCAGGTGAACCGCGTGGCAAAGACCGCCATCGACGTGTTTCGTGATATTCTGGAAAAGGACAAGCTGGAACGGAACGATCTGGATGCGGCCATGCTGGTGGCCCTCAAGCAGACAAACGACTTCGTGCTGTCTCAGGGCAAGCCGCTCGACCCCATGTCCAAGGCAGCGTACGAGGACATTCAGGCGCAGGTGGAGGCCCGCGCCGGAACGGCTTGCGGTTCGTCCGACTGACCGGAAATGAAAACCGATTGCAGATTGTGGGGAAGGATGCTATACTAAAGGGTATCATGAATGTGAACCGACCCCGAATGAAAAAGCTGGAGGAAATCTAGGAATGAGTCAAGCTCCGCGCCGCATCAACACCCAACGCTCGCTGAACCGCCCGACGGAACAGCGGCCGACGGAGGCTCCTGCCTCCCGCCCGGCTCCGCTGCAGGGCCAGCCGGATTTCTTCGAAGAACCGTCTGTGCCGCATCCGGAGCAGAGGCCCCGTCCGGCTGCCCCAGCGCA
>ERZ780198.1593-NODE-1593-length-20128-cov-2.720769_pt1 | contig 20128 bp, 10 predicted proteins | sample MGYA00510979_ERZ780198 | MGnify/ENA primary metagenome ERZ780198 (study PRJEB29588, sample SAMEA2158039) | human gut metagenome | biome: human gut; feature: human-associated habitat; material: faeces | place: Denmark | collected 2008/2010 ...
ATTATCAAAACTTTGTGTAAATTTGCAGCGAAAAGTGTATCTCTTACTAAGAGATGCACTTTTTTTCTTCTCTCTCCTGAAATCTTATTCACCACGTTCCCAACAGGTTAAGCATCATTAAGTGTTTGTTTTACTTCTGTTCCGTAAATCTTAACGGATGTCAACGTATCATAATGGAGAGATTTTGAGGTATTTGGAAAAGACCAAGGAGTTTCTGAAAAAGACTTAAGTGTTTTTTGAAAACATTTAAGTCTTTTTTAAAAGCTCAAAGTCTTTTCTCAAAATACTTAGATTTTTGGGTCAGATGTATTATTCTGATGTGATTTGTATTGCAATTCATTCATATAGAAAACGTGTTTTTATATGTCAAATGGATGATGGGTGCCATTCATTTTAGCAGGATGATGGATTGCTCTTTACTGATTGGTTGCCTGAAGATGATATATTAAAATTGAAAGTACGCATACTTTCGAATGTTCCTAAAAGTATGCATACTTTATTTTATTTCTGATATTGCGATTCCGGCAATTCTGAAAATTGCTTCTTAGAATGACGACGAGGATTTGAAAGCTTCAAGAGCGATGGTTGGTTGCCCATTGTTGTCAAAAGCACCGAGTGTATATGCATTCCAATTACCATAAGCTTGTGGCTCCCAATAAAAGACACCCAGACATTGGGTAATCTCTTTTGATTTGGTGATGAGACTGGATAAAAATTGGTAACATTCTTCGGCTTCATCCCATGGCATACCTACTTCACAAAGCATAACTTCGGAGCCATAACGGTCAATCATGTCTCTCATGTTAGCTATACAGTTGTCTGTCATGCTTTGCCAAGTGTCGGCTTTTGGGTAGAGAGACATTCCGATAACGTCCCATTTGCCACCATTCGCTTTCAGTCCGTCAAATAACCAGCGGTAGAGTGAATTATCATCGCCTGCCTGTAAATGTACAATGACTTTGGTTTCATTGAATACTGATTTCACGGCATTGTATCCGGCAGTGGTGAGGGCAGCATATTGTGCCATGTGTTCCGAGGCTTTTCCTTCGTTCCACAACATACCGTTTCCGGTCTCGTTTCCTACTTGTACCCATTCGGGGATGATGCCTTTTTCTTTCAGTGCAGTAAGTACATCGCTGGTATGTTCGGCTACGGCATTTTGGAGTTCGTCCAAAGAATATGTATTCCATGCAGCCGGTTTAGTTTGTTGTCCCGGATCTGCCCAACTGTCGCTGTAATGAAAATCAATCATCAGTCGCATACCCAATTGATGAGCACGCCAGGCTTTTACCAGTACATCGCTTTTATTACACCAACCGTTGGTGGGATTCACCCATACACGCAGTCGGATGGAATTCATTCCCAATTCGCGGAGCAAAGTTATACATTCCGTTTCGCGTCCGGCAGAGGTATAGAACTTGGTTCCGGCTTTTTCCATTTCGGTGAGCCAGCTTACATCGGCTCCTTTGGCAAATCCACTCATGTCATAAGTCGGTGTTTTTGGGAAAATCGGTTTGTCATTATCACTGCAAGCAGCTGCTCCTAAAAGGAGCAGTCCGGCAAATAGTATATTTCTTAATTTCATCATTTCTTCTTTATTTTAGGGTATATGTTCTGTTTATTAAATCTACTGTCAGTGTATAAGTGCCGGGAGCGAGGACGGCATCCTCAGTTATATTTGTTCCTTTGTAATAAAGTACACCGTCAGTACCGCCAAATTTATAAGTCCAGGCAGTGTCTAGAATAATTTGGATTCCATATTCCGAAGCTTTTTCAATGGTAACATTTCCGCTGAATACACCTTTGTCTGCTGTTGCTGTGAGTGTGTGCAGTGTCCAGTCGTCATTTGCTCCCGAGTAGTAGATTTCATTGCCAATGGCGGTCAGTTGGTAAGTCAGTGCTTTCAGCGAAATGTCGAAGAAGTAAAGGCCTTCTGCCGGTGCGGGCAAGTTTGTTCCGCTTTGGAATGCCAGTGTACCTTGATAGGCATCTCCGCTTGCCAAAGTATAGACATCTTCCCAGTTGCCGTCTTCTATGGCTATCTGATAACCCCATTGTGAACCGGTGTTTACAGCTCCGGCATAACTCAGATTATCTTCGTCATAGAGTGACAGTTTATTATCGAAGGTCCAATTTTGTCCTTCATTGATGGCGTCATCGACTCCAGGAAGGTAGACATATGGGTTGATTTCGGCCGGTTTTTCATTTCCGCTTTCAACTTCGACTTTCCATGCTTTCGGGTTACTCAGATCGAGGATTAGTGTACATTCTCCTGCAGCAGGTGCATTGACGATGATATCTCCTGGTTGTTGCCCGAAGGTAAGGGTTTCTCCATTTTGGGCGAAGGCAATGGAGGTAGCAATTCCCGGATTTGTATCAGAATCCGAATTGTCTGTTCCGGTAGAATAGTCATAGAGTTGTCCGGTTCCTGAAGTGCGGATGGTGAGGTTACCGGCTTGTGCAGCGTTGAAAGTCATTGTCCATCTCATATTCGGACGGTCGAAAGTCATTTCGCCTTCGATATCTCCGTTTACGGTCAGGTTGGAGATATAAAGTGCCGACCATACTTTTTTGTTGGTATTGACATTTACATAGTAGCAACCGCTGAGGGCAGGGAACCAGAAGTTCCATTTCGTATTTTCGGATGAGAGAAGGAAGGCTGTGCCGGATACACCATCGTTGCCCCAAATAGTACCATCACCTTCGCGTAGGTAATAGTTATACCACGAGGTTGCACCCATAAATCCTATATATTCTCCGTTGGAAGTGGCAGAATAGAGGCTGTTACCTGTTTCTTCCTGTTTGGAGTCGAGTATATATCCGACACTCATGTCGATGCTGTAGGGAGTTACGGATACGACCGTTGTATTGGTATACACCGGTTTCATATTGTTTCCGGTGGAGGATTTCACACGAAAATAGAGAGAGTTTGCTACGTTTGGTGTGGCTCCCAGGTTTTTGGCTATCGTGTTTAGTTCTGCACCCGTATATGCTTTTGACAGAGATGTTTCAACTGATTCCGTTATACTGTTCGAGAAATCTTCGGAGGTAGAAACTTGCATGGTCATGTCGGTCAGGTCAGGGGCTTGCATATCAGGATCGCTCACAGTCAGGGCATCTTTTGTCCATGCCAGTGATAGCACAATTTGCTTACTATTTTTTTGAGTCAGCATTACTGTGCTTTCAGAGGCTATCAAGTCACCCGGCTCAAGACTGTTCAGATATATTTTTTCTCCGTCTTTTTCACAAGCGGTAAAACAAGTAATTGCCGCCAGTGTCAGAAAGAAATTCTTTATTGTTTTCATATTATGTATATTGTTTTAATAGTTTTCGTTATATAAGTTTGGGTTGGCAGTCAGGTCTGTTTGTGGAATGGGGTAAATATTGTACTTATTGTCTACCGCCATGCCATCTTTGACACCACCTTTCCATTGCCACAGATAAGTTGAGGTAGTAAACTTGTCATAGCGTATGAGATCAGTGCGGCGGGTGCATTCCCAATATAGCTCGCGTGCGCGTTCGTCCAAAATGAAGTCCGGTGTGAGTTCACCGTTTGTAATGTTTCCGGCGTCACTGCCGAAAGCACGTTCACGCAGCTGGTTGATGTATCCCAATGCAGTGGCAGTATTACTTCCTTGTCCGCCGCGAACCACTGCTTCTGCCAACATCAAGTATACATCTGCCAAGCGGAACATCGGATAGTCCGTATTTACACCACCGTCTACCGTGTTTGATGCAGCTTTACCTTCATCGGTTAGGTTTGTCCATTTTTCTACAAAGTAACCGTTGTTTTGACTGTCAATGGCATCTAGGTATTGTGTTTGTCCTTCGGTGAAGAACATAGCGCGTCCGTCTCCTTCTCCGAAAAGTGCAGGCACTTCGCCACGGACACGAAACATACCCCAACCTTGTGTCACTCCGTATTTTTCCGGTTTCTGATAGTCGGAGGTATTACTCACTTCGCCACATATAATATAGGTAGTAGAACCCCATGATACAGTATGTTCGGCATCTACAGCCAGTGGAAAGATGATTTCATTAGTACGCTTATGATTGTCGGCATTAAATAATTTGGCATATTCCGGCTCTAATGAGTAACCTTCGGCTATAACTTGATTGCAGGCAGTGATACAATCGGTGTATCGTTCTGTACCTGTGTAAATTTTCGCATTCAGATAAAGCTTTGCCAAAAGCGTATAAGCAGCTGCTTTTGAGGCGCGTCCGTATTCGGCTTCAGTGCGTGAGAGGAGGTCATTATCAATCTCTTTCAGCTCCGATTCTATATACTCAAAGACTTGCTTGCCTGTGTAGCGGGGCGGGATAAAGGAACCTATGGGGTCATTTTCGGTGACAAAAGGAATATTCCGGAATAAATCGAGTGCATGAAAATAGGTCAATGCACGAATAAAACGTGCCTCAGCACGGTAATGACGAATGTTTGTCTGGTCATCTTCTGAAAATCTGGCAATCTGTTCATCACCGGCATTACGCAGAAATTCATTGCAAAGTGCAATGGTATAGTAGATATGGTAATACATATCCGACACCCAGGTGTCGTTGGCATCCCAACTCAGATATGTCAGGTCACCCACTTTGTCTCCTTCCAGCCATGTAGAAGCCACTTCGTCTGTTCCACATTCCTGAAGGTTGAAATAACAACGCATATAGTCTTGCCCATTGTTGCTGTTCAGGTCGGCATTACCGCCTCCTTTTTCTTGTCCGTTGATGACAAAGGAAGCATATAATTTAGCCAATACCTGTTTGTAATTGCTCGGTTCGTTATAAACGTTGCCTGAAGTGGTTTCGATGTGTGGTGTCTGATTCAGATCGTCCGTACACGAAGAAGAAAGAGTCAATGCACCGGCAAGCAGTGCGGCATATATTAATTTTTTCATTGTGATATTCATTTGAAGGTGATTAAAATTCAAGTCCCAAGCTCAATGAGAAAGTGCGTGGGCGCGGATAAAAAGATACATCCATGCCATTGGGTACTTCCGGATCTACGCCACTGTATTTGGTGATGCAGAACACGTTTTGAACCATGGCACTGGCATTCAGATTGAACCATTTACATATGCGGCCAAAATTGTAACCCAACGTCAGGTTATCCATTTTCAGAAAAGAGGCATTCTCTACATAGTAATCCGACAGATATTGGCGGTTTTGAAATTCTGTCTTCAGGAAACTGCGGTTCAGGTTGTTCAACTGATAAGAGTTGTAACTCACTGTGCTCCATGCACCGGTATTCATAGACATGCCATTGTATACATAGTTACCTACATTGGCACGGAAACTCATACCTAAATTCCATTTTTTATAGCGGAGGGAGGTACTTAAACCGAATATGAATTCGGGGGCGGGTGAATGGTAGCGGTAAAGGTCGGAAGAGTTGATTTCATCGTCACCATTCAGGTCGGCGTAAGCTCCTTCGATGGGTTTGCCTGTTTGTTCATCATATAATTGATGGTAGACATAGAACATATAGGGCTCATATCCTTCGCTTAATACTTGAAACTGATATCCGTCAATAGATGGACCTACGGCAGTGTTGGTGGTTGTCGAACTTGGTGTGAGAGATAGATTTTTTACTTTCATATTTTGCCAGGTCATGTTAAAACTCAAATCCCATCCCCAGTCTTTGGCTTGTATAGGGCTGGCGTTTAAGGTGAACTCAATACCGTGACTGTCTACATTTCCCACATTGGTGGTAATGGTTTTGTCGAAAGTAGTTCCGGCAGGTGCGGGGACGGTGGCAATTAAGTCTTTGGTTTGGCGGGGATAGAAATCGAAACTACCGGTAATGCGGTCTTTCAAGAAGCCAAAATCGAAACCGGTGTTCCATGAGGTAGTGGTTTCCCATTTCAGTAGTTTGTTGTATGACTCGGGGCGATAAGTATAATAGTACTCATCACCGAACCGATATTGTGCGCCGTCCTGACCGGTGGTATAAATGGGCATATAGCCATAGTTGCCGATACCGTCTTGCTGACCGGTGACACCATAGCTGGTTCGGATTTTCAGGTTACTTAGCACCGGATTGTCTTTCAGAAATGATTCTTCGGTCACTCTCCAGCCTAAAGCTACGGATGGGAATGTTCCCCAGCGAGTATCCGAATCAAAACGGGAAGTACCATCGCGGCGAACGGTAGCTGTGACCATATAGCGTGAGTCGAAGGTATAGTTCAAACGGGCATAATAAGATATCAGTGTGTGGCGCTGGTCGCTGGCAGCAATGCTGGTCTGTATTTCTCCCTTTGTATTCAGTTCGGCATAAGCCGGACTGGTGCTTTTCCAGTACTGATAGTCATATCCCACAGTAGCATCGATACTGCTTTTCCATGAATCTATATATTTATTGTAGTTCAGGTAAGTAGTGAGCAGATGGTTTTCGTTGTTTTGCGGGCCATATTCGTAATCCCGGCCGGCAGTGGTGTAATATTGCATGGCTTCGGCCGGTACATATACATTCCCTTTTCCTTCGGCATAATCATAACCCAATGTGGCATGGAATTTAAGTTCGGGAAGGAAATGCATTTTATAGTCTATATCGAAGTTGCCGATAAAACGTTGTACTTTGCTGGTAGAGTTGTTTTGTTCAATTCTTCCCAATGGGTTCAGAACGGCTGCATTGACCGGTGCGCCGGTATTGTCGAGCGCTTCGTTATAGCCGCCGAAGTTTGAGTTTCCCGAATAGACAGGCAGAGTAGGGTTGAAGGTAGAAGCTGCCCAAATAGCTCCGGTTTCGGCAAAACGGTTATTGTTGACCGAGCCTTTAGCATTGATATTGAGCTTCAGATAGTCATTAAAGAAAGAAGGTGACAGTGAAAGGCTTCCTGTAAAGCGTTCTGCGTTGTCGGTTTTTAGGATACCGTTTTGGTTGTAGTAGCCCAAAGATACGCGGATAGGCAGATTCTTTGTCAGGCGTCCGGCGATGCTCAGGTTGTTGTCTGTACCGAAAGCGGTATGGTAAATTTGGTTGTTCCAGTCTGTGTTGTCATTTCCGAGCAGGGCTTGTTGGGCCACAGTACCGTGACTCTTAATAACGTCTACAAATTCATTGTGTGACAACATATCTGCCATTTTTGTGCGTGTTTGTATGGAGTTGGTGGTATTGAAACTAACCTTTATCTTATCACTGTTTCCTTTTTTGGTAGTGATAATAATTACACCATTGGAGGCGCGTGAACCATAAATAGCAGTAGAGGAGGCATCTTTTAATATCGTCATGCTTTCGATATCGCTTGGGTTGATGAGGCTTAGGAAGTTACCATTGTTTCCGCTGATACCACCGCTTTCGAGGGGAACACCGTCAAGTACGATGAGTGGGTCATTACTAGCGTTTAATGAGGCTCCTCCACGGATACGGATGGTACTGCCTGAAGTGGGTGAACCACTGGCAGACATGATTTGCACACCCGAAACTTTACCATTGATTAATTGTTCGGGAGAGGATATCAGTCCTGAGTTGAAGTCTTTGCTGCTGACATTGGATACAGAACCGGTGAGGTCGCTTTTGCGGGTAGTTCCGTAACCGATAACCACCACATCGGTCAATATTTGTGTGTCACTGTTTAGCTGTACGTTCAATATATTGGTTCCTTTAGGAATAGTGACACTCTTAGAGTTGTAACCTACATAAGAGAAAAGGAGTTCGCTGGCATCTGAAGGAACAGTGAGGGAATAGTTGCCATTAAAGTCTGTCACTGTGCCGATTGTTGTTCCTTTTACCACAATACTGGCACCGATGAGCGTTTCGTTGGCTTCATCTGTCACTTGTCCGGTGAGGGTTCTTGTTTCTCCTGTCTGTTGTGCGAGGACAGGAGAGATGCCTAACAACGTGCATAGTAACAACAGTGCTACTGTGCCGCGCAGATTTAAGATTTTGTTTTTCATGAGGTTTTGTTTTTTATGGTATTATTGTTTATTTATTCCAGCCATGCCTTTTTTATTCTTATCTCTTCTCCGTCATTGGAAACTTCCAGAGTTTCTATTTTTTCTATCTGAAACGGAATGTCTGTTACCGGCTCAAAGTATTCTGTTAAAAATGTGGGATAGGCATGAGGTAGCAGTGCGGTTGCACTTTGTTTCAATTCCCTGAGCGGTATCCGAATTATACCATCCTGACCGCAGGAACAGGGAGCTTTATAGGTGTAACCGTCTGAAGTAATGAAACCGGCCTTTGTTTTCATTACCTTGCCATCCAGTTCCAAACAGAGGTATTTAATCTGTGGCAACCGTAATTTTTTTCCTTCTATCTCCTGACGGATATATTTCTTAAAAAAATGGTGGTTACTGCCTTCGGGCAATGTATAGTGTTCCATTCCGTTCCATTCTTCACAAACTGAAGAGGATACCAGTTCAATCGCATTGTCGGGGGCGGTGACTTTGCTTTCCCAGTATTGCTTGTCAATATAGTCCCAATCTAATGGGCTACCTTCTGTTCCACTGGGAAAAGTTTGTTGTTTACCGCCCCGGCATACGATTACATTATACCTGAAAAATCCTTTTTTTACCTCTGTGCCTGGCACGATGGCTCGATAAGTATAGCCATGCGTATGTGTCATTTTGATGTAGGGATTTGTTTCGTTCCAGAAAGAAACCTTGTCTGTATAGATAATGATGGAGTCGGGGTGTGAAGGCCCGATTATCTGTGCCTCTATAACCAAATCTTTTCCAGCATCAACGGTCTTGGTAGGTTGATGGATAACAGTGAAGTCTTTGCGTTGTCGGATGTTTGGCTGTACATATTCACCTAATCGGATATTCTGCCATCGGGTATCTTTGTTCCATTTATTAACCGGATTATAGTCCTTACGTTTCAGTAGGTAAACACCCGGTCTTAAACATGGAAGTGTACTGTTGATTGCTTCTATATCCAGAGAATTTCCGTCATTTAGTGCAGTAGCAATAAAATCTTCCCCTAAGTCGGGAAGGCGGAGTGTCATGTCCCAAGCATTGTTTACTATTGTCACTGTTTCCTTCTTCAAAGAGGGTTTGGCAAAAGGGTCACTGACTTGTATGGCATCTGGTAATACTTCCAGTCTCCATATACCATTTTCCAATCGGTCGACAAAGTAAGCTCCGGTTCCTTCATATTTGATAATGGGAGAACTACCACATCCGGCTATAGCCTGTAAATGTTCGATAGCAACTGGATGGCTGTGGGTGGTATTAGAATAGAAGAACGCATCCGGTCGATTTAATTCACTTAAATCTTGCTTATAGCTGACATGTACATTCGTAAAGACTGTATCATTGGGGTAAGTGCCGAAAGATTCACCTCTCTTTATGTTGCGGGCAACCTCTGCAGCTATTTTCATGCTGATTGCTTTATGTGGAGTATATGCCAGATTTAAAAAGTGAGTCTGATATTCGGTATTGGCGTATGCTATATCAATGGGGTCATAGGAAAATTGGGTAATCCATTGAAAACCGGCAGTGCGGAAGCTGCGTGCTATGACGGGATACATATAAGAATACATGATATCTGCCGGGTCGAACTCATAGACAAGACGTGCTTTTTTGTCGAATCCTTTTATATGTGAGAATGGAATGTTGTAGGAATCTACATGAGGCAGGAAATTACCTTTGCGAGTGTAACCTGCTACAAGTCCGATGGGATACCATTGATAGGTTGTTCCCTGGATGGCTGTGTCATAGTAGGCTTCTGTTACATGTTGGTTATGGCTTACATTATAGAATACCGGTTTCTGATTACCTGCTTTCTTTAAAGCTGTCAGCATCCGGTCTATATAATTTTTTGTTTCTTCTTTTGTCCCTGGATGACAGGGTTCATTGTTTATTTCAAAACCGATAATATATGGATCGTCTTTATAAGCCAATCCGGTATTGGGATTGATATGGTTAATCAAGGCGCTAATATATTTCTCTTGGGCAGCAATGGCTTCAGGATTCCGGTGTATGTCGCACTTATCATAATTATAGGAATATCCTCCGGTTGGTTTGTTATGTTCAGGATATCCATTACCAAAGTTGGTTTGTGAAGTAATAACAATACGAATGTCCCGTTCTCTTAGACGCATCAGCAGGTAATCGAGTAACTCCAGATGCTCGTTGTCTATCAAGTTGCCTTTGGCATCGCTGATTTCGACATCCCAGATGTGAATACGGTAGGCGTTTAAACCCAGGCGTGCTATATGGTATACATCACGGTCTATGGCATTTTTATGGTCTATGCCTAGATAGTTCATGGCACGATAGGCATGAGCAAAAGGCAATGTGTAATTCACTCCATAGAAAGAAGCTTCTTTCCGGGTGTCACTCCAACGCATTACTCCTTTTCCATCAATATAAACGGTAGGGATTTTTTTTGCGTAGCCTGCCAAAGTAAATATACAGAAAACAAAGATAAGAAAGTGTTTCATCATATAATTAAATTTATGGTTTCGTTTTGATGGAAACAAAAGTAGTGGAGGGCTGCTTTAGAAAAAAGCAGAGATTGGACATAAAAGGACAAAAGTCGGACAAGAGGAAAAAATATCGATGAAATGGAGGATTTTTTTTATTCTTTTTCTATAAATTGTTTTGGTGTCACCCCAAATTCATTTTGAAAACATTTGGAGAAGTAGGAAGAACTGGAGAAGCCGACCATGTACATTACTTCAGCTACTGAAAACTTTTTCTGTTCCAATAGCATGGCGGCTTTTTTCATGCGGATATTTTTAATATATTCTACCGGTGAAAGTCCGGTCAGTTGTTTTACTTTTCGATAGACTTGTTTGTTGCCGATTCCTGATAACTCGCAGAGTGCATTGACATTCAGTTCAGAGTCTGCTATATGATCTTCGATAATACGTGTAATATCTGCAAGGAATTTTTCATCATAAGATACAGCCTCAATCTTTTTGGGTGTACTGATGGTCTCAATGCGTGCCACAGCTTCCAGTGTTCGTCTTTTACTGATTAACTGTTCTACGCGTGATAACAGAATTTCGGCTTCGAAGGGTTTGGTGATAAAGGCATCAATATTTAATTGGATGCTCTCCAATTCAGTATGTTTATCGTCTTTACCCGTTAATAAGATAATGGGAATGGTAGAGGTGGGGACATGTTTTTTAATATGCCGGCACATCTCCATTCCATCCATCACAGGCATCATCAGGTCAGTGATAATCAAGTCGGGAAGTGATTCCATACAGCGTTTCAGCCCTGTTTTTCCTTCCGGGGCAGTCAGGCAATGGTAATGGGAATGAAGAATATCGTGGATAAAGTTGATAATTTCGGGATTATCGTCTACAATTAAAACAGACGGAAGGGTATCGGTGCTTTCGCATATTTCTTTTTTATGATTTTCAGGCTGTACTTTGGATGGAAATGTTTCAGCTTCTTGAAATATTGGGAGAGTAATTGTTACGGTGGTTCCTTTATTCTCTTCCGAAACAAGGTTGACTTGTCCTCCATGCAGCTCAGTGTAGGTCTTTACCAGATAAAGGCCGATACCTGTACCCTCTTTCTTTCCTTTAGTGCGTGAAGACTGAAAAAAACGTTGAAAAATATAGGGCAGGTCTTGGGCCGGAATACCTTGTCCTGTATCTGATACGCTGACGGACAATTCTTTCTCTTTGTATGATAGGGAAAGAGTAATGCTTCCTCCATCTTGAGTGTATTTCAGTGCATTGGAAAGTATATTGTTGAGGATTGACTCCCATTTGACGAGGTCGATATCTAGATAAATTTTTTCTTGGTTGGTTTTGAATTGGGTAAGAATATTCTTTTCCTTTGCCACCTCTTCATAAGATTGAAACTGCGAACGGGCAAATTCTACCATTTCCGTATGTGAGAGAATAAGTAAGGTATTGGAGTCACTGTCTAAACGATTGAAGTTTAACACTTGATGAATCAGTGAATTAAGTTTAATAGCATTACGCTGTACCCCTTCAAGCAATTTTTTTTCTTGTGGATTTTTGATTTCCGGCAATAGTTTACTGACCGGAGCAAGAATCAGGCTGAGTGGAGTCTTAAAATCATGGGACAGATTGGTGAAAAAATCTATTTTTTGACGTGATTGTTCCATAATTTGCTTTTTCTCTATACGTTCTATATGCAGGCGATTTTTCATACGGAAGAAGTTGATAATCCATGCGGTCAGTCCTGCCAATAAAAGGGAATAAATAATTTTAGCCCAAAGTGTGTAATACCAGGGTGGGCTGATACGGATTTCCAATGTATAGGCATCTTCCGAAGGCTTTCCGTTTATATTCAGTTTGCTGATTCTCAGTGTATAATTCTCATAGTCCAGATTGTTATAAGAAATTCGGTTGGTATTAGGGCTCAGTAGATTCCATTCTCGGTCTACTCCTTCCATGCGGTATACAAATTTATTTTTTTCTTCTAATGAATAAGGCAGATCGGAGAATTCGATGGCAAAATTGTTTTGGTTATGATTTAATTCGATATGATTGGTATAACGGATACTTTTTCCGTTGTTCTCTGTTAATTTTCCATTAATATATAGGGCAGTCACTATCAGGGGACGGTTATTGGGAGAAAGATTTAATATATCCGGTGAAGTAATGGCGTATCCGTCCACGTCTCCCAAATAGATTTCACGTGTGGTTCTGTCGTAATACATACTTGTAAAACGTTTGTTGGTAAGAGGGAGTCTGCGGGTGTCCGATGTTTTTTTATTGATTACCCAAAAACCATTTGAAGTGGATATCCATATATGATCTTCGACTTCCAGCATAGAAAAAACTTCATTGCTGCTGAAACTACCGAAACGAATGGTGGTGATCTCATTGTTTTGAGGGTTAATGCGAAGTATTCCACCTCGGAATCCTGCCCAGATATAACCTTGATCATCGCATAAAATGAAATTTGGCTTTTGATTTCCTGTTATGGAGTCGGTTTGTAGATGAGTGATTTGGTGAGTATGGGGATTTATTTTGTCGATGCCGTTGTTATAGACAAGCACCCATACATTACCTTTGTGATCGGGAATGAGTTGGTTGATAAACATACCCGATAGTCCGTCTTTTATAGAAAAGTTATAGTCGGCAGTGTAATACTCCGAGTTACTTTTCATCATTTTCTGCTTGTCCACTACAAAGATTCCTCCCAAACAAGTGGCTATCCATAATTTTCCTTCCGAGTCTTCCATCAGATGGTAAGCCCAGTTTGCATTATTTTTTCCTGTGCTGTCTACTATATTATAATGTATGAATTGTTGGGTAGTATAATTATAACGGTTTACGCTTCCGTCTGTAGCAATCCATAATTCATGATTATGGTCTTCGGTGATATGACGGATGCGGTTGTGGGCTAAGTTATGCCTGGAATCTCCCATTTTATACCAGATGGCATCAGAAGTATCTTTTATTGACCGCTTGGAACGGATGATACCGTTGCTTCCGCCAAACCAATAGTTGTTACGAGTATCTTTGAAAATGGAGAAAAATTGGTTGCCTTCTCCTGTTCCTGTCATTTGAGAAATCGGTATATACTGGAAGGCATTATTGTTGTGTGACAGAGAAATGCCATAATTGGTGCCTAACCATACATTTCGTTCGCGGTCTGTGAAAATATTCCATATGATATTGTCGGCAAGCGATTGCAAATTTCGCGAGTCATGTCGGGTATGCAATAATGGCTCATTTTCTTTGTAGATGTAAAGGCCATTGTCTGTGCCTATTAATAGACGTTGTTTTCCATCTAGTGCCAACGACTTGACAGAGTTGGCATGAACTGTTTCTATCTGTTCTATGTCTCCATTGGCAGGAGTATATTTAAAGAGACTTCCTTCCGTTCCAATCCAAATACATTTTCGGATAGTGTCTTCCAGCAGGGAATTGATAAACTGATTATTTTTATGTTGGGAAACGGGCAGTGGAATGTATTTAAAACTATCGTTTGTAGATGTATATTGGGAAAGTCCGTTGTAAGTTCCTACATAAATATGATTGTCCTGTGAACGGATAACAGAGTAAACAATAGTATGGGGAAGTCCTTTATATGTTTGAGTGTCGAAACGTTTAAGAGTTCGGCTGCTCAGTGTGTAATTATAAAGCCCATTCAGCGTTCCTATCCAAAGTGTTTCTCCTTGTAATGCTAATGAACGTATATCGGCGGGGAAGGTGATTGGTGGTGTTTCGTATAGGTCTGTTTTATAGTTATAGACTAACATTCCATTGTCTGTTCCCAAATATAAAAAGGTATCATTGATGATTTGTCCGCAGTAAATCCATGCATTGCTTTGTTCGTCGGGGGCAGGATGCGATTGTACGGAATACCCGTTATAACTGAATAATCCTTTATTTGAGCCAATCCATATCATGCCTTGTTCATCTTGTAAAAAGCAATTAGTAACGGATGCCTCTGTGCTAAGATTGATATTCTCAAAAATCTGATAGTTTGCTTGCTGCCCGAAAACGGATGTAAAGCAAAGAAGCATATATATAATTATATAGATGGTATATTTTTTCATATCAGATATTTATATCACTCTCTCATGGGCAAAGATAAATGATTTCTTTGAATATTGTGTAAAATATGGGGGAATCTCTTTGTTTCTCTGTTACTGTTGTAGTTTACCTATATCTGCCTGTATGTCGAAGTTGTATTGATCGGCTTCTTTAGAATGATGAGGAAATATCTGTCTCTCAGAAAGTGAGTTCCAGTCCGTCAGAACCATAAAGAGCATCGATTACTTTCTCCCGGTTAGGGAATAAGAACAAGGTATCGGGCTGACCGGCAGAACGTATTCTGATGTGATTAATTGAAAGGACAGAAAAAGATGGTTTGGATGTCGGTAGCTTATGTTTTAAACAGGTTGGCTTTAGTTTGGGATGGAGGAGTACCGGTGCTCCTTCTTTTTATATTTCATTTCGTTTTTTATCACATTTCGTTTTCGTATTAAAATATTATGTTATCTTTGTGAAAAATTACTCACCTTGATGTGTCTTAAGCTTTGTCTGACAATTCTATTTGTTTTATGTTGCTGTTGCGGCAAAGGGCAAAATGAGGTTGCTGTGGAAAACGACAGCATATTGATGGCATATTATAAAAAATGTAAGGCGAATCTGGACTCTCCCATTGCTTTGGATATGTGTGATACTCTGTTCGTGCGGAGCGAGAAAGCGGGTAACAGACGGTTGATGGCTATTGCAAAATGTTTGAAACTGGATTATTATTACTACAAGAATGATGAGGAGAATATTCTGAAGAGTGTGAAGGAGGCAAAGCTGATCAGCCGGAAATATAATCAATTGAAATATTATTATTTTGCATGGGGGAGTCGGCTGATAATCTACTATCTTAAGCAAAATAAAGCAAATATCGCTTTGTATGAAGTAAAGAAAATGCTTCAGGAAGCCCGGAAGGATAATTATATGCGGGGAGTTGCGGAGTGTTACCGTTGTATGGCGAACATTTATCTTACGCAGGATAATTACCGGTTAGCTTATGATAATTTTAAGAAGACGATAGAGATAGTAGAGGAGAATAATATTGCAGATATCAATATCCCGTCTTATTATGCTTCGCTTGCTCAAGCGGCTGTGGAGTTGAAAAGATGGGATGAAGCAAAAGAAGCTCTGGAAAAAGGAATACTTTTGGCACAAACGGATTACCAGTCTTTTACGACCCGTAAAGCGTATGCATTATATTATATAAAGAAGGGGCAGTTGAATGAGGCATGGAAATATATACAGGATATTGAGAAGTTATTTATACAGAATAAGAATATGGTCACATATATTATGGGGCTTTATTATCTCAAGGAAACCTATTATAGTGTTGCCGGACAATATAGTGAGGCGCTGAAAATGGTGGATGCAATGATGAATGACTCAACTCCCATCCGTTCTAAATATATGGATTATAAATTGGTAAGGGAACAGGGGAATATTTATTGGAAGATGGGTGACAAGCTGAAGGCTGCCGAGTTTTACTATGATTATATTGCGGCTACCGACTCTGTCCGTACAAAAGAGTTGCAGAATTCTGCCACCGAGTTTTCTTCTATTTTGGAGTTGGAGCAGCTGAAGAATGAAAGGAATGAGCTTCAGTTAAGTGTTCAGAAAGATCAATTGCATACCGTTTATTTGGTTTTGATATTCGTTGTCTTGTTTTGGATAATGAGTGGAATTCTGTTCTTTCGGATTTATAAACTCAATAAACGCTTGAAAGCGTCGGAGCTCATTGTTAACAAACAGAATAAGGACTTAAAGATTTTTGCCGATGAGTTGATGAAGGCCAAAGAACGGGCTGAATATGCAAGTATGATGAAAACAACCTTTATTCAGAATATGTCTCATGAGATTCGTACACCGTTGAATTCCATAGTGGGCTTTTCTCAGCTATTGGTGGATATATATCAGGATAATCAGGAAACAAAAGAGTTTGTTTCAATTATCGAAGTCAATAGTGCCAATTTGTTGAGGCTGATTAATGATGTGCTTGATATCTCTTTTCTTGACCAGTCTGAAGAAGTGTCTTATGATAAGGTGGAAGATATCAATGTAAGTTGCCTGTCGGGGATAGAAGCTGTTCGGACGTTGGTGCATGAGGGGGTAGAATTGGAATTTCGTCCTTCGGTAGAGAGGTGTTTGATTAAGACCAATCCGGGTAGGGTCTCACAAATATTGATTCATCTTTTGCAAAATGCGGCTAAGTTTACCGATAAAGGTTCTATTGTGTTAGATTATGAACTAAACAGAAATGAGCGGGAAATCATTTATCGCATTACGGATACAGGAAAAGGTATTCCGGCAGATAAGCAGGAATATGTTTTTGAACGTTTCACCAAGTTGGATGACTTTACTCAGGGAACAGGGTTGGGGCTTCCTATCTGCCGGTTGATTGCTGAAAAGCTGGGTGGAACACTGGTTATTGATAAAGAATATACAGTGGGCTGCCGTTTTATTCTGACTCTCCCGCTGATTGAGGTTTAAATTTTCTCTCCTTCTTTTGTTTTGCGTTGCACGATGCGTGCTCCGGCAGGAACATTTTCGGTCACCCATATATTTCCTCCTACGGTTGCACCCTTACCTATGGTCACGCGTCCCAAAATGGTAGCATTGGAATAAACGATTACATCATCTTCCAGAATAGGGTGTCGGGGAATACCTTTGATGGGATTGCCATTGTTGTCCAACGGGAAGCTTTTGGCTCCCAGCGTGACACCTTGATAGAGTTTTACGTTATTGCCAATGATACTGGTTGCACCAATCACCACGCCTGTTCCGTGGTCTATTGTGAAATGATGTCCTATTTTTGCTCCCGGGTGGATATCTATTCCGGTTTCCGAGTGTGCCATTTCTGTAATGTATCTGGGAATCAGAGGTACACCTAATATCAACAATTCATGGGCTATTCGGTAGTTACTGATGGCACGGATGGCAGGATAGCAGCTGATTATTTCACCAAAACAGGTAGCGGCAGGGTCTCCGTAATAGGCTGCTTCTACATCGGTAGCCAGAATGCGGCGCATTTCGGGCAACTTACTTATAAAACGAGCGGCAAGCAATGCTGCTGTTTCACGGCACGGTTCATTGTTGTTCGTGTTTTCGTTGTTATTATTTTCTTGCCCGAAACACAAACCGGCTTGTATTTGGTCCGTCAACAGGTCGAATAGGTTTTCTACATTTACTCCTATGTGATAAGTAATGGTATGACTGTTGATAGTAGAATTACCAAAATATCCGGGGAAGAGGATGGAACGGGCTAACTCTACAATTTTATATAGTGATTTAGCGGAAGGCAGAGGGTCTCCGTCTTTGTGTTGATGAAACAGTCCTTTATAAGATTGGCTGTCGGAAAGTTCATCTACTGCTTGGGTCAATATGCCGGTATAGTCGAATGAAGTCATATATATCATTGTTAATGAGGACAAAAGTAAAGAAATTCTATATCATTGCCAATAAATGGAAGGAATATTGGGTTTTATAGTTTATTTTTGCAGAAAAAAGAAGATGTTTTATGGCAAATAAGAAGAATCCTTTCGCAGGCAAGGTAAAGCAAGGGAATAAAAAAAAGCCGAGTGGCAAACGGATTGGGAAGTCAAAACCGGATAAAGCGAATAATCAGTTGAATAGACGGGTAAAATAAGCGTTCATTTATGATGTGGAAGAGCGTTTTCGTTTCTTATGGGGTTGTGTCAAAACGTGGATAATGCTGTCGTTTAGTTCGTAGGGGCGAGGTTTGCTCGCCCGAAAACAGTTTGTTTTGTGTCTTCGGGCAGGCAAACCCTGTCCCTACAGCTGACGATGGGATAGGCCGGTTTTGTTTTGGCACCCTCACGAACGGAGTGACTCTCCTTATTTCTCCACCAATGCAAAGTCCAGCTGTTTCTTCTCCAGGTTGGCACGTGCCACTTTAATGGTGACAGGGTCACCCAGGCTGAATTTCTTATGATGACGTCGCCCTATTAAGCAATAGTTCTTTTCGTCAAAGTCATAATAATCATCGCCTAAGTCGCGCATAGGAACCATGCCTTCGCACTTATTCTCATTGATTTCAACATAGAGTCCCCATTCCGTTACTCCCGAAATAACTCCTTCAAACTCCAAGCCTACACGTTCACTCATGAACTCTACTTGTTTATACTTCACCGAAGCGCGTTCTGCGTTTGATGCAATTTGCTCCATTTCAGAACTATGGTCACACAAATCTTCGTATTTATCCTTTTGTGCCGTTCGTCCTCCTGCCAGATAGCGGGTGAGCAAGCGATGTACCATCATGTCCGGGAAACGGCGGATGGGAGATGTAAAGTGGGTATAGAAATCAAAAGCTAATCCATAATGGCCTATATTAACTGTTGAATAACGTGCTTTCTGCATGGCACGCAAAGAAACAGTTTCTATCAGGTTTTGTTCTTTCTTGTCCTTTATGTCATCCAGCAGGCGGTTGATGGATTTGGAAACCTCTGACTTTGAGCCCGAAGTGCGTATTTTATAACCGAAGCGGTTAATAAACCAATTCAGGTTTTCCAGTTTGTCGGGGTCGGGAAGGTCATGGATACGATAGGGGAATACTTTTGCTTTTTTATTTTTGGGCACTTTGCCGATTGTTTCAGCCACGGTACGGTTGGCAAGAAGCATAAACTCTTCAATCAGCTTGTTGGCTTCTTTGGACTCTTTGAAATAAACACTTAACGGTTTTCCTGTTTCGTCAATCTCAAATTTTACTTCAATGCGGTCAAAGTCGATGGCGCCTGCCGCCAATCGTTGTTTGCGCACGATTTGAGCTAACTTGTTCAATTCCAGAATTTCTTCCTTGTAATCACCTTCACCGGTCTCGATGACTTGCTGTGCTTCCTCATAGGTAAAACGGCGGTCACTCTTAATCACTGTATGTTTGATGCGTGAATTCTTCACTTCACCTTTTTCGTTCATATCGAAAAAGACACCCCAATAATTTTCTGCTTTTACCCAGGCCCGAACGACAATGTCGACAGAACTGGAGTTAAGAGCGGTTAAAGCGATAAAATAATTGGGATCTTTCAATACTCTGGGATCATTATCTAAAAGCCGGGCAATGACAGCTTTTGCATGTTCGTAGCTATCACCGTAGCCGATTCCGAATACCCAGTCGACCCGCCGTTGCGATTCTTTCGAGTAGTTCATCATAATTCCGGTAGATAAGCCTCCGTTAGGAATGATGATCACCGTGTTATCGGTAGTCGTAATGATGGTATTGAAAATCTGGATCTCTTTCACTGTTCCCGACTGACCTTGTGCTTCGATATAATCTCCCACTTTAAACGGTTTGAAAAGCAGTATCATCACTCCACCGGCAAAATTTTGCAGTGTACCGCTCAATGCCATACCGACAGCGACACCGGCGGAAGCCAATAAGGCGGCAAACGACGTAGTTTGAACGCCTAACGCCCCTACGACTGAAATAATCAATAAAATGGTTAAACTGACATTCACCAAACTGCCGACAAAAGTCTTGACAGAAGGATCGATATCCCGTTTGCTCAATATCTTCCGAACCAGTTTATTAAGTAAGTTTATAACCAATCGTCCCACCAAGAAGACAATAAGGGCTTTAATAATCGTAAAACCCAATTGGGAGCCATGCTCAACCAAGGATCTGATAGCTTCCTCTAATTTAGAACTCGCTTCTACAGCTGCTAATAATACCATATCTCTTCTATTTTAATTAA